>ENA-OZFU01000524-OZFU01000524.1-human-gut-metagenome-genome-assembly--contig:-NODE-524-length-13428-cov-10.121065_pt1 | contig 13428 bp, 9 predicted proteins | sample MGYA00244650_ERZ653646 | MGnify/ENA primary metagenome ERZ653646 (study PRJEB26926, sample SAMN06164982) | human gut metagenome | biome: ENVO:00009003; feature: ENVO:2100002; material: ENVO:00002003...
GTAACATCAAGTGTAAAATCAATAAAGAAGGTATCTGGATTGAAAAGCTCGACAGTAATCCGGGCGAACTTATCCCTGCCGAACTCCGCAAGGCCGGCGAGGGTGATGTGGTGAAGATCAATCTGAACCAGCCGATGGAGAATATCCTGAAGGAGCTGACCAAGTATCCGGTTTCCACCCGCCTGTCTCTGAACGGTACTATCATCGTGGGTCGCGACATTGCTCATGCCAAGCTGAAAGAACGTTTGGATCGTGGTGAGGACTTGCCGCAGTACATCAAAGATCATCCCATCTACTATGCCGGTCCTGCCAAGACTCCGCAGGGTATGGCTTGCGGTTCAATGGGTCCGACAACTGCCGGACGTATGGACCCCTACGTAGACCTCTTCCAAAGTCATGGCGGCAGCATGATTATGCTTGCCAAAGGTAACCGCAGCCAGCAAGTCACAGACGCCTGCAAGAAGTACGGCGGTTTCTATCTCGGTTCTATCGGTGGTCCTGCAGCTATTCTGGCGCAGAACAATATCAAGAGCATTGAGTGTGTGGAATATCCCGAACTCGGTATGGAGGCTATCTGGAAGATTGAAGTGGAGGACTTCCCGGCATTTATCCTGGTGGATGACAAGGGGAATGACTTCTTCAAGCAGTTGAAGCCATGGAATTGCAGTAAATAATTCGGGTGCTCCGAATATAGATAATGAAAGCCGCTCCGGAAATAGTTCTGTGAGCGGCTTTTCGTATTATGACAAGCGGGCTGCATGGGAAGGTGACGGAGTTTCTTCTGCTTGTTTCTTTTAGTACCGACGTTTGGTACAAGCTGTACCACTGTTTGGTAGGCTCCCTACCAATCGTTGGTATAGTCGGTACCAATCATTGGTATTTGTCGTACCAAACGTTGAAACTTGTTGGTATATGTATGCTCTTGATAAATAACAGCTTAGTTCCCTATCCGTTTTTTCCACTGTTCGTACTTTTTCAATACTTTCAATCCGGTATTGTTGTACCAGCTATAACCGTTACGGCGCTCATAGCCTATTTCGGAAATGTCGTACTTCTTCACTCCGTCGCGGTCGCAAAAGAAAGGACGGTTGTCTTCAAGGGTGTAGAAACGCGCCCAAAGTACGGGGCAGGGATAATCATCCTGCGGACAGGGAATCATCCGGTAGTCTGTCCGGCCTTCGCTGTCGGTGAAGTTCTTACGCATGATACCGATAATCTTACTTGCCTTGAACCACGCAATGGCAGCCTCTACGGAAGCGATAATCTCGGCCGAGGGATCTGGAATGGACATCAGCAGCAGAACGATGTTGTCCGACTCGGCGCCGCTGAGTGAGGGAAGTTCGTAGGCGCGGGCTTTGGCGGGAGCGAGTGTGTGTTCGTCATGCTGGGCGCACCACACAGTTAGCTTTCCATTTTGTTTCACTTGAGTCTTGAGGATACATTCCACGCCTTTGTCGAAGGCGGTGCGGGCGCGTTGGCAAAGGCTGTCCGGTACGTAAGTGTACGGCGCTTTCCTGCTGTAAACATCGCGCAGTAAGTTCATCACGTTCACCATTGCATTGTCGTTGTAGGTGATGTGGGTGTAATAACCCTTGGATCGTGGCCAGAATTGGGGCCAGCCGCCATTGGGATATTGGGCTTTCAGCAGGTAACGTATTCCCTCTAAGGCGGCATCCTTGTACTTTTCTATGCGGGTGGCCAGGTAGATGCGGGAGAGATAGCGGATTTCCGTACTGGTGGCGCTGTTGTCAATGGTGCTTTCATTGACGTTGTTCTTGGCGGCAAGGACTTTTTTATACTCATCGGCTGTCAGTTCGGCCGGCATATAGACATTCTTAGGCCAGCCTCCGGTAGTGTGCTGATAGAGTAATACGTTGTCGGCAATGCGGATGGCTTCGGGAGTGGTGAGGAAGGCATCATCCAGCTTGGGAGCTATTTTTACCCAGTCCTTATAGGGATGTTTCTCTTTGTAATTGGTTGTTTCCTGTGCATTGGTTCCCATGAGGAGGGCGAGCAATGCACAGAAGAGGATTGCTCGTTTCATACTATTATTGCTTTTTTAGGTTCTTTGAGAGCAAAAATAGGGAAAACTCTGAAGAGAAGATGGTAATATTTGTTTTTTAAGGGGGTAAATATTGTGATTTATTGGATATGCCTACTCTAAATACTGTTCCACTTTTCCGCTGATTTGCAGCAAGGATATTTCGCATAGCTTGGTATCGTACTCTGCCGAGAGGATACGCTCTTCGGCATCCAGCAGACTCTTTTGCGCTTCGCGCATCTCAATACCGGAAAGATTACCGAGCATGTAGCGTTCCATGGCAATCTCATGGTTCTCTTTGGCTGCGACAAGGTTCTGGCGTTCAAGGTTCAGCATCTGGAGGTTATTCTGATAGGCTTGCCACAGATTACTCAGGTCGGCACGCAGGGCTTGTTCCAGTTGCTCTCGTTCCAAGCGGGCGTTCTGCACAGCGATGCGTGCGTTACGGCGCTCACGACGGCGGTTGCCGTCGAAGAGGTTGAAGCCGACAGTGACGCCGACATTGAGTCCGAGATTGCTGCGGCGGCTGTTGGCGGAGATGTCATATTTGTTGAGAGTATAGCCGTAACCGCCGTTCATCTTCACGTATGGGTAGTCTCGTGAGCTTACCTTTTTATAGTCCAGACGTGCCAGGGTGTTGTTCTGTTCCGCTTTCAGTAAAGAGGCATTGGCCTGCAAGGTGGCATTCCAGAGTTCCTCGAAGTTCAGTTTGTCACTGACGTCGATGAGGCTGTCCCGGATAATGAAAGGCTGGTCCACATTCTCGCTTGCCATGAGTTCGTTCAGCTGGATACGCGAGGTGTGGAGCAATTCCTGCTGCTTCATGTATTGCGCACTGTCGGCGTTGAAGTCCACTTTGGCCTGTTGGTAGTCCAGACGGGAGAAGTTACCTATGTGATAGCGTTCTTCTACGATGCGCAGGCGCTCCTTGGAGAGCGATACGGCATAGCGGAAGTTGTTCAGACGGATTTTGTGCTGTACATAATTGTAATATTCGGCGGCGATGTTGGCTATCAGGTCTTCGATGGCGATGCGGGTGTTGGTCTCGCCTTGTCGTTCCAGCTCTTTGAGCTTTTGGTAGTTGGCAGTGATGTTGAAACCATCGAAGATGGTCCAGCTCAGGTTGATACCGGCATCAATGGTCTGGTCGAACACGCCGTTCTCTTTGGTGGTTTCGCCTGTGGCACGCAGCTTGGTTTCGGTATTGTCCAATGTCCCCCGGTAGCCGGCAGAGAGGTCGAGCGTGGGCAGGTAGCCGGCATTGGCAAGGGTGGCGTTATTTTTGCTGACTTGCTGCTCGTTGCGGGTTATGCGCAGGGAGTAGTTGTTCAGCAGTCCCTGTTCCAAACAAGATTTCAGGGTATAGATGGGTGCAGGTTGCGCTTGAGCGGCAAGCGCGGTGCACAGAATGATTAAGAAAGATAAAATCGTACGTCTCATTCGTTCTTTAGTTTACTTCGGTTGGTGGATACATAACTATAAATGGCGGGGACGATGTACATCGTGAGCAGAGTGGATACGAGCATACCGCCTACTACGGCCGTACCCATGGCGATGCGTTGGTTACAGCCTTCGCCCGTTGCGAAAGCCAGCGGTATCAATCCCAGTACGGTAGAAGCGCTTGTCATCAGGATAGGACGCAGACGTTGCAGGGCGGCATCTTTGATGGCTTGCATCTTGTCCTCGCCGGCTTCCTGTTTCTGATTGGCGAACTCTACAATCAGGATTCCGTTCTTTGCTACCAGACCAATCAGCATGATGATGCCGATTTGGCTGAATATATTCATCGTGATGTCTCCGAAATACATGAATACCAATGCTCCGGCAATGGCAAGGGGTACTGTCAGCATGATAATCAACGGATCCTTGAAACTTTCAAATTGGGCGGCAAGGATGAGGTAGATAAGCAGGATTGCCAGGATGAAGGCAAACATCAAGCTGGAAGAACTCTCGCGATACTCTTTGGAGTCGCCGGTGAGGGCGGTGCGGAAGGTGTCGTCCAGCGTTTCTTTGGCTATCTTGTCCATTTCGTCCAATCCTTGTCCGATAGTCTTGCCATCGGCAAGCCCGGCAGAGATAGTGGCGGACACAAAACGGTTGTAACGGTATAGCTTGGGCGGAGCGATGCCGTTTGTCAGTTCTATCAGGTTGTCAAGTTGCACCATGTCTCCCTGAGAACTGCGGATGTAGATACCTTTCAGGTCGGCGGGCTTGTTGCGTTGCTGGCGGTTGATTTCTCCTAATATCTCGTATTGCTTTCCGTTCATGTAGAAGTAGCCCATGCGCTGGCCGCTTAATCCGTATTGCAGAGTTTGGGCGATGTTGCGGGTGCTGACACCCATGATGCTTGCCTTATCGCGGTTGATGTTGATGCGTGCTTCCGGTTTGCTGAATTTCAAATCTACGTCTGCCATTTGGAACACAGGGTTCTCGTACACTTTTGCCATGAACTTAGGCAGTATTTCCTGCAGCTTTTCAATATTGGTGGCTTGCAGCACATATTGTACAGGCATGCCGCCGCGTCGTCCGCCGAATGAAGAAGACTGTTGGACGAAGGAACGGGCCATAGTTTTTTTCTGTACTGCTTTCGACAGCTTCTCTGCTACTTCCATTTGGGTGTAGTCGCGGTCTTGCATATCTTTCAGGGTGATGCGTATGTTACCGCTACCGCTGGATACGCGGGCGGTTACTGCTTCGGCATCAGGCGTAATTGAGTCTACAAGCAGGTTGATGTCTTCCGTATAGTCACGAATATATTCGTAGGTGACACCTTCGGCGCCGCGTGTGTTGATGCTGATTTGCGAACGGTCTTCCAGCGGCGCCATTTCCGCGGGAATGTAGTTCCATAGAAAGCCAATGATCAGAATGGTTGCTGCCGTAAAGGGCAGTGCAATCCAGCGTTTGCGTAGGAAAGCTGCTAAAGAACGGCTGTAAATGCGGTTCATGCCTTCAAAGAACGGCTCTGTCTTGCGATAGAACCAGCTTTGCTTTTCTCTTTTTATCAGTAGCTTGGTGGCCAGCATCGGCGTAAATGTCAGTGCGGCGAAGGAAGAGATTATGACAGAACCGGACACCACGATGCTGAACTCGCGGAACAGGCGCCCCGTCATACCGTCCATAAATACGATGGGGAAGAATACTGCTACCAGCGTGATTGTGGTGGAGATTACGGCAAAGAAGATCTCTTTGGCTCCTTCGATACCGGCTTCTTTCGGAGGCATTCCTCTTTCGATACGGACATAGATGTTCTCAGTCATTACAATGGCATCATCCACCACAAGTCCTACGGCAAGCACAATGGCAAGCATGGAAAGCACGTTGATGGAGAATCCTGCCAGGTACATGACGAAAAAGGCGCCGATGAGTGAAACGGGGATTACGATGCAGGGAACCAGTGTGACGCGCCAGTCGCGGAGGAACAAAAAGATAATGATGATAACGAGTATGAATGCCTCATACACCGTCTGTTTAACCTCATTGATAGAGGCGCGTATGAATTTGGTATTATCGAAACCGTATGAGTAGTGCACGTCTTCCGGGAGGTCTTTCTTCATCTTCTCCATACGTTCGTATACGGCATCGGCAATCTGGATATGGTTGGCGCCCGGTTGCGGGATTACTACGATACCCACCATGGGCACTCCGTTCATTTTCATATAGCTTTTGATGTCCGCCGGACCAAGTTCGGCGCGGCCGATGTCACTGAACCGGACAATGCGGTTGCCGTCTTCCTTCAGGATGAGATTGTTGAATTCTTCTGCTGTGTGCATCAGTCCGAGGGTACGGATGGTGAGTTCAACGGTGTTGCCTTCGATACTGCCCGAAGGAAGTTCCACGTTTTCATTATCCACCGCATTCTTTACGTCGATGGGGGTAATGCCGTAACCGGACATCTTGATAGGGTCGAGCCATAGGCGCATGGAATAACGTTTCTCTCCCCAAATGCTCACACTACTTACGTCGGAAATGGTCTGTAACTGCTCCTTTACGGTGAGGTCGGCTATTTCGCTGAGTTCCAGTAGGGAACGTTTGTCACTCTGCAAGGCTACCATGAGGATAGGCATAGCGTCCGCATCGGCTTTGGATACGGTGGGCGGGTCGCAGTCGCGGGGCAGATAACGTTGTGCGCGTGAAACTTTGTCACGCACGTCATTGGCGGCTGTCTCCAGGTCTACGGAGAGCTCGAACTCCACCGTAATGCGCGATGAACCTTGCTGGCTGACACTGGAGAGGGAACGGATTCCCGGAATACCGTTAATGTTCTGTTCCAGCGGCTCTGTAATCTGATTCTCGATAACATCGGCGTTTGCTCCGGGATAAGAGCAGGATACGGAAATGATGGGGTTATCCACTGACGGATACTCGCGGACACCGAGGTAGTTGTACCCGATGAAACCGAAGAGCAGGATAATCAGTGTCAATACAGTGGAGAGTACCGGTCGCCGTATGCTTAATTCGGATATATTCATGGTGTGAATTATGAATTATAAATTATGAGTTATGAACAGCCGGGCTGCCATGCGGCATAGCAATTCATCATTCATAGTGGGTCATTAATTTATATTGTCTAATGTAACCGGTAACCCTGTGCGCAGTTGTAAGGTTCCTGAAGTGATGACCGTATCACCTACGCTCAAGCCTTGCAATACTTGTACTTCGGCTTCCGTACGGATGCCGGTGGTTATCTCTACCGGTTGCGCTTTTCCTGCTTTATAGAGGAAAATCTTGTCTTTGCCCATTTCCGGGACGATGGCTTCGGAAGGTACGGCAAGCGCGTCTTGTATTTCGTCCTTATTCAGTTTGATGCTGGCATAACGGCCCGGAAGTACGGCGCTGTTGGTATTAGGATAGAGTGCGCGGATGGTTAATGTGTGGGTAACAGGGTCTATCTTTGATTCGCGGGCATAGACGGTGGCATGGAACGTGTTCAGTTTTCCTTCAAGGATGAAGTCCAGACCTGCACCGATTTTTACGTCATTGGCATATCGTTCGGGTACTGCGAATTCTACTTTCAGGGGGGAGAGTTTTGTGAGTTTGGCTACAATGGTCGAGGGAGAAGCGTATGTTCCTACGCTGACCTGCCGCAGACCGATGACGCCATCGAAAGGTGCCCGAAGTTCGGTTTGTGCAATGTTGGACTCTATCAGGTCGATGTCGGCATTCAGAGTGGCAAGTTCGGTTTTCACCTGTTCATAGGCTTCTTTACTGACTGCGTCTCTTTCCAACAATGCATTTTGACGGAACACGCGGTCTTCAGCCAGTTTCAGTTGCGATACTAATCTTTGCAGTTGCGCTTGGAGGGGACGGTCGTTTACCTTAGCAAGCAATTGACCTTTTTTTACGAAGCTGCCTTCTTCAAAGTTTATCTCGATAATCTTGCCGGATGTCTCGAATGAAAGGTCTACTTCTTCGTCGGGCAGCAGGCTGCCGCTGATCTGTATTTCATCCTTTAACAGTTGCGGTTTTATTATTTGAGCGTTCACATTTAGAATTTTCTTTTCTCCGCGTTTGCCGGTCATTACTTTGTCGGCAGCTGCCAGTTCTTCATTTTCTTTGGGAAGTTGGGAATAAATCCCCCCGCCTATCAGTCCGGCACCAATGGATATTATGATGCCCCATTTCACTTTTTTATTCATGTTGCAGTATTAGTAGTATATTTAGCCTTAGATTTAGACTGAAAGGGAAGAAAAAAGTTTAAAACAAGAAAAGTTAATAAAAGTAATTTATTAATACGCTGCCCTGTATTTCCCTTCTTCTTTGTCTTCCAGCATGTTCAGATAGGAGGCGTAGCGGGATTCGCTGATGTAATGATGCTCCACCGCATCGCGTACGGCGCATCCCGGTTCATGGCGGTGGGTACAGTTATTATAGCGGCAGTTGGCGGAGACTTTAAATATTTCCGGGAAATAATGTCCTATCTCTTCCTCTTCCATGTCGAATGTGCCAAAGCCTTTTATGCCCGGTGTGTCGATGATGTAGCCGTTGCCCGGTACGGGAAACATTTCAGAGAAGGTAGTGGTGTGCATACCTTTATTGTGGTAGGCGGAGATTTTGCCGGTTTTGATGTCCAGCTCCGGCAGAATGGTGTTGATGAGGGTGGATTTTCCTACTCCGGAGTGTCCGGAGAAGAGGGTTATTCTTCCTTTGAGTTCTTCCTTTATCGTGTCGACGCCTTCGCCGGTTTTGGCAGATACCTTGAAGCAAGGGTAGCCGATGGTGGTATAAAGGCGGATAAGCCCGTCCAGATAGCGAAGCTCATCTTCGTTGTAGGCGTCTGTTTTATTGAATATGATGTTGACCGGGACGCGGTATGCTTCGGCCGAGGCAAGGAAGCGGTCTATGAATGTAGTGGACGTTTCCGGGTAATTCACCGTTACCACCAGCATGCATTGGTCGAGGTTGGCAGCAAGGATATGGGATTGTTTGGATAAGTTGGATGAGCGACGGATGATGTAGTTCTTCCGGTCTTCAATTTCATTGATGAAAGCCGTACCTTCTTGATTCAGTATGATTTGTACGTAGTCGCCTACTGCCACCGGGTTGGTGCTTCGGATGCCTTTCAGACGGAAGTTGCCTTTGATTTTACACTCAACGTATGTTCCTTCGTCGGTCTTTACTAAATACCAACTTCCTGTGTTTTTAATAACGAGTCCCCTCAAATCTGTTAAAAGTTGAACATTGAGAGTTGAGAGTATTTGTCGGCACTCTCTCAACTCTCAACTGGATTTATACTGTCATAATCTCTTTGTCCTTTGCGGCCAGCATATCGTCAATCTGCTTGATATACTTGTCGTGTATCTTTTGCAGCTTTTCCTCACCGCCTTTTTGTGCATCTTCAGCCAGTCCTTCCTTTACGGATTTCTTCAAGGCATCGATAGCATCGCGGCGTGCGTTGCGTACGCTGACTTTAGCTGTTTCGCTTTCGTTCTTACATTGTTTGGCAAGTTGCTTACGACGCTCTTCCGTCAACGGAGGAATACCGATACGGATAATCTCACCGTTGTTTTCGGGCATGATACCGAGGTCGGAGTCTATGATTGCCTTTTCAATGACGCGGAACATGCTTTTGTCCCATGGCTTGATAGCGATACTGCGGGCGTCCGGAGTGGTTACGGCTGCTACGTTGTTGATGGGAACCATGCTTCCGTAAGAGTCAACGCGGATACCGTCCAGCAAACGAACATCGGCTTTCCCGGCACGAATGTGGGCTAATGATTCTTCCAGATACATTACGGCCATATCCATTTTCTCTTGTGCTTCGTCTAAGATGTCTTTTACGTCTTTCATATTTCTATTGTTTGAAGTAGCTTTTAATTTGAACTTTGCAAATATAATTAATTCACGACAGAGGGCACAGAGTTCCACAGAGTTTTTTTCTTTTGTACCGCAATTATGTTGATTAAAAGAATAATTCGACTCTGTGGAACTCTGTGTCCTCTGTCGTGAAGTTTAGTTGTGCACCAGCGTTCCTATTTCTTCGCCTTGCATCACTTTCTTCAGATTGCCTACGGTGTCCATGTCAAAGACAATAATGGGCAGGTTGTTCTCCTTGCACATGCAGGTAGCTGTAAGGTCCATGACTTTCAGACCGCGTTTCAGCACTTCGTCGTAGGTAATGTCGTGGAACTTCTTGGCCGTAGGGTCTTTTTCCGGGTCGGCGGTATAGATGCCGTCAACGCGTGTCCCTTTCAACATGACATCCGCTTCGATTTCAATACCGCGGAGGCTGGAGCCGGTGTCAGTCGTGAAGAACGGATTGCCCGTTCCGGCAGACATGATGACCACCTCGCCTGCTTCCATGCACTCGATGGCTTTCCATTTGTTGTAGAATTCGCCGATAGGTTCCATGCGGACCGCCGTCAGTACGCGTGCCTTTACGCCTGTCGCTACCAATGCCGAACTCAAGGCAAGGCTGTTGATAACGGTTGCCAGCATGCCCATTTGGTCGCCTTTTACGCGATCGAAGCCTTTGTTGGCGCCACTCAGCCCGCGGAAAATGTTTCCGCCGCCGATGACGATACCGATTTGTACGCCCAGTTCATGAATTTCCTTAATCTGTGCCGCATATTCGGCAAGACGTTTTTCATCAATGCCGTATTGCTTTTCTCCCATCAGGCTTTCACCGCTGAGTTTCAATAAGATTCTTTTGTATGTTGCCATAGTTTATTAATTTATTTCGCTTAGCGGCAAAGATAGGAAAATAATGCCAATCACTATAAATAATTTTCAGTTATTCTTTCAGCGTATAGTCACCGGCTTCCGCGCTTACTGCGGCTTGCAATTCATCCAGTGTTTTTTCTCCTTCCGAAAACTCTACGGTTGCCACCGGGGGATTAAGGCTCACAGTGGCATGTACGCCGTCCATGCCGTTCAATGCTTTTTCCACATGCATGCGGCAGTGGTTGCACATCATGCCTTCCACTTTGAATTCTTTCTTCATGACTTTCTTTGTCAATGGTTTCACTTCATTGTCAGGCTTTGCCGCGTTGCCGATGGCGGGGCTTTCTGCTATTTCTATCTTTTTCCTCTTCAGCCGCAGGCTGTTGGTAACTACGCTGACACTGCTGAATGCCATGGCAGCGCCTGCTATCATGGGATTCAGCAGGAAACCGTTGACAGGGTAGAGCACGCCGGCTGCGACGGGTACACCTATTATGTTATAGATAAATGCCCAAAACAGATTTTGACGAATGGTGCGTACGGTCAGCTTGGAGAGTTTCAGCGCTTCCGGTATTTTGGTCAGGTCGGAAGATATGATAGTCATTTTGGCTACATCCATTGCGATGTCGCTTCCTCCGCCCATGGCGATGCTGAGGTCGGCTTGTGCCAGGGCTGCGCTGTCGTTGATGCCGTCGCCCACCATTGCCACTTTCTTGCCGTTCTTCTGTAAGTTGCCGATAAAGGCTGCTTTTTCTTGTGGCAAGACTCCTGCCTTATAATGGAGGATACCGGCTTTGTGGGCAATTTCCTGGGCGGTGGCTTCATTGTCGCCCGTCAGCATATAGACTTCGATGCCGGCTGACTGCAATTCGCTGACGGCCTGTATGGATGTCGGTTTGATGCGGTCTGTAATGCCTGCTATTGCCAATGCTTTTTCATGGTCGGCAAACCAGATGACGGTTTGTGCATCCGCCGTCAGGCGGGCAGCGCCCTCACACAGTGATTGACTGATGCTAATCCGGTGTTCTTCCAGCAATTTCCGGTTACCGGCATAATAGGTTTTTCCATTCCGTTCGCCTCGTACGCCTCTGCCGGTGATACTCTCAAAGTTATCGATTTTCACAGTCCGGGCATTTCTAAAGTGGCGGACTACCGCTTCGGCAAGCGGATGTTCCGACAATTTCTCCAAGCTGTAAAAAATGTCTTCTGTGTCCGCCGCCTGCGCAGCTTGTATCCAATCACCGACCACCGGCTTTCCTTCGGTCACTGTTCCGGTTTTGTCCAGCACCACCGTATCAATCTTTTTGGCGATTTCCAGACTTTCGGCGTCTTTTATCAGGATGCCTCTTTCCGCACCTTTACCGATGCCTACCATAATGGCGGTAGGGGTGGCAAGTCCCAGTGCGCATGGGCAGGCAATGATGAGTACCGTAACCAGTGCCAGCAGTCCATGCGTAAATCCGTTCTGTCCGTCCAGCAGTATCCAAGCTACGAATGATAATACGGCAATTCCGATGATGACCGGCACGAAGATGGCGGCAATCCTGTCCACCAACTGCTGAACGGGGGCTTTGCTGCCTTGTGCATCTTGTACCATGTGGATGATTTTAGCCAGCAGCGTATCCGTTCCCACCTTTTCCGCGCTGAACCGGAAATTTCCTTTCTGGTTGATTGTTCCGGCAAAGACTTTGGCATCCTTTTGTTTGGCTACCGCTACCGGTTCGCCACTCAGCATGCTTTCGTCCACATACGAGCTGCCTTCCGTAACTATGCCGTCTACGGCAATCCTTTCTCCTGGTTTCACTAAGATGATGTCGCCGGGACGGATTTGTTCAATCGGGACAATCCTTTCCGACGAAGAACCGGTGATGACTGTAACTGTTTTGGGTTGCAGCCCCATGAGTTTCCTGATTGCGGAGGAAGTGTTTCCTTTGGCCTTTTCCTCCAGCAGGCGTCCCAGCAGGATAAAGGCGATGATGACGCTTGCAGCTTCGAAGTAAACGTGCGGGTGAATGCCCCTTTCCAGCCAGAATTCGGGGAAAAGCATGTTGAACAGGCTGAACAGGTAGGCTATCCCGGTACTGTTGGCCACCAGTGTGTCCATGTTGGCGCTGCCATGTTTCAGTTGTTTCCATGCACTGGTGAAGAAGCCTCTTCCCAGCCAAAAGACGATGGGAGTGGAAAGCAGCCACATGGCGGGATTGGCATACGGCATATCCATGAAGAACATGCCGATGAGCATGACCGGTACGGACAGGGCGATGGCCCATGTGGTACGGAATTTCAGTGCGCGATACTTTTTGTCGTGCGCCTGTTCCACTTCGTCCGGCATATTTTCATCCTGCTTTATCAGTAAGTCGTATCCGGCAGCCTGTACGGCCTGCTGCAAGGTTTCGGGTGAACAGTTTTGAAGGTCGTATTCCACAGTTGCCATTGCCGAAGCGTAGTTTACGACCGCTTTTCGGACGCCGGGCTGATGATTCAGCGTCTTTTCCACTCGTGCGGAACATGAAGCGCAACTCATCCCTAATACGGGAAAAGTTTCTTGAACAATGTCTTTATTTGCCATAAGGTTGTATATAATTATTTGCTCCGGATAAACTGTCGGTTTAATAGGGATAAACTTGAAGTTTAATAGGAATAAATCGGCAGTTTAGCTGGGTTAAACTTTTCATGGAACAAAGATACGTCAAGGAAGTTGTCGACGGTTTGGATATTTAGGATATTTAAGTCAATAAGCGCAAGCGGCTCATGGCTGAGTGAAGTTCTCCTTTATGATTTTGGGGCTGAGCAGGGTCTGCACAACTCCCCGCATGGCGAGATAAACAAGAAAAGCGAGCCACAAAGCATGGTTGCCTAAAACCGGGCGGAGTCCGTAATATACAACAAAGAAACTGATTGCCGCTATTGCCATGGATGCCAACATGCCGCGTGTTGCCGTAGCGCCGATGAAAATGCCGTCCCAGATAAAGGCAGCTATTCCGGCAACAGGAATGGCGAGTGCCCAATAGAAATAGGTGCCGGCGGCGGACACCACATCCTTGTTGTCGGTCAGCAGTCCCAAAAAGGCGTTGCCGTCCAATGCGTAGACCAGTGTGAAAAACGCTGCCAGCCAGCCGCCCCAGATGAACAGGTGCCGGGTGGTGTTGGTAAATGCTTTCCGGTTACGGGCACCTATATATCTGTCTCTTATACACATCTGACGCTGCCGACGAAGCTAGAAGTGT
>ENA-OZFU01000530-OZFU01000530.1-human-gut-metagenome-genome-assembly--contig:-NODE-530-length-13365-cov-4.264989_pt1 | contig 13365 bp, 9 predicted proteins | sample MGYA00244650_ERZ653646 | MGnify/ENA primary metagenome ERZ653646 (study PRJEB26926, sample SAMN06164982) | human gut metagenome | biome: ENVO:00009003; feature: ENVO:2100002; material: ENVO:00002003...
ATCTACACTTCTAGCTTCGTCGGCAGCGTCAGATGTGTATAAGAGACAGACCTTCGCCATCATATCCCATCCTGACGCCGGTAAGACAACGCTGACGGAGAAATTTCTCCTCTTCGGAGGACAGATACAGGTGGCTGGTGCCGTGAAAAGCAACAAAATCCGCAAGACCGCAACTTCCGACTGGATGGACATCGAGAAGCAGCGTGGTATCTCCGTGTCTACCTCCGTTATGGAGTTCGACTACAAAGACTACAAGGTGAACATCCTCGACACCCCTGGTCATCAGGACTTTGCCGAGGACACTTACCGCACATTGACTGCCGTTGACTCCGCAATCATCGTAGTGGACAGCGCCAAGGGTGTGGAGACGCAGACGAGAAAACTCATGAGCGTCTGCCGTATGCGCAATACACCGGTGATAATCTTCATCAACAAGATGGACCGCGAGGGACGCGACCCATTCGACCTTCTCGACGAACTGGAAGATGAACTGGAAATAAAGGTGCGCCCTCTGTCATGGCCTATCAACCAGGGTGTGAAGTTCAAAGGTGTCTATAATATCTACGAGAACAAGCTCGATCTTTTCACGCCTGACAAACAGCGCGTTACGGAGAAAGTAGAGGTTGACATCAACAGCGAAGAGCTCGACAAGCATGTCGGCGAACAGGACGCCGGGAAACTGCGCGAAGACCTGGAATTGGTGGAGGGTGTCTACCCTGAGTTCAACGTGGAGGACTATCGTAAGGGCATGGTAGCCCCGGTATTCTTCGGATCGGCCCTCAACAACTTCGGTGTTCAGGAACTGCTCAACTGCTTCGTGGAGATTGCTCCAAGTCCACGCCCCACAAAGGCTGTGGAGAGAATAGTAGAGCCGGAAGAGAAGAAGTTCACCGGTTTCATCTTCAAGATAACGGCAAACATCGACCCTAACCACCGCTCCTGCATCGCATTCTGCAAGGTGTGCAGCGGAAAGTTCGAACGCAACAAACCTTATCTCCACGTGAGAATGGGCAAGACGGTACGTTTCTCCTCCCCCACCCAATTCATGGCTCAGCGCAAGAGCACCATCGAGGAGGCTTATCCTGGCGACATCGTCGGACTGCCAGACAATGGCATATTCAAGATTGGCGACACGCTGACGGATGGCGAACAGCTGCACTTCCGCGGTCTTCCTTCATTCTCTCCTGAGATGTTCAAATACATCGAGAACGACGACCCTATGAAGAGCAAACAGCTCAACAAGGGTATCGACCAGCTTATGGACGAGGGTGTGGCACAGATGTTCATAAACCAGTTCAATGGCCGCAAGATCATCGGTACTGTCGGTCAGCTGCAGTTTGAGGTGATACAATATCGTCTGGAGAACGAATACAACGCCAAATGCCGTTGGGAACCGGTACACCTGTATAAGGCATGCTGGATAGAGAGCGACGACGAGGAAGAACTGGAGAACTTCAAAAAGCGCAAATATCAGTATATGGCGAAAGACAAGGATGGCCGCGATGTCTTCCTTGCCGACTCCGGCTATGTGTTGTCTATGGCACAGGAGGACTTCAAGAATATCAAGTTCCACTTCACGAGCGAATTCTAATCATCCCCCATCGGTCATTAGAGCCTACTTGGAATGACCGATTTGGACTTGACAGATATCTCTGCAAATGCCACTGAAAGACATTTGACGGAAACAATAAAAGCAAAGCGACAAGCAATGGGAATCAATCCACATGCTTGCCGCTTTGTCTTTTTTATTTATCTATCCTATTATGTTTCTTTGAGACAACCATCTGGTGGAACATCAGGGCAATCAGCATCAACCCTGCCTCATCTGCTGCAACAGCTCCTTCTGCCGCCCCGTGAGATTAGTAGGCAACTTCACGTTATAGGTGATTATCATGTCGCCTATCGTTCCGTCGCCACGGTCATAGCCCTTGCCACGCAGACGCACCTTGGTGCCGTTCTGGGTCTCCGGTTTTACCTTCAGCTTTATCTTCGAACCGTTGCCGAGCTGCAGCATCACCTCTCCGCCGAGCAATGCGGTATAAAGGTCGATGTTCACCGTTGCCTGCATCTCTCCCGAGTTCTGGCGCATCCTGCTGCCTCTGCCGCCGCCCATTCCGCCACCACCTCCGAAGAGGTTCTGGAAGAAACTGGAGAAGCCGCCCGTACCGGAACCGAAACCTGAGAAATCGAAACCGCTGAATGGTACATCCTCGCCATCATAGAAACCACCACCGGCTCCTCCTCGTCCGGCGCCCCGTCCGAAGGCTTCCGCCTCCTTCCAGTGCTCACCGTACTGGTCGTATTTCCTTCGTTTCTCCGGATCGTTTATCACCTCGTATGCCTCGTTCAGCGCCTGGAACTTTGCCTTTGCCTTGGGGTCATTAGGGTGAAGGTCGGGATGAAACTGCTTGGCTCTCTTCAGATAAGCCTTCTTCACATCCTTCTGCGGTATGGTCTTGTCCACACCAAGTATCTTGTAATAATCAATAAATGCCATATTGTCAACTCCTTTCCTCTAAATTAATCTTTTATAAGTCATCAGCAAATTTCGTGCCGAAGCAAAACCGCACATATCGTGGATTCATTTTCCTGCCCGGAAGTGTCAAAGTATCATTTTGGGGTATCGAAATGGGCGTAACTGTCTCGCCATCAACATATTGAGAGAATGCTACTTTTCTGTTTTCCTTACAGAAAAGTAGCATAAAAGTATCACAAACGGGTATGAAGTATCATCATCGGGGCGAAATCACGTTCTTTTTCTCACCAGATACTTCATTCCGGAGGCAAAACGCTTGCGACGGATATCTGCCATGTTGGCGAGGCGCCTGCCGAATCCCATCAGCGAATTCACCTTCAGCGACGACCCTACGGTCTTCTTCAGGAAATAGAAGATCTCTGCTGCCGTGAGCCACTCGCCTTCATTCTCGTCGTCAACAATCTCATAATAGATGTTGAAATACTGGTCGGTGGGCGACATGACCTCGAACTCACAGTTGCTATGCATGATGAGGCGCACCTGTTCGGAATCGAAATAACTCTTCTCGCCATCCCTCAATGCCGCCAACGCCTGGGCATAGAGCTGGCGGTAGTTGGGGCGAATGCTCACATCTATTGGTCCGGTGAGCTCTATTCCGATAAAGCGTCTGTTGCCCGACGGGTCGGCAAGGATATCCGTGAGATTGCTCGTGGCTATAAACGAGGCGAGGCGCGGAAACTCCTCCACATGACTGCCATAGGGACGCTTTATCTTCAGCGTAGGCAACTGTATGAGGTTCTTCAGGAACCCCTGCTGCACAGTGGGTGAAATCTGATTGAACTCGTCGAGATTGACAAGCAGAAACTGCGACATTGCCTGATACACCTGACGTTTCTCAGAGAGTATGAGGTTGTCGTTGTAGCCCCACTGAAGTTCCGGCGGCAGAAGGCGGCGGCAGAAGGTGCTCTTGTTGTAGCCCTGCCGGGAAATCAACAGCGGCGCCACGGAGTTGCCATACTGGCGGAAGGTGGTGCCCTGCCACTGGCTCACCATAGCGAGAAACCAAGTGTAGAACCAGTCTTCCCAATGCGGATTGGATGTAGGTACGGTGCGTGCCAGCTCACGGATATGGTCTTTGCCGTCCCACTTGCCGTTACACTCCTGCAGGAAGTCGCTTATCGGGTCATAATTCTGTATATAGTCCGACTCCAGAAAATTGCGCACATCCTTGATGCTGACACGGATATCCGCCAACTGCACTTCGAGAGTCATACGCTTCTGCACCCTCGGCTCCACCGGCATATAGCCATACCATGGCTTTTCCTTTGACTGGTATTCCACGTATTTCATCACCACATTATAGCGGAAATCATAACGGCTACGCAGCAGCCTCATCATCCTAACGATATTCACTCGCACGCCATTGTCTTCTTTCTGCGCTTCCTCATTGTCGTCCGCATAGGGTTCATCTTCAATATCGCCCAACGAAACGGGCGACGACATGGGCTGCACTCCGCTACTGTCGTCGATACGCAATGCCACAGCATCGGGATTGTAGTATGGCTCTGCATCCACGGTCATAAGGAAACTGTCGAAGAGAGACGGTTCGCCGCCGCGCAACGGCACGTTCACCACTGCCCTGTATATCGGCAGTATGCGTTGGTGGGCAATACGATACTGGCGGTCTGCCTCTTCTTCTGCAGAAGGCAACTTGCCGTCTGCCCCGGCATATCTCACCAGCACCACCACGCTCATGCCATCGGCACCCTGAAAGGCTGCCATAGTGGACGGGACGAAAGCTACGGCACGCTTCACTTTCTCTATAGCATCGCGGTCTGTGACATCTCCAAACTGCAAGGTGATTATCCCGTTGCAGCATTTCATCACCATATTGTCATTGTCATCCCGCTTCAGTTCCGCTCCGGGATATACATGTCTCCACTGTGGCATATCGTCGTAATTATGAATTTTGCGGTCTCTATATGGCGCCACCTCTCTGAAGCGCATCACCGTACGACGGGAATCATCGGTTGTCATGCGTGACAGCAAGCGGTCTATCGAACAGTGGCTCATCACCATCTTGTTTTTATTATCCGTATGTCGAATTGTTATCTTCATAGTGTTTTTCAAAAATTTGTTTTTACTTGAGTTATACACTTTAACCTGAATCGGTCATTAGGGTTTAACCCGAATCGGTCATTAAAGCATCCTGAATTTCCCCCCACGGCGTGGGGAACGATTCCCCCCAATGTGGGGTTTCATTCCCCACGGTGTGGGGGAAATCCGGAATCATCTGTTATGGAAATCTATCTCTGTGGAATAATTGTCAAAGTCCACGTTTTCGTATCCATATTCAGCAAAGAGCTTCCTGATATGCGCCTGCTGGTTGGGATTGAGTTTGAGCTGACCGAGCTTATAGCGGTAATACTGGCTGTCGCTGCCGAGATATTCCTTCATCGTCTCGCGCAGGGATTGGGCATCACGCACCTTGACATCGATGAAGAGCGAATCGAAGCCCCATGCCATTTTCACCACACGCAGAGGAACGAACCACTTGCACTCTCCATCAGCCAAAACGTCAGGAAACATAGCATAGTCCAGCCTGATTGCCCGGTTCTTGCATTTGGTACACTGATAACGGAGACACTCCGTCTTCTTCTCACACTGCTCCAGGAAGCAATAAACGATTCTCTTTGGAGTCTTGCCTTCTTTAAAGGCTTGTTCAAGAATCTTGATGTTTTTCATGGTTGAAATAATTAATGAATTAATGACGCAAGTTTTCAACTTGCAAAATCTGTATTAAAAATAAAAACGGTCATTTAACCGTGAATATCCTGTATCTATATCTTATCGCATTAGCACTGCAAATATACGAAATAATTTCCAGACAATGACACTTTTGTGATACTTTTATGATACTTTTCTGTAAATTATTCAGAAAAGTATCATTTTCATATAATCCTTGTGTTCAAGGACTTATGCAAGCTGATGCCCCCGGAATGATACTTTGACACTTTTGGCTGAAGAAACTTATACGTGTGCGCGATAGAAAGCCATACGGAAGGAAGACAACATTATCCTGATTCTGTTCGCCACAAAAAGCAAGTCAATTGCACAATTTTGTCTCATTTACGCAGAAAAAGAACAACCCTGTAGTTGTGTTTTCTCGTAAAAATCAGTTATCTTTGTAAGCGAAATGGCAATAGCCATAATTACGATAAAAAAATAAGATATGCCAGTACAAAGTGAAGCTGCCCTCGAAAACGGACTTATAGATACTCTTCAAAAGATGAACTACGAGTATGTTCATATTGAAGAGGAGAAGAACCTGTCGACATCCATGCCGTGATGAAAGAAATCAAGGAGCTGGAAGCCAAACGAGCCGACCTTGACAAGGAGATAGAAGGGTATTTGAAAGAGTTGGGAATTATTTAGGTGTTAAGTGTTAGTGATTAAGTTATGAAGGATAGTATTTTAAAAAACAAAAGTAAGGCTTTTGCTTTAAGGGTTATACGCTTATATAAATATCTGTGTGATGAGAAGAAAGAATACATTCTCTCCAAGCAACTGATGCGTAGCGGTACAAGTATCGGAGCTAACATTGCAGAGGCTTTCTATGGCCAAAGTGAAGCCGACTTTATTTCAAAACTGTCAATTGCGCAAAAAGAGACAGGAGAAACTATGTATTGGTTAGAACTCTTGCATGAAAGTGATTTTTTAAAACACAACGAATATGACAGCATATATAATGATGCCGAAGAGTTGATAAAATTATTAACTTCTTCTATTAAAACCGTGAAAGAAAAAATCACGGCAAGCAAACCTAATCACTAATCACTAAAACTTAAAACTTAATATGACATTGGCAGGAAACAGCGAGTTCAAAAGTTGGGTTTCGCAGTTGAAGAAAGATATACGCAGTGCACAAGTTAAGGCGGCAATCAAGGTTAACACAGAATTGCTCCGCCTTTATTGGCGTATGGGGGCGGATATTTGTGAGAAGCAGAAGTCCGCCACTTGGGGCGATGGCTGGCTTAAGGAGTTGAGCCGTGAACTAATGGCTGAGTTCCCTAACATGAAAGGCTTTTCATATAGAAACTTGAAGTATATCAGACAGTGGTATGAGTTTTATAATCAACAGCTTATAATTGGGCAACAAGCTGTTGCCCAATTTAGGAACGAAGATAGGCAACAACCTGTTGCCACAATAAGCGAGGACATTTTCTTCTCCGTTCCTTGGGGGCACCACTTGTATATCATATCGCAATGCAAGGATGTTGATCGTGCCGTGTTCTACTTGAAAAAGACAGTAGAAAATGGTTGGAGCCGTGCTGTCTTGCTCAATTTCCTTGACACCAATCTGTATGAGCGACAGGGAAAGGCTGTGAATAACTTTAACAAGCTGCTGGCGGATCCTCAAAGCGAATTAGCAATCCAAACGCTGAAAGACCCATACAATTTTGATTTTCTTACCCTTGATGGAGAATATCGAGAGCGAGAGTTGGAGCAAGGACTTACTCAAAATGTAACACGCTTTTTGCTTGAATTGGGTACAGGTTTTGCTTTTGTTGGAAGTCAAGTTCCTCTACAAGTAGGGGAAGATACTGTATATCCCGATTTGCTTTTCTATCACTTGGAACTGCGCTGCTATGTGGTCGTAGAACTGAAGATTACAAAATTCAAAGCAGAACATTTGGGACAGTTGGGGATGTATGTGAGTGCAGTCAATCATATTAAGAAGAAGTCAACTGACAACCCTACGATAGGTTTGCTTATCTGCAAAACCAAGAACAATGTGATGGCTCAATATGCCCTTGAATCAACCAATCAGCCAATAGGCATCTCCGAATATCAGTTGTCTAAGCTCATACCTGAAAACATACAGAGCCAGTTGCCTACAATTGAAGATATTGAAGCAACACTTTCTGATATAAAGGAGACTAAGGATTTCAAAAAAGGGTAATGAAATGCTCAAATCTCAATAAAATACGCAAATGGTATTTGTTCTATTCTTCACAAATCGATTTTTTGTACCAAGCTGGTACAAAATTACAAAAGGTGGATAATGTAACACCCCCAATGCCAGACTAGCAGAATCTGTCTACCAAGTTGGTAGACAAATAAAACAATGTAACAGGCATGTAACTACCATGTAAACTGGTATGTAACAGAGCCATATTGGTGAACTTAAATTAAGGATTAAAAATGATAACGACAATAAATAACAAACATAATAAACTCAATTTTTCGAATGAGCGAGAGCAGAGTCAAGCTTGCTTGAACTCTGCCGAGCATGAGAAAAATCAAGGACGAAAAGTCCTTAATGTCCCAAATCTCCGATTCCCTGAGTTTCAGGGGGAGTGGGAGAAGTGCAAGTTGGGAGATTTGACTGCAAAAGTTGGTAGTGGCTCAACGCCTAAGGGAGGTAATGCTGTTTACACTTCTGCTGGTCATTGCTTTGTGAGAAGCCAAAATGTAGGTATGGGATATTTAATCTTAGATGATGTAGCTCATATTAACGATGGTATTCATCAAAAGCATAAAGCTACGGAATTAAAAGAAGATGATGTGTTGCTAAATATCACAGGAGCATCCATAGGACGAACCGCAATAGCTACTAAAGAAATAGAAGGAGGTAATGTAAACCAACATGTTTGTATTATTAGGGCTAACTCAAAAGTAAGTCCAAAGTTTTTGTGCAACTATATTCAAACGAAGAAAATTCAAAATTACATACAAAGTTTGCAGACTGGTGGAAGTCGAGAAGGACTCAACTTTGAGCAAATACGTTCATTCCCGATTTCCTTACCTAACATAGCAGAACAAAATAAGATTGCGCAATTACTTGATAAATTAAACGAGCGTATCGCGACCCAAAACATAGTCTTTTGGGTTGCTATGCGCTCGTCAAGCAAAGAAAGAAAATTGCCTATTTTCTTTTGTTCCTCTATATTTGCAAAGTGCAGTTTTACTTTGCTCAATCCTTCTTGCCCAATATTAAAATGTTGCGCACCTGCACCCATTGGAATTATTCTTTTTCGAGCAAACGGACTTCGTAACAAATAATTGAAGTATTGTGGGTCATATTCTCCTTTTTTCTTTCCACGAATAACAAAACCTCCAAATACAGAAGTTTTATCATCCATATAAACATTCGCTCTACCAACATCCTCCAAAGTTTCTGAACTGCGTTGGAATAATATATCTCCTTTTTCAACAGAAAAGTCAGATAATTCTTTCTCCGTTACATCAACAGAAGCCTTAATGCAATCATATGTAATGACTGCATTATTAAGAATGTCCATAACAGAAATGAACTTTATACCTTTGCCGAATTTGTTTGGTTTGGGGTTTAATCAATTCTTGAAATCAAGAAGTTCTGAAAGCCCAAGTTCTTTCCATTCCCCCTGAAACTCCTTAAATCGGAGATTTGGGACATCAGAGGTCTATTTTCTCTAATTATTATGTACACCTTCAAAATTAAGGATTACAATGACAAAAAAACAATTAGGGAAATTGCGTTGGCTTGGAAAAGTGACAAGCAACGCTACGTAAAGCAGTCTACATACGCTGCTTATGCGTTGGTTTTGGAGAATCACATTCTGCCATCATTTGGCGATTGTGAGGCTCTGAGTGAGAAACTTGTACAGGAGTTCGTTTTGCAGAAACTCAATGGCGGACTCAGCATCAAAACGGTGAAGGACATCTTGATTGTCCTAAAAATGGTGATGAAGTTCGGAGTAAAGAACGAATGGATGAACTATTGCGAGTGGGACATCAAGTACCCCACGACAGAGACCAACAAGGAAATAGAGGTGCTGACGGTGGCACACCACAAGAAGATCCTCGATTTCATCAAACAGAACTTCACATTCCGCAACCTTGGTATCTATATAAGTCTGACCACAGGCTTGCGTATCGGTGAGATTTGCGGTCTGAAATGGTCGGACATCAATACCGACAACGGCACAATTACCGTGAACCGCACCATTGAACGCATCTACATTGTGGAGGGAGAACGCAAGCACACGGAGTTGGTCATCAACACACCCAAGACCAAGAACTCATGCCGTGAGATACCGATGAACAAGGAACTGCTGGCGATAGTGAAACCTCTGAAAAAGGTGGTAAACACAGACTTCTATGTGCTGACCAATGAGGAGAAACCAACCGAACCTCGCACCTATCGCAACTATTATCATCGGTTGATGGCGCATCTTGACATTCCTCGACTAAAGTATCACGGACTGCGCCATAGCTTTGCCACACGCTGCATTGAAAGCAACTGCGACTACAAGACCGTAAGCGTACTGCTCGGTCATGCCAACATCACAACAACCCTTAATCTCTATGTTCACCCAAACATGGGACAGAAGAAAAAGTGCATCACCAAGATGTTCAAGTCTTTGGGAAAATAGGGAAGAATAGTAGCATAGGCAATAAAAGGCAAAAGGATGAGGTGACTCCATATCACCCCATCCTCCGCTTACTTGTCTATGTATGATGCGACAAAATAAACAATTGAAATGACCGCTTAAAGGAAACACGGCAAGACCTCATCCGTATTTTTTCTTCCGCAACCGAACCAAGTTAATGATAAAATCCGTAAATTTGCATTATCCCAAATCCCGAGACAAGGAAAGCGGATTTTAGCTTCATCGAGATTGGAGCACAACCTAAAATTTCAATAATAAGCAATAACCATTAAATCAAACAACAATGACAGTTCAGACATTTCAAAAGGGCAAATTCTACACGCTGCCCATCAAAGCCTTAAGGGAAGAAGGCAACAACACTTTCTTCATCGTAAACGCCAACAACAGGGAGTATGCAATCCGAATGTTCGATTTCCAGAAATCCGACAAAAAAGTATTGCAAATGGAGGAATTGCCATGTATGGTTAAAGACATACACGGCGACAACATCGTATTCGTGCAAAACTTCGCCCGGATGTTCGAAGACATCTATATATCTGGAAAGGTTTACCCATTCATTGTAAACAAGGAAGCCTATAATCCGAATAACGAGTTCAGGTATTATGACATAAGGGATTACAATGGTGTGCCCTTCAGAATAAAATGTGAAAAGAACACATTCTTAGTGCCAAACCAGAAAATCAGATGTATGGTGTCAAGGCCAAGCCTGAACAAGATGATTCTGATACTTGAAAACACGAAAAAGGACGTTATTGTAAACTGCATAAGCCCCAAGGAACTGCTGAGGAAAAGCGGCATCGAAGAAAGGTATCAAAGGTTTATCCTGTACAGTTTTGCGACCAATCCCGGATTTGAAGAGGCAAGGGAATATTATGAACAAGGCAATCCGGAATGGGTGATAAAGGCGATAACAGCCATCGTGGAAGTGGAACAATGGCCGAACCTTTCAAATAAAAACAAAGAAATTCTACTCTCATGCTACCACAGAATTTGCCTTTATCTGCTTGAAGATTCCGATTATCTGCATCAGTTCAACGAGTCGGACAGGGAAAATTTCCAGACATGGATTGCCGACAGGGTGACGATGTCTGAAACTTATCTTGAATGCCTTTCGTTTATCGGCGAAAAGAAATGCAGCGAAGAGACAGACCTGATACTCAGGAAAATCCGCAATTCAGGATATATTTACCACCCACACAAAAGGATGCGGCTGCTGATTGCCATGTTCTCACTCCAACCGGAACTTCTGGAAGAGAAGATCGACGCCATCCTTGACCTGCTCGCAGAAAAGGCAAAAGAATGGAAAACGGCATCATTCAACGATGCCTTCTCCAGCTTCCTTCAGTTCTATGTCATGTCTAATATGGAGAAGACAAACCGCGAGGCAGTAATCGACAACGAGCAGAACAACTTGCTGCTGAGCCGCATGGTGCGTTCTATATGCTATCTGCTCCTGATGACCAACGGCAAGGACATAAACGTGGCATTATACCGTTCGCTGCTGTTCCACTATCTGTCATTCACAAGGAGCAGAAATGTGCTTGGCGACAACGACCACACCCACAACCTCGCCGAACAGCTTGCAGACAGGGCATTCACCACCCTTGTGGTGTCTGAAGACAAGATGAAAGACTTCTCATGGGGCAGGGATTTCAGACAGACGGAACTTCTGGCATACCAGATGGCGGCAACCAAGGAAAGCAGCACTACCTTCCTCACACGCTCATACGAGGCTCATAACGTGCGCTTCACCGTAAGTGCCGACAGCATAACAATAGCGAGGTCTTCTTCTGCCTCAAAAGAGAAGAACATACTCCCGCAGGATTTCCCAGGATGGTTCAACCTGCAGATATTCCTTGACCAACCCGGCAAATACTCTATCGGAAAGAAGGCAAAGGTAAGAATGTGGAAAGACTATTGGAAGAAAGTGGAAAACGCCCTTTTCGAGGAGAAGAAGACGTCATCCATACACCCCCAACGCAAGATTGCCCCAGAGGTGGGCACAACTGTCACCATCAGAGTGCTCTGGAAGGACGAGCACCACCAAAACAGGTTTTACTGCAGAATTGAGGATGACCAATATGAGGGCGAGGGCTGGATTGACACATACCAGAAAGGAGGCTCTATAGGTCTGTTCCATTACGACCCACAACTGGACATCGATTCTTTCTACATCGACGGCAAGCCTATCCTGTTCAAGGCAAGGGTGAATTCCGTTGGCAGCCCAAACGACGAGGTGCGCACCTATATGTTTGACGCCGTGTCATTCATTGACGGGCTAATCAAAGATCAGGTTAGTTTCGGCGAAGAGTCTGACTGCACCATATTCTACTACGATCCAAAGAATGATATCTTCTGTGGTGTTACAGAATACGGCTATGGCATCTTCATACATCCCTCTGATGAGTTCGCCCAGTTAAACATCGGCGACACGGTAAGTGTTCGTGTGACTGACGCTTCCCGTCCAAACGCAATACAGGGAGAAATAACCGGTATTGGAGAAAAGGCGGTTGTCATCAAAGAGGCAGCAGAAAGCGTGCTTCATGAGTACAAGGATGAGCTATACGAGGAAACTGAGGAAGAACTGGAAGAAGAAGCGATGGCGGCATCTGAAGACATCTTCGAACTGGACTACATGAAAGAAATCATCAACATCTTCGACCATAAGGCGGTGTTGGAAACCGACAATATCCGTGCCTATGCGTTCCTGTCGATAGCCCACATCCTGTCAAAGATGATCGACGACAAGGCGATGATGCAATATCTGGAACAAAGGCAGCACTTCCTCAGCATACTGGAAGACTATGGCGAGAATGGCAAGATAAACGACGAGGAACTTGAAGCATTGGGCAATGACTACGGCGACATCGTTGAAAAATTCCCTATCCTCAAGCAGCGCCTCTCGGAAATGAGAATCGTGAACTGCTTCGGACAGCAAGACAAGAACCCGTATCTGTGGAGCATGGTGAACGACAACGAACCTGACAACATTCTCAGCAAGCTCTCACGTCTGATGCTGTCATACAACATGGCGGAAGGCTTTGGACTGCAGGAGCACCAGAAGGCAATCATAAACAAGATAAGGGGCGTTCTGAACGTGAACGTAGAACTTCCGCAAATCTACTCGTTCGGAGAAGAGAACCAGACCACAGAGTTCAAGACATCAATCGTGTTCCCTCCAAACAACAATATGCGTGCGGATATCAAACAACAGACGTTCAACATCATGAAGGTGATCTGCGGCATGGTAAACGCATACGGTGGAACCCTCTATCTCGGTGTCTACGACACAGGCACCGCCAAGGGTCTTGCCGACGACCTGGAATTCTTTGAAGAGAGCAAAGACAAGTTCGACCTCTATGTCAGAAACCAGATTCGCACTTCTCTCGGCGATTCGGTAAACGCCTCTGTCGTCATTGAGCATCCTGAGGCAGGCAAGCACTGGATATATGC
>ENA-OZFU01000532-OZFU01000532.1-human-gut-metagenome-genome-assembly--contig:-NODE-532-length-13352-cov-4.234339_pt1 | contig 13352 bp, 9 predicted proteins | sample MGYA00244650_ERZ653646 | MGnify/ENA primary metagenome ERZ653646 (study PRJEB26926, sample SAMN06164982) | human gut metagenome | biome: ENVO:00009003; feature: ENVO:2100002; material: ENVO:00002003...
CGAGATACTGATCGGTCTCGTGGGCTCGGAGATGTGTATAAGAGACAGGTGCATAATCTGAAAAAAGTTTATACGACGAGATTTGGTGGCAATCAGGTGCAGGCACTGCGAAACATCCAGTTCTCGGTAGAGGAAGGCGAGTATGTCGCGATCATGGGCGAGTCCGGATCGGGCAAGACAACACTTTTGAATATTCTGGCGGCGCTTGACCGTCCGACGGAGGGAGAAGTACTGCTGAACGGGAAAAACCTTGTGACGGTGCGGGAAAAAGAAATTGCAGCATTTCGGCGGGAGCATCTTGGCTTTGTGTTTCAGGATTTTCATCTGCTTGACAATTTTTCGCTGAAGGACAATATTTTCCTGCCGCTGGTGCTCTCAAATGTGCCTTATAAGCAGATGAATGAGTGGCTTTATCCAATTGCGCAGAAACTTGGCATTGTGGATATTCTGGAGAAGTATCCGTATGAGGTGTCCGGTGGACAAAAACAGCGTGCGGCGGTGGCGCGGGCAATCATCACAAAGCCGGAGCTGATCCTTGCGGATGAACCGACAGGAGCTTTGGACTCCAAGGCAACCGACAGCCTGCTGACGCTGTTTTCGCAGATCAATAAGGAGGGGCAGACGGTTCTTATGGTAACGCACAGTACCAAGGCGGCGAGCCATGCAAACCGGGTGCTTTTTATCAAGGACGGGGAAGTTTTCCACCAATTGTACCGCGGAAGCATGAGTAATGAACAATTGTATGCAAAGATTTCGGAAACATTGACCGTTCTGACGACAGGTGGTGAGAACTATGAATAATCTGTATGTACGGCTGGCAAAAAACAACCTGAAAAATAACAAATCACTGTATGTTCCTTATATGGTTGCGGGAATGATCACGGTGCTTATGTTTTACATTATGATGTTTATCAACAACAGTGCCGGGCTTGAAAAAATGCGCGGAGCCTTTTATATTACAACAATCATGTCGTTTGGTGTGATTGTGGTAGGCGTTTTCTCGTATATCTATATTTTTTATACAAACAGCTTTATCAGTAAAAGGCGTAAAAAAGAGATGGGAATTTACAATATTCTCGGGATGGAAAAGCGGCATATTGCGAAAGTGCTTGCCATTGAGACGGTGTTTACCGCGTTTGTCTCGATCGTCGGAGGCATTGTTGCTGGAATTTTGTTTTCCAAACTGGCACTTATGCTGATTTACCGGATTCTGGGGATTCAGGTGACGATCGAATTTTCCGTTCCGCCGTCTGCCGTGAAAAATACCGTGCTGGTGTTTGGTATTTTGTATATGATGACGCTTTTTTACAATCTGATGCAGATGAAACTGGCAAATCCGGTGGAACTTTTGCGGGGCAGCAGTGTGGGGGAAAAGGAGCCGAAAACGAAGTGGCTTATGGCAATTTTAGGAGTAGTATGTCTCGTTGCGGGATATGCAATTGCCATTACGACAGAGCAGCCAATGAAAGTGATCAGCCTGTTTTTTGTGGCAGTGCTTCTGGTGATCGCTGGAACATATATGCTGTTTACGGCGGGCAGTATTGCGGTGTTAAAGCTGCTGCGGAAAACCCATGGATTTTATTACAAAAAAAAGCATTTTATCGCGGTATCGACGATGATGTACCGGATGAAGCAGAATGCGGCGGGGCTGGCAAGCATCTGTATTTTATCGACGATGGTGATGGTCATGGTGTCTACCACGGTCTGTATGTTTGTGGGTTTTGATGATGAGATTAACATACTCTATCCATATGAGATCAACGTGCAGACCGGCTATTCTGAGGTGAAGGAAAATGTATCGGAGCAGAGTTCGGATATTATACAGTTTATAGAGGATACGGGAACAAACGTGACGGACAGTGAGAGTTATTCGTATCTGAATTTTGCGATGACGTTGGAGAAAGATTCTCTTACGATTGGGCAGAAACCGACAAATGCGAGCCTGTATTTTTTGACGCGGGATAATTTCCTTCGGATGGATCACACGCTGACAGAGGCGGATGTGCCAAAGGTAGAAGCCGGAAAAATTCTTATCTTCCGGGAAAAACGGTTCCAGTCTACGAAAACATTGCGTGGAGATCAGATACAGATTCTTGGAGAAACGTTTACCGTACAGCAAAATGGATACTGTAAGAATCGCAGCAATGGAGGGGCTATTTCGTTCATGGATGGGGTTTATTATATCGTTGTGGATCATATGCAGACGCTGCAGAAGTTGCAGAAACTGGCGATCGCTGAGGCAAATACAGAGAATGTCAGTGCGTATGCCTATGAAAATGTACTTGGAATCAATATTACCGGAACGGAGACAGAAAAGATCGCGTGCAGCGGAAACGTGGAGAATTATTCCTCTGGGGAAAAATATGGCGTTGTCTGGCGGCGCGTGCGCGGCAGGGCAGTAAACCGGAAGGAGCTGCTGGCACTGTACGGAGGGTTTTTCTTCCTTGGGATTTTCCTTGGCACCGTCTTTCTGGCAGTGACAGTGATGATTATTTTCTACAAACAGGTATCGGAGGGGTACGAGGACAAGGAGCGATACCGGATCATGGAACAGGTGGGCATGAGCAATGTCGAGGTGAAGTCGGCGATCGAGACGCAGATCCGCATGGTGTTCTTTCTGCCGATCGTGGTGGCAGTACTGCATGTCGTGGCGGCATTTCCACTGATCCGCAGAGTGCTTTCCCTGTTGATTATGGACAGCGGGCAGTTGTTTGTCTGGTGTCTCGTTACAACGGTACTTGCATTTGCGGTTATCTATTATGTGGTATTCCGGATCACTTCAAAAATTTATTACCGCATTGTGGGCAATCAGGTGCGCTGAATTATTTGTGGAAAGTCACAGGCAGCATAACGGAAAATACATTTTTGTCCCCCTGCCGTTCTACGGTAATTTTGCCGGAATGGTTCGTGACAATAGAGTGCGCAATGGACAGACCGAGTCCAAAATGACCGTTATCCGCGCGTGCTTCGTCTGCACGGAAAAAACGTTCAAACAGGCGGTCACGGATTTCTTCCGGAATCGGATTGCCGGTATTTTCCACGGATAAATAAAACTTACGGTTATGGATATGGGCGTGAATTTCTATACTTCCGTTTTCCGGGGTATAGCTTAATGCGTTATTTAACAGGATGGAAGCGAGATTTTGAATCTGACTCTCGTTTCCATCCATTTTCATTTGTTCCTGAACATCAATGGAAAGCGCAATATGTTTTTCAAAAGCAACACTTTCCATTGGATAGATAATGTCAAGCAGTGCGTCATCTACAGGGAAAACTGCATGGGTATTCTGGATCTGTGGAGCATCCAGCCGTGTGAGCGTAAGCATTTTCTGGACAAGAGAGATCATCCGGGAAGTTTCCTGCTGAATATACAACAGATGTTTATTGTCCCTGCCTACTTCAGAAGATAACAGTTCGGCATTGGCGCTGATGACGGAGAGAGGGGTTTTCAGTTCATGACTGGCATTGGAAATAAATTTTTTCTCGGATAAAATTGTATTTTCAATCGGTTTTACCATCCAGCGGGAAAGTGCTTTGGAGGAAATGGTAAATACAATAATACCGAGAATTGCCAGAATAAAACAGAGAGAGATCGTCGGAAGTGTTGCTTTTAAAGCAGGTGTTCCGCTGAGCATCAAAACATAATATTGTCCTTTTTTGGCGCGAAGATGATTTACAGAGACATAACGCCTGATAAATACATATTTCTTACTATTGGATATGAGAGCTTTTCCCTGTTTTAAAAGATAACTGTCGGAGACATCAGAAAAAGTGTCAAACATGATATCCATTTCATTGGATTCATCAATAGAAAAAAGACAATAGGAAATATGATCAAGTTCGGACGGAGACGTCTGTCCATTAGAGATGACAAATGCATCCCATGTAGTATAGTGGAGAGCGGCACGAACGGTTTGCTGGAGATCACTTAGATTGTTCCGGTAGGAGTTGTTGACAAAAAGCAGTAAAATAACAAGCCAGATGATGGTAAGCAGGAACATAAAAAGTGTACTGATTCTCTTTTGTAAAGATTTAATCATCGGAAACCTCCATAATATAACCGACTCCGCGAATGGCGCGAATTGTCACATTGACCTGCAGATGATGAAATTTTCGTCGCAGGAAGGAAACATATACTTCTACATTATTGTATTCTGCATTGGAATCGAATCCCCAGATTTTTGTGGTAATCTGGTTTTTCTCGAGAACCTGATTACAGTTATTCATAAAAAACTCCAGCAGTTGCATTTCTTTTCCGGATACCTGGACAGATTTTTTGGTCTGTGTGTTGCAGATTTCGCAGGTAGCGGGATCGTAGGAGAGATTTCCAACGACAGGGTGTGAAGTATCCTGATGATTGCTGCGTCTGCTGATCGCCTGTATGCGCATGAGCAGTTCACGAATTTCAAATGGTTTGGTCATATAATCGTCCGCACCGGTAGTAAATCCCTGTATCTTATCATCAATTTCTGTTTTTGCGGAGAGAATGAGTACCGGAACATTGTCTCCATCCCTGCGCAGAGCAGAAAGAACTTCATAACCGTTCATTTTCGGAAGCATGAGATCTAAGATAAACAGATCAAACTCCTCATGCAGGGCTCTTTCGAGTCCTTTGGTCCCGTCATTTTCAATTTCCACTTCAAAGCCACTCAGTTCCAGATAATCTTTCTCCAGATCTGCAATAGCCACTTCATCTTCAACGATCAGTATTCTGCTCATTTGCTGTTACCTCCTGATATTTGCGTATTACAAAGTACATGGTAGTGCCGGAATCTTCTTTGCTGGTTGCCCAGATTTTCCCTCCATGATCCTCTATGATCTTTTTTACAATGGAAAGTCCGATTCCGCTGCCACCGGTTGCCGAATTTCTCGAAGCATCTGTCCGGTAGAACCGGTCAAAAATATATGGCAGATCTTTCTGGGCGATTCCCCTTCCATTGTCTTCGATTTCTACCTGAATAAAATCCCCGACATCCTTAATCCGGATGTTGATGAATTTTTCCGTTTTATTCATATATTTTACGGAATTTCCTATAATATTATTGATTACTCTGCGCAGCTGCTCCGGATCTGCAATAATCTGGGTATCCGGTGTTGCATAATTAAAATAGGACAGGGCAATCCCCTTTGCCTCCAAATCCAGTCCGATTTCTTCCACACAATCCTTAAAATATGCGGCAACGTTCAGCTTTGCAAAATCATATGGAATACGGTTGGTGTCGATCTTGGAATACAGTGTCAGTTCATTGATCAGTGTATCCATCTCATTTGCTTTGTTGTAAATGGTACGGATATACTTATCTAATTTCTCCGGCGTATTGGCTACTCCATCCATGATGCCTTCCGAATAGCCCTTTACCGCCGTAATCGGTGTTTTCAGGTCATGGGCAATGTTGCTGATCAGCGTGCGGTTTTCTTTTTCGTTGCTTAGTTTTTCCTCTGCATTATCTTTTAAGCGCTGACGCATCTGTTCAAAGGTCGTGCAAAGTTCCCCGATCTCATCGTCGCCTCCGGTATCCAACGCAAAATCGAGATTTCCTTCTTTGATATTTTCTGCCGCAACGCGCAGTTTCTGGATCGGTGTAATCATGCTCCGGTAGATCCACACAATCATCATGATCGCTGTCAGTAACAGAATGATTACCACACAGATAATCCCCCATAAAATAAACTGGCGGATCTCCTGCCCGGTAGCATCAAAAGACGTGACTATATACGCCGTACATTTTTCTCCCGAATCCAGCTTAAAATCTGCCTGTTTTACCAGAATTTCATCGTCCCGGTCGATATATTTGTCCACTCCCTGTTTCGAACTGTTTGCCCCATATACCGGAAGTTCCGAAAGAATCTTTTCATTATCACTTCCCCCATTGAAAGAAATATTCTCCCCGATTCTTACCACCAGATAGGAATATTTCTGTTCCAGGCTCTCATTGATCTCACTAAGATACGAAACGTCCTCCATTTTTGAAGGAGATAACTTTATGGTCTTTTTGATCTTTTCAAAATCCGGTGCAGTATAACGGTTTAACATCGGTACAGAATTGATAATACTATAGGCATCCGCATTCTTAATTCCATACGTCTGCTCGATCACATGCGACTGAAAATTACAATAGGCGCTGATCGTGGCAATCGCCAGGATCGATGGCACAAAGATAATAATACAGAACGAAATGATCAGTTTGGTTTTTATCTTCATTCGTATTCCTTCCCTGTAAAAAAAAATAAGACACAGAACAAACTCTGTGTCTTATTATATCATTCTTTTATAAAAAATTATGTAAACTTTTCATAAATTAAAGGTACTTCTTTAAAGCCTCTGCCTTGTTTGTTGCCTCCCATGGGAGATTTAAGTCATTGCGTCCGAAGTGACCATAAGCAGCTGTCTGACGGTAAATCGGACGGCGCAGATCCAGCATCTTGATAATTCCTGCCGGACGAAGATCAAAGTTCTCACGTACAATCTTTACCAGCTCATCATCTGCGATCTTTCCTGTACCGAATGTATCAACCATGACAGAAGTAGGCTGTGCAACACCGATGGCGTAAGATAACTGAATCTCACACTTATCAGCAAGACCTGCTGCAACAATGTTCTTTGCAACATAACGTGCAGCATATGCTGCGGAACGGTCAACCTTTGTGCAGTCTTTTCCGGAAAAAGCTCCGCCGCCGTGACGTGCATATCCACCATATGTATCAACGATAATCTTACGTCCGGTCAGACCTGCATCTCCGTGTGGTCCGCCGATTACGAAACGTCCGGTCGGATTGATAAAGAATTTGGTATCTCCATCGATCAGCTCCTTTGGAAGGATCGGATCAAAGACATATTTCTTAATATCCTCATGGATCTGTTCCTGGGTAACGTCCTCATCATGCTGGGTAGATAAAACAACTGCCTCAAGTCTCTTTGGCTTTCCTGCTTCATCATACTCTACAGAAACCTGTGTCTTTCCATCCGGACGAAGGTAGGTAAGTGTTCCGTCTTTACGAACCTTTGTAAGCTGTAATGCCAGCTTGTGTGCCAGTGAAATCGGATATGGCATAAATTCCGGTGTCTCATTGGTTGCATATCCAAACATCATTCCCTGATCTCCGGCGCCGGTATCCAGATCATCTGTCAGCTCGCCCTCTTTTGCCTCAAGTGCCTTGTCAACACCCATGGCAATATCTGCGGACTGCTGATCTAAAGCTACCATAACCGCACAGGTATGTCCGTCAAAACCGGTCTTTGCATCGTTGTATCCGATCTCGTTTACAGTCTTTCTTACAATTGCAGGAATATCAAGAGTTGCCTTTGTTGTAATTTCTCCTGTAACAAGTACGAAACCGGTACAGCTTGCTGCCTCACAGGCTACACGGCTCATCGGGTCCTGCTCCATGCATGCATCCAGAATGGCATCTGAAATCGCATCGCACATTTTGTCAGGATGTCCTTCTGTAACGGACTCTGATGTGAATAATAATTTTTCCATCGCTTTTTGTTTCTCCTCTCTTGTTTTATACAGAAATAAAAAAAACCGCCTCGCAGCGGATTGATCTAAAGATAATCAAATCCCCTTATTGTTCGATTAACTCGCTCAGGCTGGCACCTTCCAAAACCGGGGTTGCCGTGACTTCACAGATCCTATGTATCTCCATCACTCTGAATAAGAGAAAGCTTACAATATTAAATTTGAAATATCCAAGTGCTACCATACTCCAGTTTCTTTCATCTGTCAAGCCCTAAAAGATTGACTTTTGTGCGAAATAATTCTATACTTTTGTATATACGTTACATACGGAGAGATAAAATATGATAAAAATTGAGACAAAACAACTACAAGAAGGTGCCATCCTTGCACAGCCTGTGATCACACCGCTTGGACAGCCGTTGGCTCCCGCCGGTTCTGCTGTAACCCGTCAGCTGATCAACCGCATGAAACTGTACCGTGTGGAATATGCAGAAATTGAGGGCGAAGAACCTGCTCCGCAGGAGGAGGCTCCAAAGCCTGTAAAAGAAGCAAAAACATACGCACAGGAAAGCAAAACACACTCACAGAAAGTCGCCGGTTCCAGTGAATTCCGCACGTTCCAGATTGAGTATGTTCAGGCAATTGAGCTGATGAAACAGTTGTATACCGCAGCCATCAAGGATAACAAACCGATTGACTCGCAAAAACTTCTGGGCAGTGTCGCAGATCTGTTCCAGTCCCGCAACACCATCGTTGAAATGTTTGATATGCTTTACAACATGCGTACTGTGGCCGATTCGGTTTATGCGCACAGTCTCAACGTTGCACTCATTTCACGAATGATCGGCCGCTGGCTGCGTTTTGAACGTCACGATCTGGACATTCTTACGCTTGCCGGACTGATGCACGATATCGGAAAACTGCTGATTCCTTCCGATATTTTAAATAAGCCGGGATCTCTGACCGATGAGGAGTTTGCAAAAATCAAACAGCACCCGGCACTCGGATACGAGATTTTAAAACGTCAGCCGGATCTGGATTCCCGTATCAAAAAAGCTGCCCTGATGCATCACGAGCGCTGTGATGGAAGCGGCTATCCGACCGGATTGACGGAAGATTACATTGACAATTTTGCAATGATCGTTGCAATTGCCGATGTGTACGATGCCATGACAGCGGCACGTTCCTATCGCTCTCCGTTGTGTCCGTTCGAAGTGATCAGTAAATTTGAAGAAGATGGTTTCCAGAAATACCATACAAAATATATTCTGGTTTTCTTAAAGCAGATTGCCAGCACTTACCAGAGTAACCGCGTCATCTTAAGTGACGGAAGGGGATGTACCATTGTCATGTTAAATCAGAATGCACTGTCCCGTCCGATTGTCCAGTTTGATGATAAATCCTGTCTGGATCTTTCCACCGCCAGCCGCGACCTCTATATCAAAGCGGTTTTATAAATTTTGCAAATAAAAAGGGATTGTGAAAACATACCAATGTTTTTCACGCTCCCTTTTTTGCCCGTTCTTTTTATTTATGAAACTTTCAGAATAAACTTCTGAATTTCTTTTTCATCCGATACCTTTTCAATCTGTGCCCCAATGCCGCGCAACTTCTGATCAAATTCTTCGTATCCACGCTCGATAAAATAAATATCATCAATCACCGTAATTCCCTCTGCCACCAGACCGGCAATCACCAGCGCTGCTCCCGCACGCAGATCCGGCGCATTCACCCTGGCACCTGTATAACGGGTCACTCCATTGATAATGGCAATATTGCTCTCTACCTTGATATTGGCTCCCATACGTGTCAGTTCATCCACATATTTGAAACGGTTTTCAAAAATGCTCTCCGTAACGGTACTGGTTCCCTCTGCAATTCCCAGAATTACTGCCATCTGTGGCTGCATATCTGTCGGGAATCCCGGATACGGAAGTGTTGTCACCTGTGTGTGATGCAGTTTTCCATCCGAAATAATCCGAACCGCATCATCGAACTCCTCAACTTTGCATCCTGCCTCCACAAGTTTGGCGGTTGTTGCTTCCAGATGTTTCGGAATAACATCCTTTACCAGCACATCTCCCCCTGCTGCCGCTGCCGCAAACATAAAGGTTCCTGCCTCTATCTGATCCGGGATAACCGAATACTCTGTCTTATGCAGCTTCTCCACACCGACAATACGGATAACATCCGTTCCTGCACCACGGATATTCGCACCCATACTGTTTAAGAAATTTGCCACGTCTACCACATGAGGCTCTTTTGCTGCATTTTCAATTACGGTTTTTCCTTCTGCCATGGATGCTGCCATCATAATATTGATCGTTGCTCCAACCGATACTTTATCCAGATAAATATGTGTTCCGTTTAATTTTTCTGCCTCTGCAATAACAAGACCATGTGCAATATCCACGTCTGCTCCCATTGCACGAAATCCTTTGATATGCAGATCAATCGGTCTGCTTCCGATATCGCATCCGCCCGGAAGAGCCACTTCCGCCTTTTTGTATTTTCCAAGAAGTGCACCGATCAAATAATAGGACGCACGGATTCTACGGATAAATTCATTGTCCACCGTCACGTCTTTGATAAATGAACCGTTGATCTTTACGGTATGTGCATCAATACGGTCTACCATTGCACCGATCTCTGCAATCGCCTGCAATAATACATTAATATCTCTCACGTTCGGCAAATTTTCGATTGTAACCGTTTCATCCGTCATGATCGCAGCTGCAAGAATTGCCAGTGCCGCATTCTTTGCCCCGCCGATTTCTACCTCACCATTCAGCGGATTTCCGCCTTTGATTACATATTGTTCCATATCTCACCTCAATAAACGCCCTATTTCGTATAGTACGCTACCCTACTATCTATCCTATTCATCTAGTGTAAATTTGTGATACCATCCACAATCTGTTCAACGGTCTGTTCGATATCCAGCCCCGTCTCCGAAATCCGGATATCCGCATATTTTTCATACAGCGGTGTGCGCTCCAGATACAGATCATATAACGTCTGTCCGTCTCTTAAAACAACACCCCTGCCTTTGATATCTTCCAGACGCTTTTCCAGCTCCGGATATGCCACCTCAAGATATATAACTGTTCCGATTTCCTGCAGATGCTCCATAGCTTCTTTTCCGTAGACGACACTGCCTCCGGTTGCAATAATTGCATGATGTGCCTCAAGTGTCGCATTCACACGGTTTTCTACCTGAATGAACCCTTCGGTTCCCTCTTCTGCAATGATCTCACGAAGCAGGCGCTTCTCCTGCTCCTGAATGACTAAATCTGCATCTATAAACTGATATCCCAGCACCTTAGCAAGGATAACGCCGACGGTGCTCTTACCCACCCCCGGCATTCCAATTAACACAATGTTATCTTTTTGCATTACTGTGTACTCTCTGCATTCTGTGTTTCTGTGGAAGTCTGTGTCTCTGTAGAGGCATTCGGGTCCTGCTGTGTCAGAGAATTCTTAAATGAAATCTTTGCAACATTCTTTTTATTGACCTTCCAGCCGTCTTTTTTCTGCCAGCCCTCCAGCACTTCATTGTAGTGGTCACTTTTACGTTTGTCAATAATATTCTGACGATTTTTTTCTGTAGCGTCTTTGTCTGTTTCACTGTCCAGACGAACAATATATAATGCACTGTCTGTTTCAATCACATCGGAAGTTTCTCCTTCTTTCAAATCATCCAATGCCTTTTTCACAGATGTATCCAGTGTGGAATCATCGGATGCATACGCACCGGTAGTGGTCTGCTGATCCTCATCCTTTGCAGCATCTTCGAGAGTTTTTCCATTCTTTACCGCATCTTCGATTTTGTTTGCGGTCTCCTTCAGCTGCTTTTTCTCATCATCGGTATATTCTACGGTATTTCCGCTGTCATCCTGATGGGAAGTTGTAGAAATAGTCATCATCGTATAACCGCGCTCATTTGCCTCTTCATCCGTCACATTGGTATCTGCTTCTGCCTCGATAGCTTTCTGCATCTTGCTGCGGATGGTGTAGAGCGTAAGCAGTTCCTCCACGGTATCTTCGTCTGCAGTCATCTCCTTGAGTGCCTCGGAAGAATTATCGCTGATAAACTGCTGTGCAGCTTTTTTGATTGCTGCCTTTTCGTCTTTTGTCACACTCACATCATAGTCTTTCATATGTGCCTGTAACGTATACATCTCATGAAGCTGTTCCATAACGGAATCTTTCATGGTGTCTTCCATGGTTGTTCCGTTTCCATATAAATCCTTGCTCCAGAGCTCACTGCTGCTTTTGGCCCCCATCATGCTCTTATAATAATCTTCTACATTTGCCTGCTGATAACGGCATGTAAAGTTTGCCATGCCCATCGTGACGGTCTGATTTTTCATGCTTGCTGCCGTCGCACCTGTATTTATACCACATCCGGTAAAAGCTGCTGCGCAGATTGCACCGGCTAAAATAATCGCTGTAACTTTTTTTGCTTTCATAGTTCCTCCCGGGAGTTTCTTTTCACCTATATACCAGAGTATTATAATTCTTTTCCCTACATCAGGCAAGCACTTTTACGGCTCCGCACACAAAAAAACGTGCATTTGTTCCAATAATTGCCTGAGAACTTCCAGAATTTCCCTGTTCTTTTCCCTTGAATTTGCTCCCAGACGGTAAGTGAAGTACGGTCCCTTCGGATCTGCCGCAAATTTCAGTGATGGAGCAAATGTTTTTACCAGCTCCGGAATACGCTGTGCATGAATCTTTGCTTTTTCGTACATTAGGATTTTTAACAGATCTTCTCTTTGAACAATTTCCTTAATATATACACTGTGGGCAACCGCTTTGAGTCTGGCAATTGTCAGCAGATTCTGCACAGACTTCGGAGGCTCTCCAAAACGGTCAATCAGTTCTTCGAGCATTTCCTCCGCTTCCTCATCCGTTTCAATTCCGGCGATCCGCTTATACATATCCAGTTTCTGCGACTCATTTGCAATATATGTGGACGGAATAAATGCATCCGTCCGGATATCAACGGAAGTCTCAAACTGTTCGGCCGGTGCTTCTCCCCGGGCTTCTTTCACCGCTTCGTGAAGCATCTTGCAGTACAAATCATATCCAACCGCCTCCATGTGACCGCTCTGTTCAGCTCCCAGCAGATTTCCGGCTCCCCGGATCTCCAGGTCCCGCATGGCAATCTTAAATCCGCTGCCCAGATCCGAATACTCCCGGATGGCAGCCAGTCGTTTTTCCGCCACCTCTTTGAGCATTTTGTTTCTGCGGTACATAAGAAACGCATACGCCGTACGATTGGATCTGCCGACCCGCCCGCGCAGCTGATACAGCTGGGAAAGCCCCATATTATCCGCGTCATGAATGATCATGGTATTGACATTTGAGATATCCAGTCCCGTCTCTATGATTGTCGTTGATACCAGTACATCAATGTCTCCATTGATAAACCGGTACATGATATCCTCCAGCTGGTTTTCCCGCATCTGTCCATGAGCAAATGCCACATTTGCCTCCGGCACCAGCTCCTGAATGCGTGACGTCACTTCATCAATATCCCTTACTTTGTTATACACATAATATACCTGTCCGCCACGGGCAAGTTCCCGCGTGATTGCCTCCCGGACCAGTTCCTCATTATATTCCATGACATACGTCTGAATAGGGACACGGTCCATCGGCGGTTCCTCTAAAACGCTCATATCCCGGATTCCGATCAGGCTCATGTGAAGTGTCCGCGGAATCGGTGTGGCAGTAAGTGTCAGCACATCCACATTGGTCTTTAACTGTTTGATTTTTTCTTTGTGAGCCACACCAAACCGTTGTTCCTCGTCCACGACAAGAAGCCCAAGATCTTTAAACTGCACATCTTTTGACAGAATCCGGTGTGTTCCCACAATAATATCC
>ENA-OZFU01000539-OZFU01000539.1-human-gut-metagenome-genome-assembly--contig:-NODE-539-length-13258-cov-4.362948_pt1 | contig 13258 bp, 10 predicted proteins | sample MGYA00244650_ERZ653646 | MGnify/ENA primary metagenome ERZ653646 (study PRJEB26926, sample SAMN06164982) | human gut metagenome | biome: ENVO:00009003; feature: ENVO:2100002; material: ENVO:00002003...
CATTCATGTAGAATGACAGGCTGTCAGTAAGATCGTTTTTCTGAAGCTGTGCAGCGTCGGCAAGTTTTGCAATTGTAAGATTACTGCCTGCTGTAGAAGGATCAAGTGTAGCATAGAAGAAATTCTTTGTCAGACATACATTTGTGTAACCTGCAGATGAAAGTAAATTTTCGATATCACTGAGTTTTTTGTTTTTTACAGTCATGGAGAACATATGGTAGGTAACACCATCGATCTTCTTTTTTGAATATTTGGCACCGGATCCCTTAAGTTCATTAATGAGTTCTTTTTTTGTCATTTCAGACAAGCTGGCAAGTCCATCCAACATTTCATCATCATAACCCTGTTCAATCGTACAGGTTGCTTTGGTGGTAGAGGTGAGTTTTACGGTTGTGTTAATAGCAGAACCGCAGCCGGTCATCATCAGACCAAAGATACAGACACATAAAGTCAGTAATAAGTGTTTCATTTTTTTGTTCATAGATACCCTCCTATAATAAAATTTTGTCTACAGACCCAGTCTATCATCCGCGTTTCCTAAAGTAAAGGCAAATACCGGATTTTGTAGCTTAATAAATCTTATCTGTGGTATAATCCTTGAAATGGATAAATAATTTCATATATCAGAAACATGAAAAAGAGATTATTATGAATAAGCCTGCAAAGATACAGAAAATCATATAGTAGGAGGTTGTGAATTCCTTGAAGTTTTTACTGGCAGCATTAAATACAAAATATATTCATTCGAATCCGGGGATTTATTCCCTGTATTCTTATTCAGTAAAGAAACAGCCGTCTCTTGCAGAATATATTGAGATTGCAGAATATACGATCAACAATCAAAAAGGAGAGATTCTTGCGGATATCTATAAGAGAAGGCCGGATGCGGTTGGATTTTCCTGTTATATATGGAATATCGAGATGATCCGTGAGCTCATTACAGAATTAAAGAAGCTCCTTCCGGATACAGATATCTGGGTTGGCGGACCGGAAGTAACCTACGATGCCGATCAGCTTCTTGCGGAGATGCCGGAGCTTACAGGAGTTATGGTTGGAGAAGGAGAGGCAACCTTTTATGATGTGCTGAGAAGATATCTTGATATTGGAAATATCCATAATACTGCGAAGTCCTATGATATTGGGAACGCCTGTAATACTGGGAATTCCTGTGGTATTGAAAATTTCTGTGATACCGGGGGTTTTCGGGATATTGACGGCCTGGTGCTTCGGGAAGGAGAAGATATTCTTTGTACGAAGCCAAGAGGACTTACCGATCTGTCGGAGCTTCCATTTCTGTATTATGACTTGGACACTTTTAAAAATAAGATCATTTATTATGAGAGCAGCAGAGGCTGTCCGTTCCGGTGCAGTTATTGTCTGTCATCGATTGACAAACGGGTTCGGTTCCGTAATATTGATCTGGTGAAGAAGGAGTTGCAGTTTTTTCTGGATCATCAAGTAAAACAGGTGAAGTTTGTAGACCGGACATTTAACTGTTCCCATGAACATGCGATGGCGATCTGGAGGTATATCAAAGAACATGACAATGGAATCACGAATTTTCATTTTGAGATTGCTGCAGATATTTTAAATGAGGAAGAATTGGAGTTGGTCAACAGTCTGCGGCCAGGTGCGATACAGATGGAGATCGGAGTGCAGTCGACAAATCTGCAGACGATAGAGGAGATCGATCGTGTAATGGATGTCGATAAGCTTGCAAAGATTGTTGCCCGGATCCATCAGGGACATAATGTGCATGTGCATCTGGATCTGATCGCGGGGCTTCCGTACGAGGACTATGAATCATTTGCACATTCCTTTAATGACGTATATGCGATGAAGCCGGAGCAGCTTCAGCTAGGTTTTTTAAAGGTGCTAAAGGGTTCGAAGATGCATGATAATGCAGAACGATATGGTTTACAGTATACAAGCTGTCCGCCGTATGAAGTATTATTTACAAAGTGGATATCTTATGATGAGATCCTGCGGTTAAAGCAGATCGAAGAAATGGTAGAGATTTATTATAACAGCTGTCAGTTTGAGAACACGCTGCCATTCCTGGTGGAAGAATTTGATTCCCCGTTTGATTTTTATGCGAGCCTTGCTTCTTATTATGATGAAAAGGGATATTTTATTCAGACACCGGCGAGAATCTACCGGTATCATGTACTGCTTCATTTTGCAGAAGAACACTTCCCTAAGAAGACAGAATTGATTCGGGAAATGCTGGTATTTGACTTATATCTTCGTGAGAATATGAAGACCCGACCGGATTTCGCCCCGGAACAGGAGGGTGTGAGAGATTTGTTCCGGGACTTCTACATCCGTGAGGCCAACGACCACAGATACCTTCGGGAAGAAGACTATCATGGCTGTGACTGGAAATCTATGTCCAGAATGACACACATAGAAAAGATTTATTACAACAGAGAGACGGGAAATCGTCTGTCTGAAGTATGCTATATATTATTCGATTACAAACGCCGTGATCCGCTGACCGGGGATGCAAGGTATATGATAGTAACACCTGTCGCATCCATGTGATATAAAGTTTGGCTGTCTCATGTTGCTCGGGATACTGCTATTTTACGGATGTGTATGTGTTCGGCCTCATGTTGTCCGGGATACTGCCGGTATACTTTGTATGTCTTGTTTTTTTCTATTCGTTGCAAATGTCTGATTCGATCATGCTCCTGTGCCAACTCGCCTTTCAGGCTCAAACAGGCACCCACATTCGCTGACAATTTGCATCTCATAACGAAAAAAAGCAAACGACAGTACAAAGTGTACCGGCAGTCGCCCGGACAACATGAGACAGGATACATATACACCCGCGTACCGGCAGTCGTCCGGATAACATGAGACAGGTTACATATATACCCGCGGAACAGCGCTGTTGACGAAAATCGGGTTGATCGGAAATGTAACCATATCGCCTACCGAGATATTACATCCGGTTGTATCCACGATCACGGAGTTCATACTGATTTGACCTAACACCGGAAGTCGGCAGTCTTTAAAGCTGGCAGTCGGTGATTTTTTATGGAAAGTGCCTTTTAATTTATAATAAATACGGATCGGAGAGAAGAAATTTGTCCGGAAATCGGTGTGACGCTCCATGCCAAGCCCGTGGTAATATCCGGCGGAGATAACGGCTGTCTTTGCGTTATGTGACAGCTTGAAGCTGTGGCCGTAGCCGATGTTGTGACCGGCCGGCAGTTCATAGATATCGTCCACACAGGCGGACAGATTGCAGACCTCATGAAAACCATAATCATTTGGAACCGCAAGTCTGCCAAGAAAGGCAGAGCCGATGCGGATGGCATCTAAGTTCATGGATGGATATTTTATCATCGAGGTTGAAGATGAGATATGACGGATGCCTACCGGAATGCCGTCTTTCTGGAGTGTGTCACAGAGGTGAGTGAAATCCTGAAACTGTTTCTTCACATAGTATTCATTTCTGCATGCAGCTGCATGGAAATGAGAGAAGATACCGGTGATCCGCACATGCCTTAGTGACTGTACGGTATCGGCAATCTGTTTTTCTTCGGAACATAAGAAGCCGTATCTACCAAATCCGGTGTCAATGCAGAGATGTGCATGGACTGTCGGATGGTTCATGTAGGCGGCTGTTTCATCGATCACATGCGCACAGTCGGTACTGGTGATGCTGAGCGTGATATCGTGATCGATCGCAGTCGTGATATCTTCTGAGTTATATAAAGGAGTCATCAACAGGATATTTCCCGTGATGCCGTTTCTACGTAAGGTGACAGCATCTGACAGTTCGGTTACACCATAGTTATCAATACCCTTTGATTGTAAGAACGATGCAAATTTTGTAAGTCCAAGCCCATAAGCGTTTCCCTTTAATACTGCTATGACCTTTGCGCCGTTTGCCAGACGTTTGATGATCCGTATATTGTTATCCAGTGCATTTGTTTTGATTGTAAGAGTTGTCATGTCCTCAAGTTCCTCCGGTTTCATGTAAGTATTTATCTCATTGGTCATCTACAGACACATGGTCTGTTGTCGAAACTCGCTGCCCGGGCATGAGCGGTTATTCATTTATTTGATGTATCTAGCATATATTCGAAATGCATCATTTTTGTATAAAAACCGACACAGAAATGCAATATCTTTGAACTTTTTTTGCATCGTTTGTATGCAATCCGGAAAAGTGGATGTTGTATAAGAGTAAAATGTGATAAACTATTTAGAAATAAAGACAGGATGGAAACCGTTTATGCATACACTGATAACAGAGATTCGCGATAAACAGAATATTACAAAGGAACAGCTTCAGCTTCTGCTGGAAACAGACAATCAGGAAATGATTGAAGAATTGATGGTATGTGCCAGAACGGAAGCGCAGAAGGTATACGGAAATAAAGTCTATATGCGTGGACTGATCGAGTTCACAAATTATTGTAAAAATAACTGCATATATTGTGGGATAAGAAGAGATAACTGCCATGTTGATCGATACCGGCTGACCAAAGATCAGATCCTTGACTGTTGTCAGAGTGGATACCGGCTCGGGTTCCGGACATTTGTGTTACAGGGAGGCGAAGATCCGTTTTATACAGATGACCTAATCTGTGAGATCGTATCAGAGATTAAACATCAGCATCCGGACTGTGCGATCACATTGTCGATCGGAGAGAAAAGCAGGCAAGCCTATGAACGGTATTTTTCTGCCGGGGCGGAACGTTATCTGCTTCGCCATGAGACTGCGGATAAGGCACATTATGAGAAGCTTCATCCGAAAGAAATGTCATTTGACAACCGGATTCGGTGCCTGCATGACCTGAAAGAGATCGGTTATCAGACTGGGTGTGGCTTTATGGTCGGTTCACCATATCAGACGGTCGATACGTTATATGAGGATCTCTGTCTGATCAAAGAACTGGAACCGGAAATGTGCGGAATCGGACCTTTTATTCCGCAGGCAGACACACCATTTGGAAAAGAGGCTGCCGGAACACTTGAAATGACCTTACGGCTGCTGTCAATTATCCGTCTGATCCATCCTACTGTGCTGCTTCCTGCGACAACAGCACTTGGCACGATCCATCCGCTTGGCAGGGAGAAGGGGATTCTTGCCGGGGCAAATGTTGTGATGCCGAATCTGTCACCGGTCGGTGTCAGAAAAAAATATCTGTTATATGACAATAAGATCTGCACCGGGGAAGAAGCCTCGGAGTGCTGTGGCTGTATGATGCGGAGAATGCAGGGAATCGGATACGAGGTTGTGGTTGATCGCGGCGACCATCCATTGTATGACAAGAAAAGATGAATGCATATATTGGAGAAATGCAAACATGGGAGAGGCTTTTTAGCTGAAGGTGAAAATATCTTTGTTATTGCAGATTTTATGAAAGAAAGATGTTGGAAAACATTCTGATTATATTAAGAACTGCATGTTTTACATTCTGCAATACGACAGCAAATAAAATGGGCGGTTTTCTGTCACTGACTAACTATATATTGACATTAGCGAAGATTTCGTCACGCGATGCACATTGCCAGTAAATACGGGTGCCTGTCTGAGCCGAAGGCGAGTTGGCACAGGAGTATTTACGAATCAGGCATGTGCATCAAATAGAAATCATAGCGAGTCAATTATAGATAGTCAGTGGCAGAGAACCGCCCATTATATATGCATTCGTACTACAGAATGTCGATGTACTCATCGGCGAGAGCCTTGTTCATACTGCGGACAGCACAGAACTTGCCGCACATACTACAGGTGTCGGAGTGGTCATCCTCTGGCATACGACTGTCGCGGATCGCTTTGGCTGTAGCAGGATCAAGTGCGCAGGCATACTGTGCATCCCAGTCCAGGACACGTCTGGCATCCGCCATCTTATCATCGATATCTCTGGCACCCGGAATACCCTTTGCAATGTCGGCTGCATGAGCAGCGATCTTCGATGCGATGATACCCTGTTTTACATCATCTACATTTGGAAGTGCAAGATGCTCGGCTGGGGTAACGTAGCATAAGAAAGCAGCTCCGTTCATGGCAGCAACAGCACCACCGATCGCGCTGGTGATATGATCGTAACCGGGAGCAATATCTGTAACCAGAGGCCCGAGAACATAGAATGGTGCGCCCATGCATAAGGTCTTCTGAACTTCCATATTTGCAGCGATCTGGTTAAGTGGTACATGACCGGGACCTTCCACCATAACCTGTACATTGTGTGCCCAGGCACGCTTTGTTAGCTCGCCCAGACGTACCAGTTCTTCAATCTGGCATACGTCAGTCGCATCTGCCAGACAGCCCGGACGACATGCATCTCCGAGGGAGATCGTAACATCATATTCCTCACAGATATCTAAGATCTCATCGAAATATTCATAGAACGGGTTTTCCTGACCGGTCATACTCATCCATGCAAATACAAGGCTTCCGCCCCGGCTTACGATGTTCATTTTACGTTTATGTTTTTTGATCTGATCAATCGTTTTTCTTGTGATTCCACAGTGTAAGGTTACAAAGTCAACACCATCTTCTGCATGAAGACGGACAACATCGATGAAATCCTTTGCTGTCAGCTCTGCAAGATCACGCTGATAGTGGATGACACTGTCATAGATCGGAACCGTACCGATCATGGCAGGACATTCGCTTGTCAGCTTCTGACGGAATGGCTGTGTATTTCCATGACTGGACAGATCCATGATCGCCTCAGCGCCCATATTAACTGCACTCATTACTTTTTCCATCTCAATGTTATAGTCCTTGCAGTCTCTGGATACTCCAAGGTTTACGTTAATTTTGGTACGCAGCATACTGCCGACACCTTCAGGATTCAGACAGGTGTGTTTCTTATTAGCACAGATGGCAACCTGTCCCTTTGCAACTAAATCCCTGAGCGCCTCGACAGCCATATGTTCCTTTTTCGCTACGATCTTCATCTGCGGAGTGTTGATCCCTTTTCTGGCTGCGTCCATTTGTGTTGTGTAATTTTCCATATTATCCTCCTACTACAACCAATGTTATTTTACGTGGCAGAAAGTGGTGCTCCCGATCTGCCACAGAGCAATAAAAAAAGATGCCGCAGGGCACCTCTAATACACATCCCTACGTTAGCATTACCTAAATCAGGTTCACAGGTCGAGAACTTCATTCTCCTCTCAGCCGGCTAATTTGTCAGCTCCCTGAATATATAAATATCTGGAAACATTATATGCCAGAATACGACATTATTCAATGATAATTTTTCAACATAAAAGATAAATAAGGGCTTGCGTCCGATACATGAATCAGGTGCAGTACCGGAAAGTACGATCTGTCAGGATTCTTGCAAATATCAGACCGAGGGGCAGGGTAACAATGATCATGATCGCAGATGAAAACCATAAAACAGCCTCTGTTAGGGACATGATACCAAGATTATAGAAAGCACGATAAAGGTAAAGTCCCGGAACCATGATAACGATGGACGGAACGGTCAGAGAGATTCTTGGATATCCGTTATTCCTTTTTATAATGGAGGCAAGAATACCTGCGGTTAATGCGCCTGCGAATGCGGCAGCAGCCGGAGGAGTGCTTGTGTAATCGACAAGCTCCAGCCGGAGAGTATTTGCAACTGCGCCGATACAGGCAGCAGTTGCAGCCATCGGAATCGAGCTGTTAAACATAATGGAGAAACCGAAGACTCCGCAGAAGCTAGTAATGATCCGCAGGATAAGCTTTGTACCTACAGCCAGATTCAAAGCGGAGAAATCCTGAGGATGAAAATGTAACAGCAATGCCATGATCCAGGCGAACATAGTGGCTACTAAAACTATGATGACAGAGTAGCTCAGACGTTCAAGCCCGGACCGAAGATCCAGTTTAGCCAGGTCAATGCCGCTTGTTATGAATGGAAATCCGGGAATGATAAACAGCATTGAGCAGATATAGCCAGCTTCATGGAGTGCAGATACGTGGAAGAAGATTTCTGCAAGGTGAAAGCAGATGGCATATGTCATGCATGCGGCTGATATGGATACTGCTATGTTAAAGAAAAGGGTAAAATGGTGCTTGATCATTTTGGTACGGATGACATTTCCAACACCGGCTGCAATAAAAGCAAGGATCATTTCAACAGGACCGCCGCCTAATAGGAAGGTAAATGCACAGCAGGCAAGGGCTGAAGCCAGACCCAGTTTTGCAGGTGAATAAAGTGTATGGATCTTCTCAATCTGATCAAGACGCCGGTGAATCTCTTCGCCCGTCAGATGGGCTTCTTCTTTTGGGAAATTGTCAACGAATTGTTCCATCCGATAGAGCTTCGAGGTGTTTACACCGGTATTCGCAATGCTCAGAGACTGTGAAACGCAGTCGGTTCCATCAAAACAGTTGAATTCAATGGACATCAATCCGACATCAACGGTGCAGGTTACGCCCAGTTCTTTGGACAGGCGGTTCATGGAAGTACGAACACGCCAGGCACCTGTTCCACAGGAGAGCATAATTAACCCGACCCTTCCAATAACAGAGGCTTTTTCTATCAGCCCCGCCTTGGCGATCAGGACATTGCTATCGTTTTTTACATAATCATGCCATGGAATTTCCATATGGTTTTTTTCCATGATATCTGTATAATTACTGTTCTTTGGCATAGATGATCTCCTCCGCTTTTTCAATATGATGTTCCAGATTCGTCAGGAATAATGAATTTGGAAGGAATATGCCGATTTCATCATATCGGGAATTATTTTTCACCAGAGAATCCTGCCCGTAGAAAATGTAGGACATAGGAAGCTCCTTTTCCAGTGCGATCATAAGATCCCATACAGCAGAATATGCTTCTGCTTCTGTCTCCTTTTGCTTTACAGTATCGGGAAGCTCGCAAATCAACAGTACACCGTCACTTTTTTCCAGAATCTTCTGTTCCGGTTTCATGTCATTTGCGGCATAATCGTGACTGTATCTGTATGCGCGGGCTAGATAGATATTTTTATTGTTTCTAAGTGTCTGATAGATCTTATGAAAATGACGATATTCTTTTTCCCGGATCGAAGTTTTGTATTCAGGAAGCAACTGACCATTGTCATCTGTCATAATGACAGGATTTGTTTTGCCATCTGCGTTGAATCGATATGGGATCAGAAAGGAATTGCGCAGAAGATCAAACAGGGTATTGTTGCAGATCGCCATAAGAAATGCAGACAGATCCCGGTTATGATAGGAATTGAATAGTGCCTGTGCAAATTCTTCTGCCGGAAGTGGTGCGTCGTAAGCATCATCGTTATAGCACAGGTAATTTGCAAATGTTTCCTGTAATTTCTCACATGCCCATGGATCATTCAGGATTTTTTCAAATAAGAAATCTGCTTTTTTTTCTCGTGGAAAAATTGTAGTTTCGTTCATGCTTAACCGACTTCCTTTCTTTTTCTGTTCTGCACAATTATACTATTGGCAGAAAGATAAGTAAAAGATATAATTGATATGACAGACATAATCATTTGATATGATAAAAGAAACGGAGAAGACAGATGAATATTAACTTTGAATATTATAAAATTTTCTATTATGTGGCAAAATATCATAATTTTACAAAGGCTGCGAAGGTTCTGGAAAGCAGCCAGCCAAATGTTACAAGAGCGATGAACTGTCTGGAACAGCAGATGCACAGTACTTTATTTGTAAGAACCAACCGGGGCGTTCAGCTTACACCGGAGGGAGAAAAACTATATATGTATGTGTCGGCAGCTATGCATCAGTTATTAACGGCAGAGGAAGAACTGGCGGACTATTCGGGCATGGTACATGGAAGTATATCGATCGGAGCCAGCGAGACAGCGTTAAATATATATTTGTTTGATAAATTAAGGTCATTTCATACTGCATATCCGGGAATTCGACTGAGAATCTATAATCATTCCACGCCGGAGGCAGTAGATGCAGTAAAGAGCGGTAAGATTGATTTTGCTGTTGTGTCGACACCGGTGGAAGCAGACTCGCCCCTTGAAACCAGAATGTTGAGATCGTTTCGGGAGATCCTGATCGGTGGACAATCCTTTAAAGAGCTGCAGGGAAAGACGTTGTCTTTAAAAGAATTAAAGAATTATCCGTTGATCAGTCTTGGAAGAGAAACGATGACATTTCGATTTTATGAGCGGCTGTTTTTATCGTACGGGATAGAATTTGCACCGGATACGGAGGCTGCGACAACAGATCAGATCCTGCCGCTTGTCCGTTGTGAGCTGGGACTGGCATTTATACCGGAATCCATGGCAGGTGAGGCGCTCGAACGCGGAGAGGTAATACAGGCAGTCCTAAAGGAGAAAATTCCTGACCGGCATATCTGCATGATATATGACAGCCAGCATCCACTGAATACAGACGCAAGATCATTTCGCAGATTATTGGAAGAAGACTGCGAAAAGGTAAACACCCTCAATCGGGGCATCGATTGAGAACAGAAAACGTCTGGTATGCAGTTATCAAGTTCAACATTCATACATTAAATATCCCCCAGGCATATTTGCAGAAAATGTATGACTGTTTTGTGAGGAGGACAGTTTGACTGTAGTCATTTTATAAGAACATATAAAAGATGGCGTGGAATCACGCCAAAACAGGATAGAATGTTAAACAAAGAATCAATATAGTGGAAAAGAGGAATAAGAAATATGAAGATCAAAAGAATTGCATTGATCGGACTTGGCGCGATGGGTGTATTTTTTGCGCCAAGATTATATGAAGCATTTGGAGAGAATTTTTATATTATTGCAGGTGGTGAACGTAAAAAACGCCTGGAAAGTAGAGGAGTTACGATCAATGGCGTCAACTATAGATTCCCGATCGTGACACCCGAAGAACAGGGTGAGCCGGCGGATCTGATACTGATCGGTGTAAAGGGCTATGGATTTGCACAGGCAATAGAAGATATCCGCCATCAGGTAGGCGAACATACATTGATCCTGTCTTTGCTAAACGGTGTAGACAGTGAGGAACAGTTGATTCAGGCATTTGGCGAAGAACATGTATTGTATGCATATATGAGAATGTCCATTGTTATGAAAGACGGAAAAGCAGACTTTGATCCGTACTGGGGCAAGATCCACTTCGGAGAGAATAAAAATGATGTTCTGTCAGATCGTGTACTTGCTGTAAAAGAAGTATTTGATCATGCCGATATTCCATATGAGATCGATCCGGATATGTTAAAGGGACTCTGGTTTAAATATATGTGTAATATTGGGGAAAATATGACTTGTGCGTTGCTCGGTATCCCATTTGGATTTTTCCGTATCAGCGACAGTGCGAATTGGATCCGTGACAATGCCATGCGGGAAGTGGCTGCGATCGCGCAGAAGAAGGGAATCGATATAGGGGAAAAAGAAATAGCGGAGCAGGATGTTACTGTAATGACAATCCCACCAGAGAACAAACCATCAACCCTGCAGGATCTGGAAGCGGAGAAGCTGACCGAGGTAGAGATGTTTGCCGGCAATGTCATAAAGATGGGAAAAGAGCTTGGCGTGCCCACTCCGATTAATGAGATGTTCTATCATGGTATCCGGGTACTGGAGGAGAAGTTTACAAAAAGATAATATTTGAATTAGCACTCGACTGTTTACAGTGCTGACAAAACGTGCTATAAATAATGGTATGAAGTAACTGCATATAATAGAGAAAGTTGTGTGAGTCTAATAAAATGCAGGAAAATGACAGTAATATATGACTGATGAAAGAGAATCAGAAATATAGATAGAAATGGGGTAATTAGGATGGATAGACCAAGTATTTTTTCAGATAATTTTGAGATGATGAATGGCTTCTTTGATGATTCCTTCTGGGGCAGCCATTCCGGACTTCGTACCATGACTACAATGGCAACTGATATATTCGAAACAAAGGACGGATATGAGATAGAGATGGATCTGCCGGGATTTCCAAAGGAAAGCATCAAGGCAGAATTAAAAGGTGGTTACCTGACAATTCTTGCCAGCTATACCGGCTCGGATCGTGAAGACAGGGAAGGAAGCTATATCAAAAAGGAACGGTATTCCGGTCACTATAAGAGAAGCTTTTATGTTGGCGACAAAGTCAGTGAACAAGATATTAAAGCAAGATTTGCAAATGGTGTTCTGTATGTCTATGTACCAAAATTCGACGACCAACCGGAAGTAGAAGAAAAGAAGATTATCTCGATAGAGGGATAAATAACAAAATAGCAGATGGCTATTTGTGCTACATAATATCATAGTACAAACATCCATCTGCTATTTTGTCTGTTTTCTAAAATCCCAGATCTTCATTTACAAGGATGACCTTGATACGTCCTTTGTGCTTGGAATAGCGGGTGGTTAAGAACTGGCAGCAGACTGTTTCCGGTGACAGACAGTTTGTGCATTCGCCGGTTGTACTGCAAGGGGTTGAAAGTCCGAAGCGCTGTGCATTGATCGGAGCTGCTTCATTTCTTGCACGGCTTAAAGCATCTTCTTCTGTCCGTACTACCTTGTTCATTCCTGTGATCACGATAACATGGGAAGGACCATAGACGATGGCAGCCACACGATTTCCATTGCCATCGATATTTACCATAATGCCGTCTTCGGTGATTGCATTACAGCTTGTTAAGAAGTAGTCAGCGAAGAAACATTCTTTGGAGATCCGGTCTTTTTCCTCCGGTGTTTTTGCTGCATCACGGTTCAGCTCTTTGTAGTTTCCCTCGATAAGAGAATCTAAAAGTCCGGTTGCTTTTACGGTCATGGAACCGCCCCAGCCGACAGAGCTTCCTTCCGGGATCAGACTCAGTGCAAGCTCCTTAGCTTCTTCCTTTGTCTGGACATAGAAGCCTTCCATATTTCTGGCAGCCAGCTTGTTTATCATGGCTTTCGCCAGTTTGTCGTTTCTCATGTTTCTAAAAGTATCCATTTGATATACCTCCGTTTATTCAGGGAAATCCAGATTATTTTCCGCAAAGAAATTCATCACTTCAAATGCAGAAGTACAGTTCTGATTGATACATACGATCAGGGCAGCATCCTGTGGAAATTTGGGATACAACACGGCATTTCCGGAGATTGTAAGTGCACGTTGGATCTCTTTCAAATTCATTCCGGCGCATAATGCCAGAAGAACCAGCTTGTATTTTCCGGGATGTGGTTTCCTGCCGTTTAAGATCTGATAAGCATAGCCGCGGTCCAGATTGCTTCGTTTTATGACATCGGCGGTCAGAAGCTCCGGGTGATCTTTAAAGTAAAGATTAAAATAATCCTGCAGATTGTCACAGGACATATCATC
>ENA-OZFU01000544-OZFU01000544.1-human-gut-metagenome-genome-assembly--contig:-NODE-544-length-13224-cov-5.672716_pt1 | contig 13224 bp, 8 predicted proteins | sample MGYA00244650_ERZ653646 | MGnify/ENA primary metagenome ERZ653646 (study PRJEB26926, sample SAMN06164982) | human gut metagenome | biome: ENVO:00009003; feature: ENVO:2100002; material: ENVO:00002003...
ATCTACACTTCTAGCTTCGTCGGCAGCGTCAGATGTGTATAAGAGACAGTATTGAGATAGTGAATTTTTATATGTAAAATATTTGATAAAGGAATTAATGAGAGGGGGAATATTTTTGGGTACGATAAAAGGGCAGAAAAAAAGCAACCGAACCGTCATAATAAAAAACGGCTCGGTTAATCGTCGTCAAAGATATTTTAGTGCTTCCGAAGTCTTTCAAGCTCTTTGTCAATTATCATTGCAACAAGTTCTTTTCCATGAGAATCAAGCTTTTTGAATTTGTTGTAAATTATATCATACTCCTCTTCATCCTGTGCTGATTTTCGGTCAAGTGAAACATTGCAAAGGTCGTTAACGGTAAGATTAAAATAATCGGCTATTTTAATAAGTGAATCAACGGATACTCCTTTTTTACTTTTTAATGAATCATTTAATGTGGTGGCGCAATTCCGATTTTTTCTGCAAGCTGGCGAATTGACATATTATTTTTTGTCAAAAGGAACCTGATATTTGAAGAAGAAATTTGTGCATAATCAGTTGTGTTCATGGCATAACCTCCTTTTCTCATAATTATAGCCGTTTATCTGTCTATAATCAATTACAAAATAGAAATTGTATGGCAAGTTTTTTGTTTGATATTGACAATAAACACGAAATCGTATAAAATTAAGTAGTAAATAAACGAAAATTCGGGTGGTGATATAATGAATTGCGTTTTTCCATTAATAAAAAAGGCTATTGAAGAAGGAAATATCACTGTTGATGACATTGCAAAAAGTGTTGGCGAAGATGTTGTGATTATAAAGGAAAAGCTATGCGGTAAAGAGGATTTTATTATCAATGAAGCAATGACCATAAATGTGGAGCTGTTTCCGGATATTCCTTTTAAAACTTTATTTTCACATTATAAAAACGATTAGTTATCAGGTATTTTTGCAGAATCGTGCTGTTTGTCCGAAAAATAGGTCGTCTGTCGGTTTTTGGGGAAGCTTGCTGAAATTCTGCTAATATATAATCAAACCAGCGGAAATAACCGCACAAACAGGAGGAGTAAAAAATGATCTCAAAAACAAAAAGCAAAAAAAGCTTTGCAAAACTCTTGCTTTCATTAGCGTGCGTTCTGTGTATGGCATTTTCGGTTGTTATTCCGGTTAATGCCGAAGCAGCCAACGCAAGTGTAACAAAAGTAAGCGAAAGTCTTGTTCAGGTAAGAATGATTTACAAGAAAGACAGTCGTGATAAGGGTACACCTATTCAGGGCGGTACAGGTTTTCTTATCAACGGCAACACAGTTCTCACATGCGCTCATGTTGTTGATGTAAATGACGATGTTAAGGCAATTTGTAAAGATATTTTCGGTTCAAATTACAGCATTGACAACCTGAGCCTTGAAGTTGTTGTTTCAGGTGATGTAACAATCCCTGTTAAGGTTAAGAAGGAAAGTCAGGAAATGGACTTTGCAATTGTAAACCTTACCGAGATGATGAACAGAAGAACACCCGCTGTTCTCGGCGACAGCGACAGTGTTGACAAAACACAGGTTGTTTATGCTCTCGGTTTCCCTGCAGCAGTTGCAGAGCTTCAGAACAAAAATACATACACAAGCGATGATGTAACAATCACAAGCGGTGAGGTTTCAAAGATTACTTCATCTGACGGTATTGATTATATTCAGCACGGTGCAATTCTTAATAACGGTAACTCGGGCGGTCCTCTTGTAAATGAGAACGGCGAGGTAGTTGGTATCAACAAGGGTACAAAGAGCAACTACTACTATTCCGTAAGCATGAATCAGGTTAAGAATATCCTTGACGAACTCGGCGTTGAGTATCAGAGCGGTACGGGTGCATCTGTAAGCAAAGGTGAAACAGTCGCACCGGAAACAGAGGAACAGCCGGCAACAGAGGCAGTTGCTCCCGCAACAGAGAAACAGGAAGCTACAACAACTGCAGTTGCTTCAACAGATAAGAACGACGACAACGGCGACTCTTCAAAGATGATTATTATTATTGCAATTGCCGCAGTAGCTGTAATTATTATTATCGTAGTAATTATTATTATTGTTTCAGGCAGCAAGAAGAAGTCTAAACCCGTAAGAAATGTTCCGAACGGTCCGACAGGTATGAACAGAGGTCCTTCAGCTTATGGCAACCAGCCTCAGCCAAACAGAGGATCATCACCTTACGGCAATCAGCCGCAGCAGAGCGGTGCTTACAGACCTAATGTACCGAGTCAGGGTGCTGCTCCGACAGTTCCGAACAATGAGGGTGCAGGTCAGACAACCGTTCTCAACGAAGGTGCAGGCGAAACAACAGTTCTCGGTTATCAGCCGACAGGCGCTGTTCTCGTGAGAACTTCAACAAACGAGAGAATCAGCATCAACAAGCCCGAATTTGTAATCGGTAAGGAAAGAAGAAGAGTTGACTATTGCATCAGCAATAACAATTCTGTCAGCAGAGCACATGCAAAGATTAAGGCTCGTGCAGGCAAGTTCTTTATTTCAGACCTTGGTTCAACTAACTGCACTTATGTAAACGGAAACAAGCTTACTCCGAATCAGGAAGTTGCTCTTAGCAACGGTGACAAGATTAAGATTTCTGATGAAGAGTTCCAGTTTATGGGCTGATTAAGCAGGTATTAATATGAATTATTTAACAGCAGTACATACAGATGTAGGAATCAGGAAGAAAACAAATCAGGATTCGGCTCTTGTTATGGAGGCAACAACCGACAAGGGAAATGTATTATTGACTGTTGTTTGTGACGGTATGGGCGGCCTTGCTAAAGGTGAGGTCGCCAGTGCTGCCGTTATAGATGCGTTCAGTAAATGGTTTGAAAATGATCTTCCGAAAATTGTAGGTTCACCCGATATGAAAGATATGATTTTCCGTTCATGGGAAAAGATTGTTTTTGATATGAACAGAAATATTTCTTCTTTTGGAAAAAGAACGGGAATAAGTCTTGGTACTACCGTTGTTGCCTGTCTGTTTGCAGGCAATGAATATTATATCGTAAATATAGGTGATTCAAGAGCGTATTGTTTCAGCGACAGAACATATCAGCTGACCAAAGACCAGTCGTATGTTCAGCGGGAAATTGATATGGGCAGAATGACGCCCGAAGAGGCTGAAACCTGTCCGAAAAGAAATGTTCTTTTACAATGCATAGGTGCAAGCGAATACATTGAACCCGCATTCTATAACGGCAGTATGGTGTCGGGTCAGATATTTATGCTTTGCTCCGACGGATTCAGACATGTTATCACCGATGAAGAAATGTATGAAAGACTTAATCCGTTTGTGCTTAACAATGAACAGCAGATGAAAGATAATGCAGTTTATCTTACCGAGCTTGATAAATACAGAAGAGAACAGGACAACATTACGGTTGTTTTAGTAAGGGTAGAGTGAGAGTATGCTTGAGATTGGTTCCGTAATCGACGGAAAATATAAAATACTTAATGTAGTTGGCAAAGGCGGTATGAGCGTTGTTTACCTTGCCATGAATGAAAGGGCAAACAAACAATGGGCAATCAAAGAAGTTCGTAAAGACGGTATGCAGAGCTTTGAGGTTGTAAAGCAAAACCTCGTTGCTGAAACCGATTTGTTGAAAAAACTTAATCATCCGCATTTGCCAAGTATTATTGATGTTATCGACTGTGACGATACATTCCTTATCGTTATGGATTATATCGAGGGTAATCCGCTCAGCAAGGCTCTTGAAACGAGCGGCGCTCAAAATCAGGACGATGTTATTGAGTGGGCTAAACAGCTGTGCGATGTTCTTGGATATCTTCATTCAAGAAAACCCCCGATTATTTACCGTGATATGAAACCGTCAAATGTTATGCTCAAGCCGGACGGAAATGTAATGCTCATTGATTTTGGTACGGCACGAGAGTTTAAGTACTCAAGTGTTGCCGACACAACCTGTCTTGGTACACAGGGATATGCCGCACCCGAGCAGTTCGGCGGTCATGGACAAACCGATGCGAGAACGGATATCTATTGTCTCGGCGCTACTATGTATCACCTTGTAACAGGACATAATCCTGCAACACCTCCGTATGAGATGTACCCGATTCGCCAATGGAATCCGATGCTTTCGTCAGGTCTTGAAGAAATTATTCTCAAGTGTACGCAGAGAAATCCCGAGGACAGATATCAGTCCTGTGCAGAGCTTTTGTATGCTCTCGACCACTACAAGGATCTTGATATTGAAAATAAAAAGGTTCAGTCGTTTAAGTGGAAAACCTTCCTTGCCTCATTTATTATGACGATTGTTATGCTTGTCGGTACAATCGGATTCAGTGCCGGTCTTACGGTTCAGACTTCATCAACTTATGAGAGTTATATTGCAAACGGCGACAGTGCGGTAAGTCAGGATGCGGCTGAAAAATATTATTTGGATGCTATAAATGTTGATCCTGCAAATCCGTTGGCATATCAAAAACTTCTTGAAAGATGTACCTCTGACTCGAAACTTTCCGAAGATGAGTACAACACCATTAAAGATGCGATATATGAACACGAGGACGAACTCAAATCAAAGTATCCGTCGGAATATGCCGATAATGTTGCATATAAACTCGGTCAGGCATTGTACTTTTCATATGTGCCGTCATCACAGAAATCTGAAAGTGAGAACTTTAGTATGGCAGGCATAACGGTTTCTCAAAGATGGCTTGATATTGCACAGAAAATGGGTAGTACCGAACAGATAAAGCACAGGGCGGAACTTTTGAGTTCGATGTCAAAGGCATATCAGAATATGTCGGGCAAATCTCTTGAGGGCGATCCCGTTGAAGAAGTTAAGGAGTATTGGAACAATCTTGTTGAGATTGCGTCCCCAAATATTGCCAAAGACGAAAACAACCAGATTGCACTTTTGATTTACAGAAATGTTACTTCGCAAATATATACAAAGTATTATTGGTTTATAAAAAACAGTCTTGCAACTGCTAAGGATATAAGCAACGAACTTGATAATATTGAAAAGTATGTTAATGAAATCAAAGTAGCTGTTCCGGATGATGAGGAACTTCAAATTCTTGTTAATGAATGTCTTGATAACATTGAAAATACAAGAAGTTTGGATAATTCGGAGGTGAAATAATGGATTTAATTTCGATTTTTAGGATTTGTTTTTACGTATGCCTTGCGTTTACGATTTTGTTTTTCATTATTTCAGTCGTTCTGTTTTTCCTGTTTGATATCAAAACAATTTTTAATATCAGAACAGGTCGTGCAAAGCAGAAAACAATCAAAGAAATGCAGGCGGCAAATAATTCAACGGGCAGACTTCGTGTTGATGGAAAGACGCTTACTTCACAGCTTTCAAAAAATGACAAAAAGAATATCAAGAAGAAGAGGGAAAATATTATCGTTCCGCCACAGACGGAGCCTGTTAAAGAACAGTATGTAAATCAGAGCAAGACGCCTTACGGCGACGGTTCGGAAAATACAACGGTTCTGCAACCACAGGCTGAACCGACAGCCGTTCTTTCACAGCCTGATATTCAAAGCTATGATCCGGGTGCACAGACAACGCAACAGCTTTCCGAAAGCGATATGAATAATATAGGTTACGACAATTCTTTTGCATATGACAATGTGCAGAATGTGAATTTTCAGATTGTCAAAAAACTTGTGGTTATTCATACCGATGAAATTATTAACTGATAATAATTAGAAGCTCAACAGCAGTTTTCTGCTGTTGAGAATTCGCATATTTTGAGGTGAACTACTTGAAAAGTGATATAAACAAGTTTAAGGCGGTATTGGTTTTGCTTACTGTTTCACCGCTTTCGCTATTAATTCTTCTTTTCCTCAGTTTTGAGGGAGATTCGGTAAACATTCCCTTAATTTGCATTACAGAGGTTATTTTTTGGGGATGTATGGTTGCAGGCTATGCTTTGCTTGCAATGATTAATAAAAGTCGAAAGTCAAAAATAAAAGGCAAGCAGGCACTTAAAAAGACAAAACCGGGTGTTATCTGTTTTGTCTCAAACAGATTTGCCATTGTTTTTGATATGATTATGGGACTTTCGTTTGTGCTGACGATTATATTTTGGATATTTCCTGTTTTGAACTGTGCTGTGATAGAAACTTTCGCAGTATTTCTCTTTTCTCTGCATATGCACAGTATCTTTAACGGGGTGAATTATAAATATATAAAGAGTATATCTGACAAAAAAGAAGGAGAGTAAACAATGGAATTGAATTTTTCAAAAAAGACCAGAAAAATCGTTGCGTCATTGCTTGCTGTGGCAATCCTCCTCGGAGTTCTGCCCGTTAGCGGCTTGACAGGCAATTCTTCGGGTGCTGAGAGCAGCAGTTCAGAAAATTCAACAAAGACTATTTATGTCAATTCAACAAAACAGCCTATACTGTTTGATTCTGTCGGTAATTTTAAAGAAATTATACCGAAAGTTAAGAAAAACATTTACAGTACAGAAGCTGAAAATGGTGACAAGATTGCTTTATTTACCGATATAGGTAATGGCAACTCCGTAGTCTTTTATAAAACAACAGAATGGACTCCGTCTGCGTATATGTGGAAAGAAGACAGTTCGGAAAATCCTGATAAAAATGCCGCATGGCCCGGTGAGGCTATGAAAAAATACGGCGATTCTAACAGTAGCCTGTACTATTATGTTTATGGGTCAGCTAAAGGATTTGACAAAGTTATTTTTAATGACGGCAACGATCAAAATGGTGATCAGACCGATAATAAAGATTTAAAGGCTTGGAATGTATATACAAAGACAAGTGCTGGTAGGCCTATCTGCGATTCTTTAACCAAATGTGATGTCAGCGACAATTTTAATGTGTATGAATATGCAGATTCAAAATTAAGCGGTAAAAATATTTCAGCACCGCAGGGCATGGGTGCAACAATTGAAATTGCAGGTACAAAATATACTGTTTGCGGTGACGGCGCTAAAAGTGAAATTACTTGTTATGAGGATGATAAAATCACTTCACTTACTGCAAACACGGTTGATGGTTATACTGCCAAGGTAACTAATAGCGTTGTCGGTGACAATCAGATTACATATTCCGTCACTTACACAAATAAGACATACGGTATGCAGTTTTCCGTTGAAAACACAGTTACTTTCATTAAAAATCCAAGACTTGTTCTTGAGGGAAAGTGGACAGTAACCTTTAACGGTAAGAAATATGAAAACGGTGACACAATATGTAATCAGAAAGATTCAGTAAAAAACTTAGAAGCAGCTTTTAAGATTGATAGTGTCACTTTCAATGGTAAGGAAATAAGTGGTTACGATGCAAAAACAACTTTAAATGGTAATTCGTTTGATTCTTCCTGTGGATCAAATGAGTTGGAAAAAGAGAACAAACTTGTTGCAACTGTTTACTATGAAGCCGATAACGGTAAAAAATACAGTGCAAAATCTGAATTTTCATTCAAATATTCTGAGGGCGATGTTACACTGAGCGAAAATGAAGATGGTGACACCGTATATTTTGACGGCAACAATATCTATACCAACAGCGACTCTGTAACTCTTACCTTAAATGACGAATCAAAAATTGAAGATTTGACATTGGAATTATATAAGGGTGATTCCACACCTGACAGCAAAAATAAGATTGAAAATGCTATTGAGTTTGACCATGAAAAAGGCACAATCACAATAGGTAATAAAGATGTAAAATTGTCAGAAATTAAAAGGGCAACTCTTACAATTACATCCTCAAAATATAATCTTTCCAAGACCTACACTATAAGTTACGATACTATTTCAAAAGACAATCTTAAATACAGCAATACTAACGAAAATAACGAAAGATATTATGTAAATGCTGAAAAAGGTGTTACAGTAACATTTAATCTTGTCGAAATAGATAAAAAACTTTTTAATGACGAAAATGCAGAAGTAACTTGTGATAAAGAAAATGGCGTTAAGATTTCTTTCAATAAAGATAATAAAGAGTGGAAAGCAACAATCACTAAATCGGCTGATTATACATTTACATTTAGCAATAATGGTTTTGTTCAAACTGTAAAAATAACAAAGCAAGACCTTTATCTTGATGATAAAGCCCCCAAAATTAAATCGTTTAAAATTGAAAATGGTTCATCCGACAGTGATAAGTTACTTTCATTTCTTACTTTTGGTATTTATCATAATAACGTAATTAAGGTAACAGTCAATGCGGAGGATGAGGATATTTCATCGGGTATTAAAGATATTGTCCTTTATGACGGAAAAAATGCAATTGAGGGTGCCGCTTGTAAGGTCGAAGGAAATAAGGCAAGCCGAATTTTTACACTTGATTGCGGAGAAAATGAATTTAAACAGTATATGTTAACTGCAAAGGTTGTGGATAATGTTCTATACGAGTCAGAATCATATACTTTTGAAAAGCCTGAAAAAGCAGAGGATTTGTATTCAAAAGAACTTACTGCAAAAATTTCCGCTGCAGATATAGAAATTGTAACGAATACTATTAAACCTGATGTGACATCAATAACATCAAATGCATATGGCGATAACTCTGTAAAATATACTGATTCAGAGAATAGAGAATGGTATTCTAATAATATTCAGTTTAATATTTCAGCAGATGATAGTGAAGTTGCTAATCACCATACAGGTATCAAAAGTGTAACTGCTACATTTAATGGAACTGATGTTTCTAAAAAATTAAAAGGTCTTCCTGTTTTTACTGCTGAAAAGGTTGAAAGTGTTAATGACATAACCTTTAATACAGAGGGATTGAATTTAAACGAGGGTACAAATACTGTTGAAGTAACAGTTGTAAATAACAGCGGTATGTCTTCAACTAAGAAATATGAAGTTTATGTTGACACAATTAAGCCTGAAGTATCACAGTTTGAATTTAAAACAGTAAAAAGCGATGTTGACAAGATTCTTTCATTCCTGACTTTTGGTATCTATAACAATGAGAAAATTCAGGTAACAGTCAGTGCATATGATGTGAATAACGCTGAAAATGCTAAATCAGGAATTGATTACCTTGAAGAAAATCATGCAGAGATTCAGCTCTACAATGGTGGAGAAAAAATTGCCGCTGATGATAATAGCTATAGTTATGATGAAAATGGTGTACTGAGCCGAACATTTACACTTGCTTGCGGAGAAAATGAATTCAAGCAGTATATGTTAACTGCAAAGGCTTGGGATAATGTACATAACGAGTCAGTGTCCTACACTTTTGAAAAGCCTGATAAGGCGGAAGACTTATATTCAAAAGGACTTAAAGCTAAGCAATCAGACAGCGCAGATACAGAAGTTGTAACAAATACAATTGCTCCGATTGTAACAGAAATTAAATCAAATGCATATGGTGAATCTTCTGTTAAATATACCGATGAGTACGGAAAAGAATGGTACTCAAATGGTGTAGAATTTCATATTTATGCAAAGGATAGCAGTGATAACAAACATCATACAGGTATCAAAAGTGTAACTGCAAAATTTAATGATGAAGAAGTAACACTAAGCGGTCTTCCAACCTTTACTGATAAAAAGTTTGAAAGCGTTAGCAATATAACCTTTAATACAAAAGTTAAATCAGGTGAAAATAAAGTTGAAGTAACTGTTATGAATAATAGTGGTGTATCATCGACCAAGACATATGTAGTTTATGGCGATATCACGCCCCCTGAAGTTGAAAATTTCTCATTTTCAAGAAGTGAAACAGAAGCTGACAAGTTGCTTTCATTTTTAACATTTGGTATTTACAGTAATGATAAAATTAAGGTTACAGTAACAGCTAAAGATCCCGCTGAAGATGAAAAAGGCAACAAAACGGTATACGGAATTGGCAATTATAGTGAAAAAAATCATGCAGAGATTCAGCTTTACAGTGCTGAAAATCAGGGCAAAATCACCGCAGGAGAGTATAGCTACAACGATGATGGTGTGCTTAGTCGAACATTCACACTTGCTTGCGGAAAAAATGAATTTAATAAATATATGCTAACCGCAAAGGCTTGGGATAATGTTCATAATAAGTCAGAATCCTACACTTTTGAAAAGCCTGATAAGGCGGAAGACTTATATTCAAAAGGACTTAAAGCTAAGCAATCAGACAGCGCAGATACAGAAGTTGTAACAAATACAATTGCTCCGATTGTAACATCAATTACATCAAATACACCAAAAGAGGATGGTGAATCATCTGTTAAATATACAAAAAAAGCAGACAAAACAGAATGGTATTCAGGAAATATTGAGTTTAATATATCTGCAAAGGATAGCAGTGATAACAAACATCATACAGGTATCAAAAGTGTAACTGCTACATTCAATGGAACTGATGTTTCTAAAAAATTAAAAGGTCTTCCTGTTTTTACCGCTGAAAAGGTTGAAAGTGTTAATGACATAACCTTTAATACAGAGGGATTAAATTTAAACGAGGGTACAAATACAGTTGAAGTAACAGTTGTAAATAACAGCGGTATGTCTTCAACTAAGGAATATAAAGTTTATGTTGATAAAATTGCACCTGAAATAACAAGCTTTGATATCCAAAATAAGGATAAACAAAAAATCGTAGATTTAACACCTGAAAAGCAGCATTATAACTATTATTTCCAGACGGATACTCAGGTAACTGTAAATGCTGACGATAATGCTGAAGATAAAGGTAATTACTCGGGAATTAAGACTATTTATTTCAGAGCATATGATGTAGTGACAGGCGAAGAGTACAAATCAAGTAAGAATGTTTCCACTGATAATGATACCGCATCAGCAACATTTACTGTTAAAGCAAACTTTAAAGGTGAGCTTTATGCTTATGCTGTTGATAATGTAGATAACAATGGAAAAACTCAGCATGGCGAGAAAAAGCCTGATGACTTAATTGTTGAAACACAGCAGCACCACAACGGTAATGCAAGTGTTACTATGTCAAGAGCAAAGGCAAGCTACAAGGACAATTCGGGACTTGACCTTTACAGCGGAAATGTAAACGCAAGGGTTGTATTTGAAGACGCTTACGCAGGTATTAAAGACGCTGAAATTAAGGTTTCTGATTATAGAAATACCGTTACTAACACGATTAGTGTTTCTGTTGACAATAACGGTAATATTACTTCCTCAGGGAACGGTTCTGTAACTGTGACAGGTACTAAGGCTAAGAATACAAATGATAACCTTATTACAAATATTGTTATTGATTATGTTGTTACGGATAACAGTAATAATATTAAAATTACAACATCAATGACTGACAGAGCAGGTAATAAGACAGACAATGTTAAGGACAGCTTGAGCATCGACAAGACTAAGCCTGTTATTGATGTTAAGTATGACAACAACGAGCATACTACATACGGCGGAAATGATTATTACAAGGCTGACAGGACGGCTACCGTAACTGTTACAGAGCGTAACTTTGACGAGTCGCTTGTTGAGGCGGCAATTATGAGAAACGGCGGCAGATACACAACAATCGGCGGCTGGACTCACAACAACAATACCGCAGATCCCGACAAGTCAACTCATGTTGCTAAGATTGTTTACAACACAGACGGCGACTTTACATTTGACATTGCCGTTAAGGACAAGGCTATGAATTCTGCCGACAAGTTTACTCAGCAGAAGTTCACGGTTGACAAGACTGCTCCTGTAATTGACGTTTCATTTGACAATAACTCTGCAAAGAACGGCAACTACTACAAGGCTGACCGTACTGCTACTATCAAGATTACGGAACATAACTTCAACAGCGGAAGTCAGTATGTAAACATTCCCGTAACTGCAGAGGGTACAACTGCTCCGTCAGTTGTAGGTTGGTCAGGTTCAGGCAATGACCACAATGCAACAGTTTCGTTCAACAAGGACGGCAAGTATTCATTTACTGTTGACTATACCGACCTTGCAGGTAACAAGGCTGTTCAGAAAAAGGTTGATTCGTTCTATATCGACAAAACCGCTCCCGAAGTTGAAATCACAGGTGTTGCAGATCATCAGGCTTATAACGGCACGGTTGCTCCTGTTGTTACATACAGGGACGATAACTTTACCGATGATCACGATTTTAAATTTACAAGAATCGATATTAACAACAAGAGTGACGATACTTCTAAGTTCGATTACGATACCGACGGCAACGGCGTGACAGAATTTATTTATAAGTACAGAGATTTTGCCGAGGTTCTTGAAAATGACGGTATTTATAACTTTACCGTTGAGCTAAGCGATAAGGCAGGCAACAGCACATCAAAGAGTGTTACATTCTCTGTAAACAGATTCGGCTCAACATTTAAAGCATCCGATGAGTCGAAAAAGCTCATTAACAATGGTTACACAAATGCCGAGCAGGATATCGTGATTGAAGAAATCAATGTTACTCCGCTTACAAAGCACAGCGTAACACTTGCCAAGAGCGGCGGAAATAGTACAGAACTTGTTGAAAATACCGATTACACATTTACTTCAAGCAACAACGGCAATGAGTGGTGCAAGAGTGTTTATACCGTAAACAAGAAGAACTTCTCTGACGAGGCTGCATATACAGTTACAATTATGTCGGTTGATAAGGCTAAGAACACAAATAACAACCGTATGGCAGATTCTTCTCTCAGCACAGAACAGAAAAATAAGCGTGAATGTGCAATTTCATTTGTTGTTGATAAGACAAGCCCTCTCGTAAGTATTACGGGTATCAAGGATAATGAGCTTTACAAGGAAGCAAGCAAAAAGGTTAAAATTGTTTGTGAGGACGATAATCTTGATAAGAGCAAGCTGGTTGTAACTCTTGATAACAAAAAGCTTGCCGAGGGTGAGGATTACACGATTGTTGATGATAAGGACGGTTCTATTGCAGGTATGCTTACCGCAGAAATTGTTCTTAAAGCAGAAACAGGCGGTATTAAAGAAAATCTTAAGGTTACAATCGGTGACCTTGCAGGAAATACGGGTGAAAAGAGTGTTGATAACTTCATTCTTTCCGCTAATATATTCCAGAGATTCTTTGCAAATCCCGTACTGGTAATTTGTACTTTTGCAGGTCTTGCACTTGTTATTGCGGCAGTAATCTTCTTTGTTGCAAAGAAAAGAAAAAAGGCTGAATAAAGTCAGAAAATATTTTTAATGATTCGGGCGTATCCTCTTTTCGGGATATGCCCGAAAAAGAAAGGTGGGTAAGATATGCTTTTCGGCGGTGATATCGTAAATGATACTTACAGTATTGTCTGTCTCTTATACACATCTGACGC
>ENA-OZFU01000547-OZFU01000547.1-human-gut-metagenome-genome-assembly--contig:-NODE-547-length-13181-cov-6.444157_pt1 | contig 13181 bp, 10 predicted proteins | sample MGYA00244650_ERZ653646 | MGnify/ENA primary metagenome ERZ653646 (study PRJEB26926, sample SAMN06164982) | human gut metagenome | biome: ENVO:00009003; feature: ENVO:2100002; material: ENVO:00002003...
ACGATTTTCAGAAAGATAACGACCTACCCAAGAAAACAGCACCTGAATGTTGGAACCACCAGCTTCACGAATTGCTCTTGTCAAACCACCGCCCATAGTCATCTTAGAGCCGCTGCTATTGACAATCACTTCAGCTTTACTATCCAAGATGTTCCCAAAGATTATCTTGATAGTCGAATTGTTTATGCGATATTCTTTTTCTTGTTCCATAGTTTTCCTTCAATATTAATAGAACTTCAGATTCTCTATTTTCGTACTAGACCATCTGAGATAGCCATACTTGTCATTATCAAACCATTCATTATCAAGACACAGCTCATTATACACTCCTAAAGCAACATGATTCTTCCACTCCTTGGGTAGTCTCAATACTCCGATATGAGAATCTTTAAACTGTCGTCCATACAGAGATCGTATTGTTGTCGGTAGTTGTAGCGTGCCTATGTGTGAATGTCCAAAAGCAAAGATTCCAATCTTATGTACGCTCTGCGGAATGACCACCTCAGGTAAGATGCAATTGGCAAAGCAGTTTTCGCCAATGCAGGTCAGGCTTTCTGGTAGCTCAAAACGCTCAACGACCCGAATGCCTCTTATCAAGTCAGCCGCAAATCCCTTTACTCCTTCTGGTACGATGAATGTTCGGATAGTCTTATAAGTGTCGTATGTATAGTTACCCTCCTTCACTTTCACCTCTTCAACGAATGGATTGTCATCGTCTGGCTCAAAACGTTGCGCCACGCCTTTGCCGTCAATAAAGAAAGAACCAGACTTGCTTTTCAAGACGTGTTCTTCATCAGCATCATCCAATAACCCATAAAGGAATTCTGCTTCCTTAGCATTCGTATCACCATAGATTCCCTTAGAAAGATTGTCTGCAAGAACCTTGATGGAGCCAGGTGTCATCAGTTGGGTAATCACTCTCTTGACTATCTCATCACATTGTTTTTCTTTATCAAGTCCATCTATGCTCTGTATGTTACACCCTACTAATGACGATAGTTCCCCATCTTGTCTTATAAGCTCTACAATAGAATCCTGCGTTGCAATTGGAATAATATTCGGAGTGACCTTGCCTGTGGTTTTATTATCTCGTATTGCTTTAATGAGTTCATATCTTGACCCGCTATTAGGATTCAATACCCTTTCGTTCATAATCGCTATGACATAACCATTTGCCTTAACTACAGAATTCTCTAGGAAGTCGAGTGCATCTTTATAATTCTGGTGATAGGTGCTGTTGAAGTCCCAAGCCCGGTCAATATAAACTGCAAAATCCAGTCTTGACAATCTGTTATACACCATATCTGCCAACTCGTATTCTTCTCTGTTGTAGGAAATGAATATCCTTGTCTTATTGATAAAGTCCTGTAGAGTCGCCATTATCTCGTCCAGACTCTTCGACAAATCAATCGTCTCGCATATACGGTTCTGCGACTTGATGTACTCCACCTCTTTCTGCACCCAATGAGACTTACGGGCATTTTCGCTGTCGCAGAGAATAAAGCGTGTACGACAATCAATCTCCCGCTTTATCAGCGAGTCGATCTCATCGTCATCGTTCAGGCAATGCAGGAAGAACATCAGCGGTCTGAGTGACTGCTCTTCAAGCATATTCCTCACCTGCCGCACTTTCTCATAGTCTTTATTAGAATGAGAAAGGAATACCCAGATTTTGTTGTTGCTTGTCATCGTTTTTATGTCAAATTACTTATCAAATAGCCCTTTCGTACATGATAATATATTGGTGACTTCATTCATATAGATAACGTAAATGCCAATTCGAATCATTATTCGGGAGAACACGGAAAATTAGTCTATGAAATCTCCACTCTTATTAATGTAGAATGCACGTTCTTTTTGCCATACCAGTGCTTTACCCTCATAGAATGAAGACACATCATCGTAAACAGCAGGTATGACCATCTCTCCTTGGGTATTGATGAATCCAAACTTTCCGCCACGCCAGTTGAAGCCTTTTCTCGTGCCATTGTCTAAACATACCCATGCAAGATCTTCGTGGAAATCGCCAACATCAACATACTGAGGAGTGACAACCTCTTTACCCTGTTCATTGACAAATCCCCATCTACCATATGGATATTTGCCTTCTTTGCAGACAGCACCCAAACCACAGGCAAATGGACGGCATCGTTCATATTCAAACGATGATACTTCTATACCTAACCGATTGACGTAGCCAGCATGATTATCTACGGTATAAGCAGGAGAAAGCTCCTGTTTACCAAAGGCTCCAATGGACGCATAGCGTCCTGGCTTGGTCAACTCTTTTCCCTTCATGTCGTAAATAGCCGTATGATGACCATCGTTCTCATCCTCATCAGGGTTATACCAGTCAGCCACTATGACCCCATGATTTGGTGTCTTTACCGAATGCTTTGTTCCATCAAAGAGCAATGTTTCACCATCTTGGAGTAGGAAGTCCTGACGATAGCCGTCTTCCGTTTCCACTCCCACTTTTGTCAAACCTTCCGAGATGCCAAAGTACCGATCACATTCGACTTTAATGGGGAAGAACACATCTGGAATATGGAACTCTGCCCAATTGTCATTAATACAAACTCGTCCCCATCCATTTCTGATTGGTACGGCAATCTCCAACTGGAAGTTATATTTCCCTAAGAATGGTATGTCATTCCCGTGTAAGTCGATGTATCCCCATTGACCATCACGACTGACGGACAAACATTCCGGCTCTGCTTTCCATGCTCTGGAATAAACAAGTGGTATGGCCACCTGACCATTATGGTTGATATAGCCCCAATTATCATCTAAGCAGACCATGATATAAGGATCCTTCAAAAATACAGAATTACGCTCCTTCATCCTTTCCGTTATTGAGGGTGTACCATCATAAAGAGAGGCCAACATATCATACGCGTTATCCAGATCATCATATCCCGTAGTGTCTTCTTCATCTATGTAATTCCAATGACATAGATCCACCCAGCGTTCCAAGGCGATGACGGCTTCCTGGATTCTATTGGCAGCTTTAAGTTCGTTGAACAAGGTCCTGAATATTGGCCGCACATAACCAAGGTCATGGAAATAGAACTCATAAGAGTCGAACCTTCGCTCAATGTGGTTACGGATAGCAATCTCGTACATGTGTTCCAACAGGTCAATCTTCTTATCTGTCATGTCGTACTCATCATAAAGTTTAAGCAGATAGTTATAAATACGACGTTGTGAATCACCGTTTTCATGATGATAATAGCTATGGAAGAGGGCTTCAGATATAGATTCTGCCTGTTTGAGTTGTTCTTCCTCACGTCCTAACTTCGCTAAAAGCTCTCCATGCTTGATGATGTCCTTGGAGTCGTCATCACCAAGAGCATAGTTATCGCCCATATTGATAATAAAGCCAACAAGCAAGTGTCCTAACTGACTCAACAAATTGTTTCCTTTTTCGGTATAACCCGCCTTTAGGTACATCAATGCAAGACGACGATAAAGCCGTGACTTCTCTCTAAGTATCTTTTTTGCTTCTTCACCATACTGGTTGTACTGTTTCTTTTCTTCCTTAAGATAGTCATCAAGTTCTCGCTCTAATACTCTTATATCTTCATCTGTCGGAGTATCTATGTCCTCGTCAAAATCTTCCGACTCTTCTTCCTCATCGTCATCACCAAGTTTAAACTGCGTTGAGAAACTGTCAGGATCCATATTGTCAAGGTCAATGGAAATCCATTCTCCTTCTTCTTCGTCATCATCAGGAGTAGTCTCAAAACTAATATCAATGGTTTCCTCTTCAGGAAGATCATCTGGAATCTGGTATGTAGGACGCTGTTTTTTTTCTTCTGGCGAAGGTGAGTATGACAGATATTCCATCAAAGACGTTTCGAATACTTCATCTTTACCATCAAAGAGATTTACATATGATTGTATAAGAGAACGAGCCTGATCAATGGCTTTTTGCACATTCTCGTTATTCTCTTCTTCATTTCTAATAAGCCCCAGCATTTTTTGCTGCATCTGCTGCATTAAAGCGATTCTTTCGTCAGTAGACAGCTGTCTTTTGTCTTTGACAAACTCAAAGGCCTTTTTATAGTATTCTTCAGGCTTTTTATTATACAAGCACCATTGAGCAAAGTCATCTATAAAGGAGGTAATGTTATCAAAATACTGCTCATGATACTGCTCCTCATAGCTACAAATATCCTTAAGTTTGTTAATATAATGGTCCCAAAAGCTGAAATAACTATAGTAAAGGCTATATGGAAGTTTTTCTTCACCAAAATGCTCTTTCATGTGCTCATATACAGGAACCAGTTTCTCAAAGAATTCAAGATAGGGTTCCACTTCATCTATATCGAAATACAAATGCTCATCTAGCGAATTATGAGCATAGAAATAGTATTCAACAGATTCTTGGTTTTTCAAAAAATCTCCCTCTGTAAACTGAGAGATATGATAATTGTGTAAGTCTAAAGCGGCATCGCTGTAGAGGGATTCCTCAGATTCCATACCCGCGCCTAGAAGTTCACGTACCACATCGCCTATCATATAACTATCCTCTTCATAAAACTGGTCAATGTATTTATGCATAAACTTGATAGTAGCATCAGGGTTCGAGTTATATTCAGACACGAAGGAACGGAGAAAAACGTACTCGAGTTTCTCTGTATTATTATGAAGAATTGGTATTTCCTGCCGTACAATGAACTGATGAACTAACTCTTTCTTTTCCTCGTCATCGTCTGACATATTATCAATAAGACGATTAAAGAACCTGTTTTGGCACTTTTGAAGGAAATCTGGAGCCTGTTGCATAAGAGTTTGTCGGAGGATGGCATGAGTGAAAAGCCAACGATGATCTTTGTTATTGCACTGGATATAGTTTCGCATCCAATAACGCAGACTGAGGAAATCAAGTTGACTCCATTCCTCGCCGATTAATTCTGCCATATCATCTTCCTTAATTCCATACTGTGCTATGGCAATATACGTCAGTGACTGTGTGGTAAGTGTCGGATTGAAATAACGGCATGTTAATTTAATCCAATACTGGAAGAGCCCTACAGCTTCTGACGGAAACTCGCTGATAGTCTGTGATAGGTAGTTCTCAATTTTTGCATCTTCACGAACCTGCTGAATATTATGGATTCTGTTGAAGTCTTCTTCTCCAAGCTCCATTAAGATGTCCAAGGTCATCCTTAACCATAATGGTGATTCATAGGCAGGGTGCCCATTCGCCTTTATTTTGCCAAGCAATTGCTTTTGCAAATTCTCTGGCAGTTCTTTGTAGTTCTTCTTTAGTACAGAGGTAACAACTTGTTGGGCATCGTCAAGTGTAAAGTCTTCCATATTATAACATTGGTAGCTTGGATGTTTCTTAACGATGTCATCCGCATAGCCAGGTAGGGTAGTACAAACAAATGGGACATTGTAAGGTAGAAAATCAAAATCCTTTATAATATTGTTTGCCTCAAAACTATCTAAGGAGTCAATTAGCACAATTGGCTGCAGTCCTCTTACTTGTATTCGAGATATAAGTTTTTTGAAATCATCTATAAGTATAGTTGACCTTTTATACGGACTATCTTCATCGACAATATCTTCCTCAATATCATCGCCTAAGGATCTCTTCATCTGCAGACACCACGCAGAGATCATATTCTCAGCTATTACAGACTGTGGCGTTATGCCAGCTGCATGTGCCAAAATATAAAATGAATGTTGTGGAGCAACCTCCATTAAGTGCTGATAAAGTACGGAAAACAATGAACTCTTGCCACAACCAGAGAAACCAGTAAGGAAACATCCTGTAATCCCATTAAGTACAGAAGACAGCTCCCTTGATTCAAGGAAAAACTTCGATAATTTATCAATCAACGGCTTTCGACCTTGAAAATCCTCCGTATGAGATTCAACGAAGGTCAAGAATCTATTATACTCAGCATCCTTTTGGTAATCATCAAAATCTACATCTTCCGCTTCTATATCGGATACAATATCATCGTAGATAAGGCTATAGAGTTGGTCAGCAAAGGATTCAAGATTATCAAATTTCCCAGTCTCGCCTTTTTCTATCCATTGGGCATCGTAATTGATTATGTTTTGTTCCAACCCCACTGTTTCGCACTCAGTTTCAATTCGTTTCTTCAGTTTCTCTAATCTGACCGCGTTTTTCCTGACTTCCTCTTTTGTAGACAAAGAGTCAAGATACAAGCTCTTTTTATCGTTCGGCATATCATCGTACGAAACGGGATTCCTGAAACAGAAGAAGCTATGTGGCATCAAGTCTTGGTTTCCTAAAGCCCCCAAAAGGATTTCCATTTCAGTGACACTCATCGAATCACTTACATCTCCCAGTGCCTGTTGTTGCTCGTTTGAAAGAGTTCGTTTTATATTCTCCATACTCCTAGGAGATGGCATCCATCCGTAGCGTTCTCCCAAGAGTGCGATAAAGTACGGTCTGCTATTCTGGATTGCATCTAAGCAAACATGAAGTACCTTTGCTTCACGCTCTCCCTCATCTACATTAAGGGTATCAACACCCCAACGTAAATCGGTTACTTGTATGCTTACATGATAATCTGCAAGTTCCTCCTGCAACTTGCGAACAATTTGTTTCCTAATAATGTCACGCTCAGACTGCATGTCATTGAACGTGCTACTAATGAAAATGTTGATATTTCTTTGCTGCATAATAACTCTTGTTTATAAGCAATAATAGGTGTAGGAATAATCGAATATCTGCTGTTATATTTCTCCAAAATGATAATTCTCCTTCATGTCACCAGGCAGTTCTGCACGCGGCTCTATGCTCATTGGATATATCCTAAGTTTCGCCTCCTGTTCCGGTTTCACCTGTGGGAAAGCACGTTCGAGGGCCTGCAACCGTTCCTTCTGCACATACTCACTCTTCGAGGCATTCTCCGACCAACAGAGGATGAACAGGTCTGCAGAGTTGATATAGTCCTGAATCACTTGTGGGAACACATCACCCGCCTTCAGGTACTTGCGGTCAAAGAAATGAGGCACAGCACCCAATTCCAACCCTTCATGCAGGAACCTCACCTTCGATTCATCCTGATGAGAGTAGGAGATAAACACCTTATTATATTTATGGGCAATAATCTCCGGATTCTGTTGCCGTGGAGCATCCACAATCCTTGTGATAAACCGCATTTCGCCCACAGGCACCCCGTTGACGGTCAGCATTGCCACACAACTCAACTCGTCCACATCAATGTCCTTTGGTACAAAGTAGTCGAAGCTGCATTTCGTGAACGCCCCCTGCCAAACAACACTCTTCTTGTCCGACATTAGCAGCGTCTCACCATAGATATTCAACTGCACATCCACCTTGTCCCCCTTCTTCAGTTTGCATTGCAGTGGAATATAATCCCGTCGCTCCGCATTTTTGTCCGATTCCTGTGCCAGTGTATTCACCTCCTCCGTTTCTTCATACAAGTGGAGATACACCTGCACGAGCATGTGAGATTTCTGTTTCATTTCAGCTGGGGCGAAGATGGAGCTATAAACATTATTTAACGACTTGTTTTCTACTAATACATCTTTTGCATTTGATAGATTCCCCTCAATTTCATTATTATTACGGACTACAGCAGCTACTACTGGGAGTATTGACGATAAGATAATACTATCATCAAAGTTCTCTGCAAGGTCATCTATGGCATCAGCTAAGAAATCAGAATCCGCAAAAAAATCGGTCACTACATCTTTTACCCAAAGTACACCTTTCCCCACCAACGTAAAAGGGATTAGTGCCACTCCAAGTATATTCTCAACTCCCTTTTTTGTATTATTGAATACGGATGGCTTGGGTGCACAAACGGGCGTGTTAACATGAATGTGAGACAATGTTTCAACCATCTCCCAATCTATATCTTTTGTACATATAGGATGAGATTCTATGTCGTCTATCCTTAGCACCTTTTCTATACACTGAGTTGACACACAAAAAAAATTGTAATTTAAATCACCAAATCTGAGTATATCTCTAACTCCACTCTTTTTCAACACTTTTTCCACAGCAACATTGCCAAGACAGATATCTATATGATAAGGATTACCTTCAATATATACAATATTCCAACAATGTTCTCTGTACTTATTTTTGACAAATTTCCCATATACTAGACGTGACTCTATCCCTAGTAGTTTAAACAAGTATTGTGCAGTTTTTGCATATCCAATACTATCAGATGCTCCATGCAAAAAGAAATCATAGATGTTTTGATCAGTTTCTGTTTCTTTGAGGAAATGACAATTGCAGAGTAGCCATTTGTAAACACTAACAACTTGTTCATAAACACTTAATGATTTAACATAGGGTAATCTAAAACCATATATTACGATTTCATTGATCCTTTCCTGTATGCGTTCACTGCTCTTTTGGGAGAATTGATAGTTGAAGGAAATCGTCTTTTCGTCTTGATTAAAATGATACTGATTATAAAACCAAAATATATCAGGATTGTCACGCATCACCCAACGGATAGCATAACGGACTTCTACTTCCGTTACTTCGTTGGCAACATGAAGGCTTTCCTCATGTTCTCTGATGGATTTCTCTATGGATTCATATAAGTTCATACATTATTCTTTTATAAGATTGTATGTCTGTATTACCTCCAGTCCTGGAGCATCCTTAATAGTGGTTTGTCCCATTCTTGTTGCCAGCCACAAATAACGAGTTGTACCTACAGACACGTTATAATTTCCCTTCCCCTCGAAATTACACACTTCTACCGTTTCATTTTTCTTACATTTTTTTGACAGCTCTCGATCATCAAGAGCTGTAAGTTCCTGCATCGGAGTTTGCATAAAAGAATCCACATCAATAGTCTCTCCTTTGAAAGCAGGTGTTCTTGGGCCAACTTGGTATGATATGTTGTTCCAAAAAGAATCTTGGAACACATCATCTGACGCATATTTTTCTAGTTCATCGGGATTGCTATACATAGCAAGCATTTCTTTTAGCATTTCTTCCTTTTGATCTTCTGGCAACTCCGAGGGGATTGATGCGGAAAGAGTTTCCTTAAGGTTTGCAAGAATTTGCTCCTTTATGGAAGAAGGGCTAAATCTAAGAATCTTTGCCACACTACAGACATACTCTATCCATACTCTAGGCTGCTTCTTGCCTGCTTCTAGGCTGCTCCTAAGCTTACTCATGAGTAAGCCTAGAGTATGGCTATAGGCTGCCAATATTAAGGCTACACTATGACTAATGCCTGATATGTATAACATTGTTCTCATGCTTGTCTTTATTATTGCTATTTTATACACACTCTATCCGAACGATATCCGCACACTATTCCATAGCCTTTACCCTAACTTCGCTCCGCACTCAGGACAGAATTTAGAGGTACCATCGGTCTTAGTGCCACAATTGGTACAGAATTTGTGCGTCCCTGTGAAGGAAGAGGTGAACGATGATGCAGAGGCAGAAGAAGTAGATCCTACAGCTATCGCCTGCTCTGCCAATGCCAAGGCACGGTCGTCGAGGGAGGACTGCTCCACCAAGCCCCATATCTGGGTGATGAGTACGGGCCAGAAGAAGAGCATGGAGATGACGGTGGGGATGGCCTGCTGACCATAGATTCCCACATTGGCATCGAAGAGCACACCGTCGGTCTGGGGGATGAGCGTAACCTTCAGAGCAGAACGCATACCCAAAACGGCCTTGAAAAGGTTGCCCTTGGTGATGCTGATGTCCTTACCACCACTCATCAGAGTATCGACATTCACCTCAAAGCCGTCGCGCACAAAGTCGTTTCGTATAGCCTCTGCAATGGAGTTAATCTGCGAGGGGTGCGCTGCCAACAATTTCTTTTTGCTATATGTTGCCATAATTATCTGATGTTTTGGAGTGAATAATGATGGTAAATGACTGAAAGGACATTGGTTTCAGCAAAGAGTCGTTTTACCAATAGTTGATCCTCTTCGCTGAAACGGTTCTCTACTTCATGGAGCAGGTCGATGACGCGGTTGGTCTGCTCACGCAACTCGTCGCTTGTCACCACCCCGTCTGCCATGATTTTCTGAAATGACGGCTCCTGGACTATCATCTCGTCGATGTCGATAAATCCTTGTTCGTTGAATATCATTGTCGTATAGTTTTTAGTTTTATCAAGAATTGGAGAGTTTAGATACACGTCAAAGCTGACATCCGCAGTTACGGCAGAAACGCCAGCCAACATCTACAGCACTGCCACATCGTGGACAGGTACGACCAGAAGGGATATCCATCGTTCCGCCATTCTTGATCATCCGATATTGCTCACTCTCGCCCCATTTCAGAATTTCGCGCACACGGACGGCGGAGAACGGATGGTCGAGACCAGCTATCACGGCGAGTTGCAGGGTTTTGTTCCACAGCCCGTTGTTCTGAATCTTGTCGTATTCATCAGCCTGCGATGCCCACTCCTTCAGGTCAATCTGCGATGTGATACTCTTCGGACCGCCAGACAAGCGTGCCATCGTACTGGCTACCACCTCTGGTGAGGTAATGATACTGGCAGCACGGTCAGCAGACAGTTCACTCTTGCGATACCAATAGAGCAGAGCATACTGAACGGGGGTAGCCAGCGTTCCTAAGATTCCCAGATTAGCCAATCCGCTACTAATCCATTGCGCCACGGTGTGGTAGAGCACGTGTCGGCACAGGATATGTCCGCACTCGTGGGCAAGGATAGCATCTAATTCCTCATCGCTCATCATCTCCAACAATCCCGAGGTAGCAACAATATAAATCCGGGTGTCACCCATTGTCCAGGCATTGGGATTAGGGTCCATCTGGAGATAGAACTCTGGTTCGGGAATACCCAGACGCTTACATATTGGGGGTAAATGCCTGTAAATCTTAGGCAGCTGTCGCTCTGATAGCCGTATGGTGGATGCCATATTCACCCCATACTGCAAGTTCTCGATGCCAATTGCCAAGATTTTCTTGACCAATGCCGCAAAACCTGGTATTCCCTCCATTTGTCTCAATGCGGCAGCATCTTCAGGATGTATAAAGTCAGATGGTTTCATATTCTCATTATAATATTGAACTCAATGCAAATGCGACAAGTAGAGCGATGGTGAAACTTGCAAGTGTGCCAAGTAAGACATACTCTGTTATTTTTATCTCCTTTGCTTTATTCAAGTCGCCAAAGCGAAAAACAGACTTTGCAGCCAAGAGGAAGCCCACAGCTTCAATGTTGCCTGTTATTACAAATGTCAGAATGAGGACTCTCTCAATATAGCCAATCCATTCTCCAGCCCTTGGCATACCTTGTCCCTGCATATTGTTAGATGGAGTCCAGTTCTTGATGAACTTGCTTATAAGGACAGATGCAGGCTTCGTAATGATAAGATAAGCGACGATTGCTGCCCATAGCTGCTTTGATGAAATCATACTTGCAAGCCAATCATACGCCTGGGTATTATCTGCATACAGCCACCACCACAATAGTACGATGACAAAGATGTGAACCGATTGGTCGCATAGAAAGGCTACAGTGCCTTTCCCGTGCAACCGGCTCTTAAGGACATCTATAATGAGGTGGCTGACAAAGATAACCAATGGGATAATCCAATTCTTCCAATCTGCCAGAAGGATATAGGCACTCAAAGCATGGATGAAAGCATGTGCCAGTTGGGCGATGACTCCCTTTTTTCCAGATTCGTTTTTCGCCTTACAGAGTTTGTCATTTTGAAGGAAGAAGTCAGCCAACAGATGGGCAGAGAGGAGGCGAAATAATAATGTTACGTTCATGATTCTTGAATTTTAATATGAGCAGTAATGATTTCAGCATTCCGCTCAATGTACTTTTTTATCAAAGATTCCTTGGCTACAGACAGAACGTTTCTTACATTCTGTATCGAAGTTCCAGACATTTCTGCTACTTCTTTTTTGGCACTGTTCTGTCTTAAAGACAAGTATATCATCCCTGCCTGTTTGTTTGACCATCCAGTAATAATGTCATCAACAAAAGCCGTTGACACGTCCAATTCTTCATTGACATCCTGCCACGGAGTCTTTATGCTTAACCTGTGTTTACCCATGTTGTCGAGTTGGCGGCCTGAGTACATGAATGCCTCTCCGTCGGAAGTTACAATATTGTCTGAGATGAAATCAATACCTCCGATACCAATGGAAACCTTGGCATCCCACGTTCCAGAATCCTTATTGGGAGTGTGGTAAATAAGTCCTGCCCTGAGTAAAATCGCAATTTTAGCGGTCATTGCAGGGTCTTCGACAAGTAGTTGAAAACTGTCTCCACGGTACAGCTCCATCCTGAAAGGAGAAACACATTGAAGTTCCTCCTCCATAGTGGTCAAACACGTCAGCAAATCCGCCCTAAATTCTGGCTTGATTTGTGACGAACCCACAATGTCGCCCGTTATAACACCTTTTATTTCCATATCTTTGCTAAATTTTCGGCACAAAGATACAAAAATATCTTGAAACAACAAGTGATTTTAGTTGTTTTTAAGAAAAAACACTGCTAAAGGTTGTCGAAAAGTTGTTTTTTTTACGCCTTTTGCAATATTTATTTGACATATAGGCTTTGCATCGGGTGGACAATCTTTAACGGTTGTTTGCCAGTATATACACCTCTTTTGGTTGCCTTTGGATTATGACACGGTAACGTCGTGCTATCCGGACAATCTGTTCATCAAATTCATGGCATCCGCTTTCTTGTCCATCACTACGTCAGCATAAATCCCAGTTGTATGGATGCTGGAGTGCCTCAATAGTTTGCTAGTCGTGTCGATGTTGCTCCCGGCTGTCAGTGTCATGGTGACGAAGGTGTAGCGCCCACAGTGGGACATGATTGTCTTATCAATGCTGACGTGCTTTGCCATTGTTAAACATTTGGTTACGCGTAAACGTGCAATTTCGCAGCAAAGATACGCTAGGGGTACATCAATCTGTAGCAGAGATCACGGAAAAACGAGACATACCTTCAATTCCTCCTCTTTTGGCAATCCAATAATTGTCATTTTGCATTTTGTTTTGACAGCATTAGTCAATCTGAACTGTTGTTCACTTGATTTTGTCGCAAATTTGTTACTATGTTGTTATCCAAACGTTTTATCCATTTATAAACCATTGTAAATAAGTAAAATGCCAAAGTAATAAATTTTTCACTTCTAAAATATCAAAGTTATGAAAAAGATTGAAAATTCTTTCGTAGTAA
>ENA-OZFU01000567-OZFU01000567.1-human-gut-metagenome-genome-assembly--contig:-NODE-567-length-12898-cov-5.798879_pt1 | contig 12898 bp, 10 predicted proteins | sample MGYA00244650_ERZ653646 | MGnify/ENA primary metagenome ERZ653646 (study PRJEB26926, sample SAMN06164982) | human gut metagenome | biome: ENVO:00009003; feature: ENVO:2100002; material: ENVO:00002003...
AGATCTCCACTTCTAGCTTCGTCGGCAGCGTCAGATGTGTATAAGAGACAGTCTTGAGATAAGATAAGTTTATCATCCATTAATTTTATTATTTCCTTAAGAACACACGCAAAATCATTAATCTCTGTTGTTTTCCCTTCAAATACCCGTACAAAAACGCCTTCATTCTTTAAAAAGCACACCACTTCTCCATCACCATTAATTTCCCCAATTATAACCAATCCTTCTGGTACATATTCAGAATGGAATTCATTCGGTCCCCAAAATGTTGCTGTATTACCTGCTATACGACATTTTCCTGAAAATCTAAGCCACTCCTTATATGATCCTGGTATTTTCGCTCTGTTTCTCTCCTCCCAATTTATCATCTCTTCTTCCTAATAATATGTGGTATATATGATTATTTTTTTGTTCACCAGCCACATATTATAGGAAATGGAATTATGAGTCAATGCACTTTTGAATGATTATACTGTCCAAATGTTAGATTGTACAAAAAAGAAGACCGGAAACTCTCCGGTCTTCAGGGTTAAGGGAAAATTTTATGTGAAAAATTGTAGTACACTTACTTTACTGCGAGTCTCTCAAATGTCTCGCTCTCTTCAGGAATCGATCTGAGTCCTCCGCGCTTCTCGACACACAGGCTCGCCACCGCATTTCCATATCTTGCAAATTCTTCAAGCTCGTCTATACTGAATTCCTCCAGGCTCTTGTCCGCCCTTATAAGCTGCGATACAAATGCCCCCCAGAACGAATCTCCAGCTCCGGTTGTGTCGACCACATGGCTGACAAATCCAGGAACTTTTCTGCTGCCATCCCTGCTGCATATCAGCACACCCTCACTTCCCAGGGTGACCGCAACAAGTCTGACGCCTGTTCCAAGGAGATACTCCGCAGCCTCCTTCGGATCTTCAAATGGTGTGAGGAGTGCCGTCTCCTCATCCGAAAGCTTCATTATATCTACAAGCGGGAGAATACTCTTCATTCTCTCCATCGCATTTTCTCTGTTGTCCCACAGCGGCTCTCTGTAATTTGGATCATAGGATATCACCGCTCCGTATTTTCTCGCCTCTCTCACCGCCTGGAATGTGGTGGTTCTGGCCGGTTCATCCGTGAGAGACAGCGAACCTATATGGAACACCTTTGTGTCTCTTAGCAGGTCGGCATCCACTTCCTTGTAACAGAGCATTGTGTCCGCTCCCGGCTTTCTGGCAAATGAGAATTCACGCTCTCCGTTCTCATCCAGAGTGACAAATGCCAAAGTGGTAAATACCGTGTCATCGACAACTATACCTCTGGTATCTATTCCTGCCTGCTTTGCCGTCTCAATAAGGAAATTGCCATGCATGTCATCCCCGACCTTTCCTATAAACGCGGTCTTAAGTCCGGCCTTGCTGACTGCCGTGAGCATATTTACCGGAGCGCCTCCGGGATTCTGCTCGAAGAGCTTCATCCCGGAATCACTGCTTCCGGCAGGGGTAAAGTCTATCAGGAATTCACCAAGAGCCACAACATCATATTTCTTTTCCATGTTGGATCCTCCTTGTGAATTTTACTTTCCTGTGATCTCTATGTCATAGAATTCTACTCTTGCATCCTGTGCCAGAAGTCCTGTCTCAAACTCAGGCTTTGCATATATCCTGTATGTAAATGCCACCTGTTCTCCGACAAATACCTCCACCATATCATGGTCAACGATAATCTTCACATCTATCTCGCTGCCCTCTGTTATGTCAAATGTCTTCTCGCACACTCTGACTCCATCAGGGCCCGGCTCCGTTGCAGGAGGCACAGCCTGACAGGACTGAACCCAGAACGGGTCAACTCCCATAGGAAGATTTACCAATGACACTCTCTGCATGGCCACATCGAACTCAAGGAGAAGGCATCCGCTTGCTTCCTTGTCTGACTTGAGCAGTATACCGAAATGGTCATACACCTCTCTAGGCATGATCTTGCACTTCAGCATGTAGCTCTCCTCGTTGTGTCCAAGGAATCCGTATGTACATGTGCTTACTGAATCCATCTCAACCAGTCTGTCTCCGTGAAGCTCTGCATTTCCAAGTACAGGGATGTAATCCCATGCCACAGGCTTCTCAAATACATGCTCATATTCCTTTGGAAGCTTTACGTCAAGTCCTCCATCCGCTGTGGCAACTACCTCGTGCGGCACGCAGAATGTTCCGCCCCAGTACCATTCACCTCTGTCGCTTCTGTCTGCTCTGTCGTGAGCCCAACCGAAGTAGAAGCGTCTGCCGTCATCATCCTGCATGGACTTGGCTGCATAGAATCTTCTTCCGCCTATGCCATCCTTCTTTGGCTTTCTCCATGGGCCAAATGGTGACTTTGCAACTCTGTATATTGTATTTACATATTCTGAGAATCTTGAGTATGAGAGATACCAATTGTCTCCCATCTTGTACATCTCAGGGCACTCAGGACAGTTGGTGTGTCCCGGTGAATATATCGGTCCGTAATATTCCCAGTTGACCAGATCCTTTGATCTGTAGAGAACTATACATCCTCTTCTGGTTATCGGCATATCCAACCTTCTCGCTGATATGAGGATCCAGTAACATTTGTCCTCCTCATTGTAGAATACATATGGATCTCTCCAGTCAAGCTTCTCGTAAAGCTCTATCATAGGTGTGATGACCGGATTGGCTGCATCCTTCACCCACGTGATTCCATCGTCGCTTGTAGCGTGGCATATGGTCTGCTGATACTCTGCGGTGAGGCAGTAGCCTGTATAGAATGCATGGTATTTGCCCTCGCCGTATATGACTGATCCAGTCCATACTCCTGATGCATCCGGCTCGTCGCCCTCGCCCGGATAGAGCGCTGTAGGAAGCTCCTCCCAGTGCACCAGATCATCTGATACACTGTGGCTCCATGTTGTTCTGAGTCTTGCCGGGTACACTGTTGTTCCCGGAGGGGAAGTCAGTGAGAATATATGATATTTGCCCTCGTGGTAGAAAGGTATTGCATCTCCCGTGGAATCCGCGAAGGACATCTTTCTAAAAATCTCCATATTATCAGTCCTCTCTTTCTACTAGTTTGCTGCAAGTTTCTTCTTTTTGAGGAGCTCAAGCTTGCCCTTCTGTCCATCAAGGAGTACCGCACATGCGATGATGAGACCCTTGATGATGAGCTGCCAGTATGATGACACTCCGATAAGGTTAAGACCATTTGAGATGATTCCGATGACCATGGCACCAAATACTGTTCCACTGATCCTTCCTTTACCACCTGTCATAGAGGTTCCGCCAAGTACACAGGCTGCGATGGCATCAAGCTCGTATCCGCTTCCAACTGAAGGCTGGCCTGAGTACATTCTTGAACAGAGTACAAGTCCTGCGAATGCTGAGAGAAGTCCTGATATTGTAAACACTATGATCTCTATCTTCTTGATAGGTACACCTGAAAGTCTTGCGGCCTCGCGGTTACCACCTATCGCGTATACGTATGTTCCGAACTTTGTCTTACTGAGGATGAAGCTGAACAGTATGATGAGAACTACCATGTACACTACCGGAAGTGGGATCACATTGAACAGATATCCTGTACCGATCTCGATGAAGAGCTTGTTTGTGATACGTGTTGACTGTCCACCTGTGTAGACATAAGCTATACCACTTGCTATGTTCATCATGGCCATTGTGATGATGAATGCAGGCACCTTGAAATTGGCTACTATAAAACCACTTACAAAGCCAGCCGCTGTGCCGACCAGAAGGCCTGCTGCTATTGCTACGCCGAGAGGAAGTCCCTGATTAACTATAAAACCTACAGTCAGAGTTCCCGACATAGCTACTATCGATCCAACTGACAGGTCAATGTGACCAAGTATGATTATGAGTGTCATTCCAAGTGCTATGTATGTGTTGATCGATATCTGTCTAAGCACTGATATGATGTTGTTGGTCGTTAAAAACTTGTCTGTGGCAAGTGCTACGGCCACACACATGATTATCAGAACCACTATGATTCCTATGTTGCCCTTGACTATGGATGTCAGGGGATTGTTTTTTAATATAGAAGTTGCTTTTGAATTCTTCTTTGTCTCGCCCATATTATTCGATACCTCCTGCAGCGTATTTCATTATCTCTTCCTGTGAGAGCTCGTCCTTTGACAGCTTCTTCACGAGTTTTCCGGCTCTGACCACACATACGTTGTCGCACATGTTGATGATCTCAGGAAGCTCACTGGATACCATGATTATCGCTATGCCTTCCTTTGCCAGTTCATTGATTACTGTGTATATCTCAAATTTTGCATTTACATCAACGCCTCTGGTCGGCTCATCCAGAATGAGCACATCCGGCTTGGTTGCAAGCCATTTGCCCAGAACTACCTTCTGCTGATTTCCACCTGACAGGCTGCCAGCCTCGATCTCAGGTGACGCCGCCTTGATCCGCAACCGCTTTGAATAATGGTCTATGACCTCACCGCGCTTTTTCTCGCTTATGGCGATTCCATTCATATAGAATCTGAGGGATGAGAGTGTTAGGTTGAACGCCACGCTGTTGCCGAGCACCAGTCCCTGCTTCTTTCTGTCCTCAGGAACCAGGGCTACGCCTGACTTGATCGCCTGCATCGGATTCTTGAAGTGTACCAGCTTTCCGCCGAGTATCACCTCGCCTGATGTAGGCTGTGTGGCACCAAATACCGCCTCCATGATCTCGCTTCGTCCGGCACCGACCAGACCTGAGAATCCCAGGATCTCACCCTTGTGTACCGAAAAACTTATATCTTCAAAGACACCTGTCTGCGAAAGGTTCTTTACCTCCAGAGCAACCTCTGCCTTGTCCATGTCACAGTAATCCCTGGCATAGAAGCTCTCCAGATCTCTTCCTACCATCATCGCAACCAGCTCATTCGGGTTGGTCTCAGATGTCTTTTTTGTTCCTACGTATGCACCATCCCTGATGACGGTAACTCTGTCAGATATCCTGAAGAGCTCCTCCATTCTGTGGGAGATGTAGATTATACTTACCTGTTTCTTTCTGAGATTCTCAATGATCTCAAATAACTGCTCCACCTCTTCATTTGAGAGTGATGAGGTAGGCTCATCCATAACTATGATCTTACCGTTGAATGAGACCGCCTTGACGATCTCCACCATCTGCTGCTGTGCGATGGTCAGATTCTCTACTATCGTGTCTGCTTTTATATTCACACCGAGGGACGATATCATCTCCTCTGCTCTTCTGTTCATCTCTGCAAAGTCCAGCGTTCCAAGCTTTGTCCTTATCTCTCTGCCGAGAAACAAATTCTGTGCCACCGAAAGATATGGAACAAGTACGATTTCCTGATGTATTATTCCTATACCATTTTCTCTGGCAGCCGGAACTCCGTTGATCTTGACCTCCTTGCCATTTACCTTGATGATTCCGCTGTCGGGCTGGTAAATTCCGCCGAGGACCTTGATCAGTGTGGACTTTCCTGCACCATTCTCACCGAGCAGCGCATGTACCTCTCCCAGCTCAAGGGAAAAGTCGATGCCACTTAAAGCATATATTCCGGAGAAGCTTTTCTTTATCCCTATCATTTCCAGAACTGTCTGTCCCATATTAAACCTCCAAGTTTCTAAAATAGATCTTTTGTTATCCTGCTTTTTCGGGATCTCGGCCGGAGATCTAAGATCCCCGGTCTCTCCCATGTTATATACACCTACGTTGTGTCATGTATGTCCAGCCGGGGGCAGCCCCGTGCTGTTACTGCCGGCTTCGATCCGGCCTTACTGCCAATCGTTAACTGTCTGCTTAGCCTCATCCTTGAGTACGAGGTGTGAGTCAAGATATACCTTCTTCTCGTCGATCGTTGTATCTCCGCCCACATACTTCTGTGCTGCGTTGAATGCGTACTCAGCAATCTGTACAGGAACCTGACATGCAACTGCTGTGAACTCGCCGTCGAGGAGTGCCTGCTTGCCATCTGGTGAAGCATCGATACTGTATACACCAATCTGACCTGTCTTGTTGGCTGCCTTAACTGCTGCTGCAGCGCCAAGTGCTGAAGGATCATTGATACAGAAGAATGCCTGAAGATCTGTGTTTGCTGTGATGATATCCTCTGCAAGGCTCATTGATGCATCAAGTGCTGCCTCGCCATCCTGCTGTGCTACGATGTTGAACTTATCCTTGTTATCACCGAGTCCGTCAAGGAAACCATTTACACGGTCTACACAACTCTCATTTGATGGGAAGTCAAGGATCGCAATGTCTGCTCCGTCCGGATAATCCTTAGCCATCTGCTCACCGACAAGCTGTCCTGCCATGTAAGCATTTGTTCCAACGAACTGTGTTACGAAGTTCTCTATGTCATCCTCGATAACTGCTGTATCTACATTGAAGATTGGGATTCCTGCATCCTTGATCTCTGCAAGACCTGATGTGATACCTGCTGAATCAACCGGGATGATGAACACTGCGTCGTATCCACTATTTGCCACGTCTGATAACTGGCTGAGCTGTGTGTTCAGATCGTAGTCAGGATCAAGACATGTATATGATATTCCGTTCGCATCGCAGAGCTCCTTGAGCTTGGCATCAATTGAACTCTGGAATGTATTGTTGAGTGTGTTTGTACAAAATGCAAATGACAGGTCAGATGACTTTGTGCTCTCCTGCTTTGTACCTGAATCAGATGAACCGTTGCCCGAAGTGTTTCCTGATCCACAACCTGCCAGTAAACTGAGTGACATGCACAGGCATGCTCCAACTGCTAATAATTTTTTAAATTTTCTCATAATTTTTACCTCCACTATCATGTATTTTCTTTGCTAACTCGTTGTCGAAAAACTGTTCTTAACCGGTTTATTTACGTAAATTTTAAACTGTTTTTCGTCCCTTGCATGTTTTGATGATATAACTTTTGTCGGTTATTGTCAATATCAAGTGTTTTATTTATTGTTTATTCGTCATTTTGCACAAATAAAACTCTATTGTATTATATGGTTCGCGGGTCTTTTGTCGTTTTTTTACGTAAATATTTTACCAGATGTCATGCTTATGGGATTTGTAGTGTATGATTGACACCCGTTACTTGTCACCTTGTCTCTTGTGTATAAACGCAAAAAATCCGCCAGAAAGATACAATTTTCTCTCTAACGGATTCTTTTTTAGATAAAAAGATACAGTTTCTAACTCTGTCCGACACAGACTAACTAAAGATGTCATATCACCTCAATCTGTCCGGCACGAACTAACTAAAGATGTCATGTCACCTCAATCTGTCCGGCATGGACTCATGGAAGATTTCCTTCCATGCAAGCCTGAGCTGTTTTGGCTCAACCTGATACGGCTGAACTCCCACATACTTTGGAAGCTGTTCTTCACTTACCAGGGACTTGGCAACAACTGCCGCGGCCGCTCTTCCCTGCTCGTATGGTCTCTGCGTGCTGAGTCCCTTGACGATTCCTTCCTCCATGCACCTGGCAATTCCATGATCAAGGTCCGTGGTGAACACCGCCACATCCTCCCTGCCAAGCTCCTTGAGTGCCTTTATAACCAGAAGTGCCGGGCGATCCCAGCTCACATACATTGCCTCAATTTCAGGATTGGCAGTTATCACGTCCCGGGCTACCTGATATGCATTGGATATCTCTCCAAAACTCCTGATCGTAACTATGTCAATATCAGGATAACTGTCCTTGATTATCCTCTCAGCGGCGTTATCCCTGACTCTTGTTCCATAGAATGCCGCACCATGAATAATGAAACCTGCCTTTTTTTTCTTGTTCTCCTTGCAGTATTCCCCCAGCATTCTTCCCGTGTTCGTTCCATTCTCCGACTCATTTACTGATACACAGGACACATAGCTGTTCTTGGACATGCCATCCGGAACATTGCTTATGAACACCAGCTTTGACACTTTGGAAAGTTCCTGAAACTTCTCTCTGGTACGGCTGTCATCCGCCGGAATAGCTATAACTGCGTCCGGCTTCTGAAGTCTTATTCCATCAAGCTGCGCATTCTGCAGTTCCGAGTCAAAGTGCGCATCCATAACCGACACCACATCTATCCCGAACTGCTCAAGCTCCTCACAAATACCCTTCTCATGAAGCTCAGCCCATGACGTACCTGTGTAATGGAATGATATGGCAACTCTGAAATGTCCTGCCTTCAGCCTCTGTTTTTCCTCCTTCGTCAGCACCACGGAATCAGGGGCAGCTGCCTTATCTCCAAATGGTCCATTATCCAGCATCTTGGTGGATTTCCTGACAACCAGTTCCACATCGGCATAGCAGTCATGGGATATGACCGCACCTGTGTTGATCTTCTCAAAAAGCATTCCAACTGCCTTGGTGCTTAACCCCTTCACATCTCTTCTGATTATGGTAAGCGGAGGATATGTAAGTTCTGACCAGCTCTCATCACCAAACCCAACCACAGATATCTCTCCCGGACAGTCGATTCCCATATCTCTCAGTGTCTTCATGAGGTAGAGCGTTATTCTGTTGCCCCCCGCAAGAACTGCGGTCGGCCTGTATCTGCGGAGCGCCTTCTGGATGACGAGCATACAGTCATCCTCGCCATTTTCCAGTGTCACATCCACTATATTCGCATCGTTTGTATTTATATTGTATTTCCGCAGAGCACTCAGGAAACCTTTTGTTCTCTCGTCCCTGGTGGTACTGTCCGTACTCTCTCTGAAAAACAAAACATTCTTGTGTCCACTCGCAAGCAGATAATCTGCGCCCTTAAATATAGCCTCCCTGTCTCGGAACTCAACTGAGTCTATCCCTGATCCAAGTATATTTCTCTCCACGCAGACAAATGGAACGCCTGACTGTATAAGCTTTGTGTAGTTGGTTGCCACATCGCTCACCGGCGCATGTATGATACCGGCAACCTTCTTGTTGACCAGAAGTCCGGCAAGCACCTGTGTCTCCTCCTTAAAATCATTGTCTGTTATCGCCACAAGGAACTGATATCCCTGTACACTGACAAGTTGCTCCACATAAGCTACCATATCTCTGTATATCGTACTTTCAATGTTCGGAATGACTGCAACGATCGTAGACTCTCGGCCAACCAGCAGTTTTCTCTCCTTATCTGCTATCTTATTCTGATATCCCGTCTCTACAATAATCTTCTCTATCTTATCCACAAGCTCAGGTCTTACATACCTTGTCCTGTTGATAACATGGGAAACTGTAGCTATGGACACCCCTGCCTTATCCGCAATCTCTTTTATTGTAACCTTTGACTTGCCCATATCTCGTTCTTTCTCCTTTATCACAGATATAACTCTGGCTTCCGTACATTGCCACTGGCAACGCCCTTTTCCAATATTATAATCTACTTTTCTATGTTTGTGCAACCACTGTCATCATCCAGACTGCCGGCTCTGTTGGAGGGCTACTGGCTCTGCGATGGCTACTGGCACCATGCAGTTGCCGGCTCCACCATTACATAAAACAGCACAAATTTTTCGCAAAATGCAGAAATGCAGATAAAAACGCCAAGTTATTTCCTGGTATTTCCCGGGTCCCGGGGGCAGCAGATACTTAGTTCTGCCAGTTGATGTTCTCCCCCTGCAGCAACGGATATCTGGCAAGTTCTGTGCCGTCCTGCCCATATATCTGAATTCAAACGGATAATTTCTCGGAGTCACGGTAATCTCATCGCCGTACAAGAATTCATAATCCAGCGTTCTTCCAAAATAGAAATTCTTTGTCTTATATGTCGCCGCTGTACACATATTTTGTCTTCTTTCCAATCTTCTCAGATAATTTATATCATCAGTTCAAAGCCATAACAGCTCTTTTCAAATCCATAGTGTTCGTAGAAACCATGTGCCCCTGTCCGCGGAAGACCGGAATCAAGGGTGACGGCCTTGCACCCCCTCTGCTTTGCAAGCTCCTTTGCACGATCAACTAATTTACAACCAATGCTTACATTATAAAATATCAAAGTGATTATTAACAGACCGCCACCTATAAATTTATTATAAAATATCCCGGAAAATACTTGGGCAATACTTACATGACTTTTTGTCACATTTTCCTAATTTATTTAGTATAATGTAAATGTTTCGGGCTGACTTTGGTCACATTTATGACGCACAGCATATATCAAATAATATCGGGTGCTTTGCATTTGCCGGCACCTAAAATATGGAGAGAATCTTGACAGTGTTTCCACATCGTCCATATTTATCTCACCATTATTTACAAAGTCAGCCGACATAACCTCCTTGCCCTTATCATCGTAAAGTACAAGTGTCTTGGTCATTTCCTTCTGCTCCTCAAGTACCTGTTCGGAAGCCATCTTCAGTAATGCTTCCACCTGATCTATGCTTTTCACTTCACAGAATGCAGTATGCGTGATGGAACCATCTGCCCTCGTTACCTTTTTCATATCCATTGGAATATGACTTTTCTTACAGGCTTTCTCCAAAAGTTCCGCTGTTCGCTCATCATTCACATCAATATGCGTGACATCCTTGCCCTCTCTGTTAAATCCCTTTAATGAGCCATGAGTTTCCTTATAATTCGACATTACCTTATCGACAACCTTGCCGAGCAATGTCTCCTTCTGTTCCTCACTCATACCCGGATTCTGCTGTTCAGACCGCTTACACGCATCCGCAATGGCAGTAATCAGATCTACGCTGACAGTCACAATCGCCTTTCCTGTCTGGAACGACTCCTGCGTCAATTCATCGACCATTGTTCTGTCCTCCTGTTATATATTTTCCTGCTGCTTCTGTCTGTGGGTGCTCTCACCCATAAGATACACATTTTAATGCACATCTCGTGTTCCTCCTTGATTTCCTCTATCTGAACTTCTGGACAAAATGTCCTAAAGTTACATTCATATCCATTGCCCAACGGGCACAAAAAAAGAGCATCTATGTTTCAATCACATAAATGCTCTAACGCTGTTGTTTATAATAATATGTAATATCGGTTGAAACTGCATTACTACTAGCTAGTATACCATAAACATACTGTTTTAGTAAGAAATGTCCTATTTCATCCATGTATGCATATTGTCAAGTGTATGTGTCATATTTTATATTCAAAATAAAAAAAGCTGCTACTCTCTAAAAAATAACAGCCTTTCTTACTATATCAGCCTTTTGGAATTTGACCATCGACATACAGAATGTGATTAACTAACCGCTATGTGAGATATTTTAAAGTTCCCATAATCTGTTCATCTTGATCTTCTACCACATCATTGTGTTGTTCTGTAACCTTAATATGTATAAATGCTTTTAGCATTTCCATAATCCATGCAGGTTACAATATGCATATACTTCTTCTACCTGTTCACCATCGCAAAGACAAAAATCTGCTACCGGCTCCTGCCCTGGATTTAACTGTTTTCTGTATATTCCCTGGTTTGTATTTAATGTAATCCACTCAATGAAATGCTCTTCAAGCATTGGATGTTTTGTCTCTCCGACCACGACATGAACATGACTGCCTTCTATCGTATATACAGGTACATGCTTCTCGACAGCAGCATCTGTCACTCCGGCTTTTAATTCCTGCATAGGTTCTCCGCAACAAATTACAGGTACACCCTTATCCTTTACCTTTTCAACAATGTTTCCACAATGCTTACAAATATAATACCTTACTTCCATGCCTTTTTCTCCTTCCATGTGTAAAATTTATAATTCAATTGTCTCCATAATCTTTTTCAATGAATCTGCAGATTCCTTAAGCTTTAACGCTTCCTCGCCACTTAAATTAATAGGTATATCAGACTCAATACCATCTGCACCTACAATAGCTGGCATACTTAACGATACTCCGTCAATATCATATACTCCATGAATCATGTGTGATACAGGAAGTATTGATTTTTCATCTCTCATAATCACTTCGCAGATTCTTTTTACAGACATTGCAATTCCATAATATGTAGCGTGCTTTTTGTTTATAATCTCATAAGCACTGTTCTTGACTGCTGTAGCTATTTCTGCCGTGTTTTCCTTGTGCTTGTAATGTCCACGCATTTCACACATTTCACTTAATGGAACACCAGATACATTGGCTGATGACCATGCTACAACTTCGCTGTCTCCATGCTCACCTACTATAAATGCATGAACACTCCTGCTGTCCACAGATAAATGCTCACCAAGCTTATATCTTAATCTGGCACTATCTAACACAGTACCCGATCCAATAACCCTGTTTTCTGGAAGTCCTGATAACTTTATGGCTACCTGAGTCAGGATATCTACCGGATTCGCAACTACAAGCATGATACCTGCAAAATTTCTCTTTGCTATTTCAGGAATGATTGACTTAAATATTGCTACATTTTTATTTACGAGATCAAGCCTTGTCTCTCCCGGTTTCTGTCCCGCTCCGGCAGATATGACAACAATTGCAGCATCAGCCACATCATCATAATCTCCGGCATATATTTTCATCGGACTCGCAAATGGAATACCATGACTGATATCCATCGCTTCTCCTTCTGCCTTGTTCTTATCTGCATCGATAAGGGCAATCTCTGTAAACAAGCCACTCTGCATCAGAGCAAATACCGATGCAGAACCAACAAAGCCACAGCCTATCATTACTGCTTTTTTTGAATTAATCACTTTCTTCTTCGTAATAATCTCATCTCCTTAATAATTCTCTTCATGTACTTCAAAATAGCTCTGTGGATGATTACATACCGGACATACTTCAGGCGCCTTAGTTCCTACCACAATATGTCCGCAGTTACGGCATTCCCATACCTTAACTTCGCTCTTTTCAAATACCTGTGCAGTTTCAATATTCTTAAGAAGTGCACGATATCTTTCCTCATGGTGCTTCTCAATCTCACCTACTGCCCTGAATTTTGCTGCAAGCTCAGGGAATCCTTCTTCCTCAGCTGTTTTAGCAAAGCCATCATACATATCTGTCCACTCATAATT
>ENA-OZFU01000568-OZFU01000568.1-human-gut-metagenome-genome-assembly--contig:-NODE-568-length-12897-cov-4.234543_pt1 | contig 12897 bp, 9 predicted proteins | sample MGYA00244650_ERZ653646 | MGnify/ENA primary metagenome ERZ653646 (study PRJEB26926, sample SAMN06164982) | human gut metagenome | biome: ENVO:00009003; feature: ENVO:2100002; material: ENVO:00002003...
TCGTCGGCAGCGTCAGATGTGTATAAGAGACAGAATCAGATGAGAAGGGGGATGCGTCAGGCAAGAAGATTAAAGAGAAGAAAGAGAACACGGTTAGATGATTTTACGAAGCTGTGGGAGGAATATGCATTTGCAATTCCGCAGGTTCAGGAAAATGATATTGTTGGACTTAAAGTGAAAGCACTTCGCGAAAGCATTTCTTTGGATGAGTTGTATTTAATTTTGTATAGTTATCTGAAATATCGAGGGATCTCTTATTTAGAGGATGCGGAGGATACTTCTCTTAGCGGAACAAGTGCATATGCAAATGGATTAAAGCTGAATGCAAAAGAACTGGAAACAAATTATCCATGTGAAATTCAAAAGCAGAGACTGGAACAGGTTGGAAAATATCGAGGTCAGATACAGATAGAGGATGCGCAGGGGGAAAAATTGGATTTGAGTAATGTGTTTACCATTGGCGCATATACGAAAGAGATTCAGCAGGTCTTATGTACGCAGAAAAACTATCATTCCGAAATATCTGATGAATTCTGTGAAGACTATCTGGAAATTTTTACGAGAAAAAGAAAATATTATGAAGGACCAGGAAACGAAAAGTCGAGAACTGATTATGGAAGATTTACAACGAGATTAGATGAAAATGGGGACTATATTACTGAAAAAAATATTTTCGAGAAGCTGATTGGAAAATGCAGTGTATATAAAGAGGAATTACGCGCGGCATCAGCCTCTTATACTGCGCAGGAATTTAATCTGTTGAATGACTTGAATAATCTGGCTATAAACGGAAGAAAACTGGAAGAACATGAGAAACGCATAATTATCGATAAAGTAAAAACAAGCAACACTATAAATATGCGGAAAATTATCGCAGATGTTATGGGAGAAAAAATAGAAGAATTTTATGGTGCCCGAATTGACAAAAGCGAAAAAGAAATTTTCCATAAAATGGAAGTTTATAATAAGATGAGAAAAACTCTTGCAGAAATTCATGTAAATATAGAAGAATTTTCCAGAGAAAATTTAGATGAAATCGGATATATTCTGACCATTAACACGGACAAAGAGGCTATGATGGAGGCATTTGAACATGCAAACGTGAAATTGTCAGAAGAAATAAAAGATTGCCTGATTTCACTTAGAAAAACAAATGGAGCATTATTTAGTAAATGGCATTCATTCTCATTGAAAATAATGAAGGAGCTGATTCCGGAAATGTATCAGCAGCCCAAAGAACAAATGACTCTGTTGACAGAAATGGGTGTTATGAGAGGGCAGACGGATAAATTCGAAAAAAATAAATATATACCGGTAGATGCAGCAGATGAAGATATTTTTAATCCGGTTGTCCGCAGAGCGGTCAGAATTTCGTTTAAAATACTAAATGCGCTCATGAAAAAATATGGCACATTAGAGGAAGTAGTAATTGAAATGCCTCGGGATCAGAATTCAGAGGAACAAAAGAAATGGGAAAAAGAAAGGCAAAAGAAAAACGAAAAAGAGTTGGCTTATATTGAAAAGAAGCTGGCTGCAGAATATAATATATTGCTTTCACCGACTGATTTTTCCAATCAGAAGCAATTGGGGTTAAAGTTAAAATTGTGGAATGAACAGGACGGGAAATGCTTATATTCCGGTAAAACGATTGAGCCGGAGGATTTGATTAAACATTCGGAGCTATTTCAAATTGATCATATTATTCCAAGATCAATTTCTTTTGATGATTCCAGAAACAATAAAGTGCTTGTGTATGGTGAGGAAAATCAGAAGAAAGGAAATCAGACGCCATATTATTATTTAATACATGCCAATAACCAATGGTCTTTTGAACAGTCTAAAGCTTTGGTGATGAAATTGTCGAAGAAAAAAGAATATGGTATTTCCAAAAAGAAAGTACAGAATCTTTTGTATAGTGAAGATATTACAAAAGCAGAGGTGTTACGTGGATTTATCAATCGAAATATCAATGATACAGGTTATGCGGCAAGAGTAGTATTGAACACTGTACAAGGATATTTTCGTGCAAAAGAAATTAATACAAAGGTAAAAGTGATACGGGGAAGCTACACTTATCAGATGCGTGTGAATATGAAACTGGATAAGAACCGTGAAGAAAGTTATGCACACCATGCCGTGGATGCTATGCTGATTGCATTTTCACAATTGGGATATGAAGCGTATCGAAAATTACAGGGCGAATTTATTGATTTTGAGACAGGCGAAATTTTAAATGCGGAAAAATGGAACGCTCAAATGTCAGATGAAATATATGAACAATATCTTTATGGGAAAAAATGGAGCAATATTCGAACCCAGATTACAAAGGCGGAAAAGCAGGTAAAGTATTGGTATCATGTAGATCATAAGTCAAACCGTGGACTTTGCAACCAGACCATTCGCGGAACAAGAACATATGAAGGAAAAACCTATAAAATAAATAAGCTGGATATTCGGACAAAAGAGGGGGCTGCACTTTTTAAAAAGCTTGCATTTAGTGAAAAAGAGAGCGATAGAGAAAAGCTATTGGTTTATAAAAATGATAAAAAAACATATGAGAATCTCATTCAAATCGCTCAGGAGTATTCGGATTCGAACAATCCATTTGTGCAATATGAAAAAGAAACTGGAGATTGTGTGCGAAAATATGCCAAAAACCATAATGGACCGCGTATTGACAAATTAAAATATACAGATGGCGAAGTTGGATCATGCATTGATATTTCACACAAATATGGGTATGAGAAAGGCAGCCAGAAAGTGGTGCTTGAGAGTCTGGTGCCATACCGCATGGATGTTTATTATAAGAAAGAGGAACAGACTTACTATTTGGTCGGAATAAAACAGTCGGATGTAAAATGTGACAATGGGGAGTATGTTATTGACGAAGATGCATATGCAATAAATCTGGTGCGGGAGAAAATGATTCAACCAGGACAAAAGAGAGGCGATTTGGAAGCGCTTGGATTTGAATTTCAATTATCATTTTATAAAAATGATATTATTGAGTATGAGAAGGATGGAGAGATCGTTAGGGAAAGATTTTTATCCAGGACAATGCCTAAGGTGAAAAATTATATTGAGACAAAGCCGATAGACAGAGCAAAATATGAAAAACAAAAACTGGTGGGACTTAGTAAAACGAAAATGATTAGAAAGTACAGAATGGACATTTTGGGAAATTATTATATGTGCAGCAGGGAAAATTTTTCAAAATATTGTTAATAATAGTCGGTATTCGCATCTGTGTTGTGGTTTATATGACAGAAAATTAAGTAACATAGAATATAGAGCATAGAAAAAAGACGTTTCGAAATTCTGCTTCGAAACGTCTTTTTTATTATTCAACACAGACATCGGTCTTTTGTTGGAGTTCCTTTTGGGTACGGTGTTTCCACACCAGATAGGTGACAAGCAGCAGAATACCGGTTGTCAGCCAGGCAGCAGCATCAGCACTGCATACACCCACGTATCCAAAAGGCTTTGTGGCGATCAGGATAACCGCATAACGGCTGAACAGTTCAAGTACACCGCTGAGCATGGGAACCAGACCACGGTCTAAGCCCTGCAGACCATTACGGTATACAAAGATCCATGCCAGAGGCAGCATAAAAATACTTGCAATGTGCAGATACTGCATTGCTGCGTGCAGTGTCTGTTCAGATGGGTTGTGGATGAACCATCCGACCATCGTAGGTCCGGCAAGGCAGCAGAGCAGTGCGGCGGCTCCGGCTGCAAAGAAACATAAATAAAATGCATCTTTCATACCGCGGAAAATGCGGTCATGTTTTCCAGCACCGAGATTCTGTCCGCAGTAGGTGGCCATGGCTGTACCGAGTGTCGGCATGGTCTGGGTGGCGATGTTGCTGACTTTGGAAGCAGCAGTAAAAGCAGCTACCACGCTGGAACCAAACACGTTGACGGCACTTTGCAGGATCATGGTTCCGATTGCTGTGATGGAATAGTTTAAAGCCATCGGAATTCCCACAGACAGCATCCGGCGGATCTCATGAAAATCACAGTAATAATCTTCGCGTGTGGTCCGCAGGATGTCATATTTGCGGAACATGACAATGAAACATAAAACTGCGGAAACCGCCTGCGAGATAACGGTGGCATAAGCGGCACCGGCAGTGCCGAGTTTTACCACAACAATAAGGAAGATGTCCAGAAAAATATTGAGACCGCTGGACAGGATCAAAAAATAAAGTGGTGTCCGGCTGTCACCGATCCCACGTAAAATACCGGATGCTACGTTATATGCCATGGTAGCAAAGATACCGGCAAAGATGACCCGGATGTACCGGTTTGCCAGTGTGAGGATATTTTCCGGAGTATTCAGCCACAGAAGCAGCTGGCGGGAAAACGCAACCGTAGGAACGGTCAGAATCATGGAAATTACAACCGTTAAAAGCAGTGAAAGTGCTACGCAATGACGGAGAAGTTTCATGTCTTTGGCACCGAATGCATGGGATACCATGACACCGAATCCCTGAGCAATTCCGTTGGCGAAACCGAGAACCAGAAACATCAAGCAGCCCGTAGAACCAACGGCGGCCAGTGCATCCTCCCCAAGATACTGGCCTACGATCACGGTGTCTACCATGTTGTAGAACTGCTGGAACAGATTTCCAAGCAGAACCGGAAGGGAAAAAAGAAGAATGATCTTCATTGGATTTCCGATCGTCATGTCTTTTCTCATAGTAAAATCTCCTTTACCTCTTATTCATTTGTAATTGTAGTCAAAGAAAGAGACTAACAGTAAGGATAGTCTCTTTTCGTGCGGGCAACAGGACTTGAACCTGCACGGTCTCCCACTAGAACCTAAATCTAGCGCGTCTGCCAATTCCGCCATGCCCGCAAGTTTATGTAGTTTTTGTATCTTTTATTATAGAAGATACTTTACTAACTATAACGACATTGTGTGCAGATGTCAATTACTTTTTGCTTAAAAAAATGACAAAATTATGGGAAAACTACTTGACGAATAGAAAAAAATATTGTATTGTATATTACGTGTTTTGCACAAGGGCTTATAGCTCAGCCGGTTAGAGCGCACGCCTGATAAGCGTGAGGTCGGTGGTTCGAGTCCACTTAAGCCCATATCCTACAGGATGTCCGGTATGACCGGACATCTTTTTTGTTTTATTGACAAGAAGACAGTATTATAAATAGGGGTTACAGTTCACAGATTGCCCTGCAAACCGTAACAAATAAGGTACAAAGCATACAATACCCATTTTTTGTATATTGACAAAATATTTTATGAAGGTATAATACGAATTATCATTTGTATGATCCATTGAGGTAAATTGGTACGCAAATAATGTCAAAGGGGGCATGTTTACGTGCTTTTTTTTTGGAACACTTTAACGTGCTACAGAGTTAATGAGGCAATGAGATAATACGATGAAATTACTAAATACTCAATAAGAGGTAGGAGAGAAGAACATGAGTAAATATCTAGTAAAACGTGTATTGTTAGCGATATTATCAATACTCATTGTAAGTGCCATTACGTTTTTCGTAATGAACCTGATTCCTGGTGGACCGTTTAATAAGGAGAAAGCGACCAGCAAGGAAGCACAGCAGGTATTGGAGGAAAGGTACAATCTGGACAAGCCGGTTCCGGAACAGTATGTATTGTATATGAACAATCTGCTGCATGGCGACTGGGGAGTTTCACTTCACAGTGGAAGAAATATCGGAACAGAGATTTCCAGAAAGTTTGCAGTATCTGCAAAATTAGGTGGAGTTGCGGCAATTGTTGCCATTATCATCGGTGTGATACTGGGCAGTATCGCAGCACTTACAAGAAATAAACTGCCGGATCGTTTGATCGTATTTTTCACGACACTGGGTACGGCAATGCCGTCTTTTGTACTGGCAACGCTGCTTTTACTTGTATTTTGTTTAAAACTCGGATGGATTCCGGTATGGTCTTCGAGCAATCCGAATTATTTGCTCCCAATCATTGCACTGGCGGCATATCCGATGGCATATATTACGCGTCTGACAAAGACAAGTATGCTGGATGCGCTAAATCAGGATTATATCCGTACTGCAAGGGCAAAGGGCGTGCACCGGCTCAAAGTTATTTTTAAGCATGCGCTGAAAAATGCCCTGATTCCGGTTGTAACATATGTTGGTCCTATGGTTGCCTATATTCTGACAGGTTCCATGGTTGTGGAGAACATATTTACCATTGGTGGTCTTGGAACCGAATTCGTAACAAGCATTGTCAACCGTGATTACACTATGATTATGGCAATCACGATTTTCCTTGCGGTTCTGATGGTAGTTGCAAATCTTCTTACAGATATTGCATATAAACTGATTGATCCAAGAATCACATTTGAATAATGATGGAGGAAGGAACTTAGAATAATGCAGGGAAATGAAGAATTAAAAAAGCGGCAGATACTGTCCGCACAGATTGATTTAAGTAAATTTAATAAGGGCGATTTTATAAAGGCAACGGAAGAAGAGAAGAAGCAGCAGGATGTCATGGGCGAGTCAACGACATTTTTTAAAGATGGCATGAAACGTCTGAAAAAGAATCCGCTGGCAATGGGAAGTATTGTGATTCTGGTTCTGATTCTGGCACTGATCATTATTGCACCGTTTTTTGTACCATACAGCTATTCGGATATCATTACAGTGGACGGCAAGCGAGACAAGACCGCAGCCAATATGGCACCGTTTGAGTACTCGAAATTAGAGCAGCAGTACATGGATCGTACCGGCGAGAAACTGTTTCCGCATATTTTCGGAACCGATAACTTAAGCCGTGATTACTTTATCCGTGTGATTTACGGTACGAGAGTCAGCCTTTCGGTTGGTGTGATCGCTGCAATCATGGTACTTATCATTGGACTGGTTTATGGTTCGGTTGCGGGATATTTTGGTGGAAAAGTGGATCTGATCATGATGCGTATCGTGGATATTGTGTATTCCTTGCCGGATATGCTCATTATCATTCTGCTTTCGGTTGTGTTTCAGGAACGGTTAAAGCCACTGATTGAGGGAACCATGTTTGAAAAACTCGGAACCAATATGATCTCCATGTTTATTGTGTTTGGATTGCTTTACTGGGTAAGTATGGCGCGTCTGATCCGTGGACAGATTCTTACAATTAAAAATAATGAATATGTACTGGCAGCACGCTGTATCGGTACCAGAAACAGCCGCATCCTGACCCGTCATATTCTGCCAAACTGTTTATCTGTTATCATTATCACGACCGCATTGCAGGTGCCGAGTGCCATCTTTACCGAGAGCTACTTAAGTTTCCTTGGCCTTGGGGTAAGTGCACCGCTGACTTCCCTGGGAAGTCTGGCAAACGATGCGCGTTCAGCAATGCAGTCGTATCCGTACCGTCTGGTAATTCCGGCAGTGCTGATCTGTCTGATCGTACTTGCGCTGAACCTTCTGGGCGATGGATTGAGAGATGCATTTGATTCAAAACTGAATTAAGGAGATAAGCAAATGAGTGAAGAAAATAAATATATATTACAGGTAAAAGATCTTCATACCAGCTTTGCTACGGATGCTGGGGAAGTTCGTGCGGTAAATGGTGTCTCCTTTAATCTGGAACCGGGAAAGACACTGGGAATTGTAGGAGAGTCCGGTTCCGGTAAATCCGTTACTTCTTATTCGATCATGCAGATTCTTGCGGAAACCGGAAAAATTACCGGAGGAGAGGTACTTTATCACGGCGAGGATATTTCCAAGTGGAACGAAAAGCAGATGCAGAAGTTCCGAGGGGAAAAGTGCTCGATCATTTTCCAGGATCCGATGACAAGCCTGAATCCGGTATTTACGATTGGAAATCAGTTGATGGAGGCAATTCTGCTCCACACAGACAAGGATAAAAAACAGGCGCGTGAGCGCGCCATTGAAATGTTAACACTGGTTGGTGTCAATGAGCCGGAAAGTCGTCTGAAACAGTATCCGCATGAGTTATCCGGTGGTATGCGCCAGCGTGTGATGATTGCCATGGCACTGGTCTGTGAACCGGATATTCTGATCGCAGACGAGCCGACCACGGCACTTGATGTGACCATTCAGGCACAGATCCTTGAACTGATGCAGGATCTGCAGAAGAAGCTTGGTATGGCGATCATCATGGTAACCCATGATCTGGGTGTTATTGCAAGTATGTGTGATGAGATTATTGTCATGTACGGTGGCCGTGTCTGTGAGCGGGGCACAGCGGATGCCATTTTCTATCATCCGGCGCATGAGTACACCAAAGGACTGCTCCGCTCCATCCCAAAGGCAGACAATATGAACGAAAAACTCATCCCAATCGGCGGAACTCCGATCAACCTGCTCCAGATGCCGGAGGGCTGTGCGTTTTGTCCGCGTTGTGAGTCGGCAATGAAGATATGTTTAAAACAGCAGCCGGCGGAGTTTCGTGTGGGCGAAGACCATCTGGCGAGCTGCTGGATGAATGTAAAAGAAATCTATGAAGCACAGGAGGGCGGCAGCAATGAGCAGTGAAAAGAAAAACAATGATTATCTGCTGGAAGTAGAACATTTGAAGCAGTATTTTCCGGTGCATCAGGGTTTTAGCACCATTCCGCTGAAAGCAGTGGACGATATTTCCTTTGCCATCCGCCCGGGAGAAACACTTGGTCTGGTTGGCGAGTCCGGTTGTGGAAAGACAACGGTAGGGCGGACACTGCTTCGGTTGTACCAGCCAACGGCAGGTAAGATTACGTTTGACGGAAAAGTTCTTTTTGACAGTGGGGAACAGTACGATGAAAACGGAAAAGTGATCGTGGATACGAACGGGAAACCGGTCATGGGCAAAAAAGTGGATGTCAATATGATGCCATACCGCAAGGAAATGCAGATGGTATTTCAGGATCCGTATTCCTCATTAAATCCCCGTATGACGGTGGAAGATATTATCGGGGAACCTTTAGATGTGCATAAACTCTACAGAAATAAAAAAGAGCGCCGTGAAAAGATTCTCGATCTGATGGAACTGGTCGGTCTGAATGCAGAGCATGCCATGCGTTATGCGCATGAGTTTTCCGGTGGACAGCGCCAGCGTATCGGAATTGCCCGTGCACTTGCGGTAAATCCGAAATTTATTGTCTGTGATGAGGCGGTATCTGCACTGGATGTTTCCATTCAGGCGCAGGTTGTCAATATGTTTGAGGAATTACAGGAAAAACTTGGAGTTGCCTATCTGTTTATCGCACATGACCTGCTGGTTGTGCATCATATTTCCGACCGGATTGCAGTTATGTATCTGGGAAAGATGATGGAAATTGCGGATGCAGATGAGTTAAATGCAAATCCGATACATCCATATACACTGAGTCTGCTGTCCGCAGTTCCGATTCCGGATCCGGAGACAGCAAGAAAAAGTCATAGAATCGTGCTGGAGGGGGATGTTCCGAGTCCGCTGAAAATGCCAACCGGATGTCCATTCCGTACAAGATGTAAGTATGCAACGGAAAAATGCGGTCAGGAGATGCCGCAGCTGACCGACAGGGGGAATGGTCATATGGTTGCATGCTGGAATAAATAAGGTTTTTTCCCGCAAGGGTGAAACATATAAATAATTTTCAGGAGGAACAATTATGAAGAAGAAACTTGTATCAATCATGCTGGTTGCTGCAATGGCTCTTAGCGTAGCTGCATGTGGTTCATCAAAAGGAAACTCTGCAAAGACGGACGGAACCGAAGCAATGGCTTCCAGTGTAAGTAAAACACCGGACAACCAGATAAGCATTAACCTTGCTTCCGAGCCACAATCCATCGATCCGGCACTGAACTCTGCCGTAGATGGTGGATGTATGATCGTGAATTCTTTCGCGGGTCTTTATACCTACGACAAGGACGGCAAGCTGATTCCGCAGCTGGCATCTGATATGCCGGAAGTATCCGATGATGAAACTGTTTATACGGTAAAGATGATAAAATCCCAGTGGAGCAATGGGGAAGAGGTAACAGCAAACGACTTCGTATACAGCTGGAACCGTGCTGCGGATGAAAAAACAGCAGCTGATTATGCGTATCTGTTTGATATTATTGCAAGAAATGATGACGGCTCACTTGCTGTAGAGGCAACTGATGATTATACGTTAAAAATTACACTGACCAATCCATGCCCGTATTTCAATGACCTGATGGCATTTCCTACTTATTTCCCGGTATACCAGAAGGATGTGGAAAAAGCGGATCCTGATGGAAAGAATCCGGGTAAGTGGTGTCAGGAGGCTGGCTTTGTATCAAACGGTGCTTATACATTAAAATCATGGAAGCACAACGAGAGCATGGTTTATGTAAAGAACCCGAAGTATTACGATGCAGACAATGTAACTATGGATGAGATCCACATTATGCTGAGTGCAGATGATACTGCAACCTATGCAGCATACAATAGTGGAGACCTTGACTTTGTAGATACCGTTCCAAACGATGAGATTTCAACATTAAATGGAAAGAACTCTGATTTCCATATCATTCCAAACCTTGGAACTTATTATGTTGGTTTTAACGTAAACGACCCGATTTTTGACGGAAAGACCGTAGAGCAGGCAGCATCTATGCGTAAAGCAATGAACCTGCTGATTGATCGTGAGTTTATCGTGGAGAATGTAGGACAGACCGGACAGATTGCTGCAGATTCTTTTGTACCGGCAGGTATGTCAGACGGTAACGGCGGAGTATTCAAGACCGATGATACAAGCTACTATGATGCAGACAAGACAGGTGCAGACCAGATAGAGGAAGCAAAGAAGCTGCTGGAAAGTGCCGGTTATACATTTACGGATAACGGAGATGGTTCATACAAGTGTGATCCGGCAATTTCCATGACGTTCCTGACCAACGATGACAGTACACATATTGCAGTTGGGGAGTCCCTGCAGCAGGATTTCGCACTGCTGGGGATCAATATGGAGATTAAGTCGGAAGACTGGAATGTATTTATTGAAGACCGTAAGTCCGGCAACTTTACCATCGCCCGCGAGGGATGGCTGGCAGATTACAACGACCCGATCAATATGTTAGAACTCTTTACAACGGATTCTGGTAACAATGATATGCAGCTTGGAAAGGGTGACAAGCCTTCCGATTCTGCACCGGACTGGACAGATTACAATAAGCTGATCAAAGAGATCCGTACAACTGCTGATTTCTCCAAACGTGTGGATCTGATGCATCAGGCAGAGGATATGCTGATGGATACCGGTGCCGTAATGCCGATTTACTACTACAATGATATTTATATGTTAAAGTCAAATATCAAGGGCATTTACTCTACCATCTATGGTATGAAGTACTTTATGTATGCAACAAAAGACAAATAAAATCATCCGGATACAACCGCGATGAGAAACATGAAAACTCCGGGAAAGGCTCCCGGAGTTTTTGTGTTTTGTTAATACAGATTTTTTTTCTCGTGTGACCATTTTTCCGGATGATCCTCATACTGTGCGTTAATCCAGTCAACGACCTGCTGCTTGCCTTCGTTTGTAAAGGGCGCAGTAAAATCCGTTTTGAGGGAATCATCCGTCAGGGAAAAGATAAGAGGACCGGGCCAGACCCATGCATGAAAAAAGGCGTCCCCTTCCTCGGGGGCTTCCCGTCTGATCAGAAAACGCATGCCGTTGATCCAGCCGGTATAGCTCGTTTTTTTGTAATAATTTAAGTTTAATACTTCGTCAGAGGTTAACATAGTATCTCCCAGTTTCATTATTTTGTAATAATTGTAACACATTTCCATTAATTTTGGTATAATGTCTGTTAGAGTGTTTGAACGAAGGTGAAAAAATATGTTTGGGAGAAATGATTTTGTTGAAAATGTAAAATCTGCACTGGCAGCAGTGGATTGTGATATGGGGGCATTTCGCAGCTGGCAGAAAATGTATGACAAGCTGAAAAAGAAAAAAAGTGAGCAGGAGGACCGCTACCGGCGATGCAGAGAGCAGACAAAGCGTGTGCAGGAAGATGCACAGCTGATGGAACATATGCTTACCACTGCGCAATCGGTAGATGGAAAGGAATTCGGCAGACTTTTAAAAGATCTTCGTCAGATGCAGAACAGTTTTGATCATGAATTTCTGGTCAGCAAAGAAGATCAGGAGTTTCATTCCACGTACGATACGATTCTGCGGCTGGGAACGAAAGCGTTGAATGCCCCGGATCAGAAACTTCTGCTGCAGAGTGAAATTGAAAATCTGCTCGCGCTTCTTAAGGAAAATCTGGAAAAAGAGGAACCGGAGATTGCGGCACTTACATTTTATTATCAGTTTGGATCGGATCAGGAACTCGCGCAGCTGCCGCCGGCGGAGAAGCTGTCGAAGATTACATATTTATATGAATGTGAGTTCCGGCGACCGATTCTGCGGCTTTTGGAATCTGGTATTTCTAGTGCCAGGCAGCAGAAACGTACATATGAAACTGCAACAGACCGTGGCAGCAGGAAAAAATATGAAACGCTGCAGGTCTTTTTGGACGGGCAGCCCGAACATATTTTAGAACAAATGATGGAAGAATAAAAAGACAGGAGGATACTATGGAACGCAGACCGTTGCCGGGAGAAAAATACCGGCATTTTAAAAATAAACTGTATCAGGTGATTACCATTGCAAAACATTCCGAAACGGGAGAGGAACTGGTGATTTATCAGGCGTTATATGGAAGTTTTGGCGTGTATGCAAGACCGCTTTCCATGTTTGTGAGTGAAGTGGATCATGTCAGGTATCCGGATGTACATCAGAAATACCGGTTTGAGCGTGTGGATGAGTCGATGGAAGAAACCGGGAAAAACGCAGAACCAAAGGCAGAGACGGCGCAGCCTGTTATGCAGAAAGCAACAGCGGCTGTCTCTTATACACATCTGACGCTGCCGACGAAGCTAGAAGTGTAGAT
>ENA-OZFU01000591-OZFU01000591.1-human-gut-metagenome-genome-assembly--contig:-NODE-591-length-12609-cov-5.464872_pt1 | contig 12609 bp, 9 predicted proteins | sample MGYA00244650_ERZ653646 | MGnify/ENA primary metagenome ERZ653646 (study PRJEB26926, sample SAMN06164982) | human gut metagenome | biome: ENVO:00009003; feature: ENVO:2100002; material: ENVO:00002003...
ATCTACACTTCTAGCTTCGTCGGCAGCGTCAGATGTGTATAAGAGACAGTCACAACATTACGATATAAAAAAACGCCCCTCGGAAAACCGAGAGGCGAAAAATTATTTTTTTAATCTGTCAACGCCGTTAACAGTCTTACAATAGGAAATTCAATTACTTATTGAATCTCTTTCTTGTGAAGTAAACAACACCTGTTGCAGAAACAAGAGCTAAGAGGATAACTACTGCCATAGAAGCATTACCTGTCTGTACTGCGTTGCTGCTTGTGCCGTTAGCCGGTGTGTCAGAAGTAGCTGTGTCAGCTGTTGACTGACCCTTTGTTGCAGCCTGTGTAGCAGATGTAGCATCAGGTGTAGTAGGAGCTACTGTAGTAGGCTCTGTTGCAGCAGGCTCTGTTGTAGTAGGCTCTGTTGCAGCAGGCTCTGTTGTAGTAGGCTCTGTTGAAGTAGGCTCTGTTGTAGCAGGCTCTGTTGTAGCAGGCTCTGTTGTAGCAGGCTCTGTTGTTGTAGGCTCTGTTGTTGTAGGCTCAACATATGCCTCAACCTTAGCGTCTGAGTTAATGTGATCAAAGAGATCATTAGCCATGTCGCCGTTAACTACTGCTTCATATTCTGAATCAGCATCAACTGTGCCTGTTGCAGGATTGAGCTTACCAAGTGTAAGATCAACTACATTGAGGTCAACATTTGTTGTACCTGTACCGTTAACTGTGAACACAGCCTCAACAAGCTTCTTGCCGCCTGCAAAATCATAAAGTGCAAGGTTTGAAGCATTGCCTGAAACATCATTCATATTTACCATGCCATCAGCGATTTCAGGCATTGTAAGTGAATCAAGTGTAAGGAGGTTCTTATCATATGTAAGAGCCCACTGTACTTCTTCAAGCTGTGCGTCCTTAGTGTCAAGGAGATAGTAAACTGATACCTTGTCGCCTACATTAAATGTGCCTGAACCGTTAGCCTGGCAAATATTAGATGTAGCGTTGATTGTTAAATTATCAACTGCAGGAGTTGAAGGCTCAACCTTAACAGTAGCCTTAGCGCCTGTACGTGTTGAATAATCAAAGTTTGTAACGTCGAGTGTGATTGTTACATCAACGAGTGAATCTTCTTCAAAACCTGCAGAAACTGTGTTAAGAAGCATATTCTCACCATTGAATGTAAGGTCAAATTCTTCGCCTATAGGAGCTGCGCTCTGCTCGGGAAGACCCCAGTTAGCTGCCCAAGTATCGTTTACAGCAAACTTGAACTGATAAGCATCGTCTGCAGATTCAATGTTTTCATACTTAATCTGATATACCTTGTCAGCAACAGGAGTCATGTGGTTAACTTCAGCGTCAACACCCCATGCTACACCGTTGAGCCAGTTGTTTTCACCGTTACCAACAACTGTAATGGTGTTAACTTTAAGGTCTGTTACCATTTTAACGCCGTCACCTGTTACAGTAATCTTGTTTGTAGCAGGATCGAATGTTACAGTAACATCACAAGCTGTTTCTACATCGAAAGTTACATTGTTATCTGTACCGTCAAGACCGATCCACTTCTGCTCGTCGCCTGTGTTTGCAACAACCTTGAGCTGATAGCTTTCACCTGCAGGAACAGCAGAGAATGTCTTTGTGAATACGCTGCCGTCAGCTGTCATAACATTTTCAGGAGCTGCAGCAGGTGTACCAACCCATTCATAGCCTGTAAGATTTGTTGTACCGGCAACTACATATGTAGTATCGGCAGCAGGAGCTGTTGTAGGCTCTTCTGTTGTAGGCTCTACTGTTGTAGGCTCTACTGTTGTAGGCTCTGCTACTGTTGTAGGCTCTACTGTTGTAGGCTCTACTGAACCGTCGGGAACTGTTACAGTTTTAGCAACTGCGACATACTTATCAAATGCATCCTGATTTAATACAGATTTGTCTAAGAGTACTACTTCATCACTAGGGATTTCCAACTCTGATACAGGGTCTTGATTTGAAATAGTAAGATACTCTACATCAAGGTCAACAGTAGTTGCTACAGCCTCGGGATTGATAACATCGAATTCAACAGAAGAAAATACTATTTCTTTTTCTGATGAAAAATAGAGACTTGTGTCACTTCCTATACCCATAAGTAAACCAGGAGCTACATTTTTGTTTAATTCGAAATTTGGATATTCGAATGAAGTACTCTTTCTTGTATTATCTGAGACCTTGAGAACAGCAGGATCATAGTTCATTTTATACTGGAAGTTCAACATACCATCTCTGTCCTTGGTCTGGAACATGTATGTAACCCTTACAGTCTTCTGATCTGCGCTGAGAGTAACCTGCTTCTCAGAAAAGAGGTTTGAAGTAGCTGTAACTGTGAGACCCTTTTTTGCAGGAGCTGCAGTTGTAGGCTCTGCTACTGTTGTAGGCTCTGCTACTGTTGTGGGCTCTGCTACTGTTGTAGGCTCTACTGTTGTAGGCTCTGCTACTGTTGTAGGCTCTGCACCAGTAACGATGTCAACCTTACCCTTTGCACCCTGCTTTGTAGCATAGTTAAAGTTTGAAAGGTCAAGTGTAAGAACGATGTCATAACCGTCTTCGTAACCAGCTGCATCTGTATCAATGATCATGTTCTGACCGTTGTATGTAAGGTCAAACCACTCATTGAGAGGAGCTGTGCCCTGCTCAGGAAGGCCCCAGTTATCTGCCCATGAACCGTTGGCAGCAAACTTGAACTGATAGTTCTCATAAGCGTCAAGGCTCTCAAACTTAATCTGGTAAACCTTTGAACCCTCAGATGTTTCTGTCATGTAGTTAGCTTCAGCATCTACCTTCCAGTCCTTACCGTTGAGCCATGCATCTTCACCGTTACCAACGACTGTAATGTGGTCAACAACAAGTTCTTTCGGAATTACAACACCTTCACCTGTTGCAGTGATTTCATTTGTTGTAGGGTTGTAAGTTACTGTTACATCACATTCCTTTGTTACATTGAATGTGAAGTTGTCATTGCCGGTATCGCCTACACCAATCCACTCTGAATCGTTTTTAACGACCTTGAACTGGTAGCCGTTGCCGACTGCTACGTTGGTAAATACTTTTTCGTAGTTACCGTCGCCGTTTTCTGTCATTACATTATCTCCGCAAGTTGCTTCAGTCTCAGCCCACTTGTAACCTGTGAGTTCTTCACAACCGGATACGAAATATGAATCGCCGGCAGCAGAAACGCTCACTACAGTTGCAACGAGTGATGTCACAACAAGCATCATAGACAGTAAAAGGCTAAGTGCTTTTTTGAACATTTTCTTTTCCTCCTTATGTGATAATGCTTCTATAAGCAGTTTAATTATACAACAATCAACCACCAAAAGTCAATGCTAAAAACTCTTGCTGACTGATTATTTGACAAAATATTGTTTTTTTGTAGGAATGCACAAATAAAATATCATTTATTTGTTATTTGTAACCATTCACATTGTGAGATTGCCAGTTCCAACTGTCACGGCACATATCCTCAAGATTTTTTTCGGCAATCCATCCAAGTACTTTTTTGGCTTTTGTTGCGTCGGCAAAGCATTCTGCAATGTCGCCTGCTCGGCGTGGCTTTATAACATAAGGAATTTCAATAGAATTTGCCTTTTCAAAAGCCTTTACAATATCAAGAACGCTGTAGCCCACACCTGTTCCGAGATTAAAAATCTCAGTTCCCTTGTGCTCTGCGGAATATTCAATAGCCTTTACATGACCTTTTGCAAGGTCAACAACATGGATATAGTCACGCACACCCGTGCCGTCATGCGTAGGGTAATCGTTGCCGAAAACACCGAGACACTTGAGTCTGCCGGCGGCAACCTGTGTTATGTACGGCATAAGGTTGTTCGGGATTCCGTTAGGATCTTCACCGATTCTGCCGCTTTCGTGAGCGCCGATTGGGTTAAAGTAACGAAGAAGAACAACAGACATATCGGGATTTGCGTTTGCGGTGTCTGTAAGAATTTGTTCCATCATAAACTTTGTCCAGCCATACGGATTTGTAGGAGAACCCTTTGGCATTGTTTCAACAAGCGGAACAGTTTCCGGAGTACCGTAAACCGTGGCACTTGAGCTGAAAATAAAGTTATTTACACCGTGTTTTTTCATCACTTCAAGCAATGTGAGCGTTGAATCAATGTTGTTACGGTAATATTCAACAGGCTTCTCACAGCTTTCACCTACTGCTTTAAGACCTGCAAAGTGAATTACCGCATCAATCTTATTCTCCGAAAAAATCTTTTCAACGGCATCTCTGTCACATACATCGGCCTCATAGAGCGGAATTTTTCTGCCTGTCAGCTCTTCAACTCTTTCAACCGCAACGGGACAGCTGTTTGAAAAATTATCTGCAATTACAACATCGTGACCTGCGTTGATGAGTTCAACACAAGTGTGCGAGCCGATATATCCGGCGCCGCCTGCAAGCAAAACATTCATTTTAAAATTCCTTTCTTAACAATCAGCATTTTTCAGGCTCGGGATAGTCAACACCAAAGGTTTCGGCTGTAACCTTTGCCATAATCTGAGGATCAAGAGGCTTGTCGGAATAGTCTGTGTCACACTCTGCGATTTCATTGACAACATCCATACCCTCAATCACCTTGCCGAATGCGGCATACTGACCGTCAAGGTGCGGAGCGTTCTTGTGCATAATGAAGAACTGCGAGCCTGCTGAGTCGGGCATCATTGAACGAGCCATTGAAAGAACACCCTCTGTATGCTTGAGATTGTTTTCAAAGCCGTTCACGGCAAATTCGCCCTTGATTGAATATCCGGGACCGCCCATACCCGTGCCTTCGGGGCAACCGCCCTGAATCATGAAACCGTAGATTACACGGTGAAATGTAAGTCCGTCATAGTAACCCTTGTTTACAAGGCTGAGAAAATTATTTACAGTATTCGGAGCAATTTCGGGATAAAGCTCCGCTTTGATTGTTTTTCCGTTTTCCATTTCAAAAGTAACAATAGGATTGCTCATTTTAAATCGTCCTTTCGGTTTATTAACACTATTTTAGTATATTCTTGATAAAATAGCAAGTGTCTTAGTGATTATTTGCGAATAAATCAGCCTTTTTCAATGCTCATTGTAGCAAAAGCATTGAGGTCTGTTCCTGCAATATTTCCGCTGAGAAACTCGTAATATCCCTGTGAACCGACCATGGCGGCATTGTCACCGCAAAGAGATTTTTCGGGCATATACATTTCCCAATCACGCTTTTTACACTCTTCGGCAAGGGTTCTTCTGAGAAGTGAATTTGCCGAAACACCGCCTGCGATTACAAGCTTTTTCTGTCCCAGGTCTTCAGCCGCCTTGATAAAGTTTGTAACAAGGCAATCGACAACGGCATAGCGGAATGATGCACAAACATCGGCTTTGTTAAGCTCAACACCCTTTTGTGCCGAATTGTGAATGAGGTTGATTACGGCTGTTTTAAGTCCCGAAAAGCTGAAATCATACGGCGCATCGTGAACTGCGGGACGAGGGAGCTTGAATGCAAACGGATTGCCGTTTTCCGCAACTCTGTCCATTTCAATTCCGCCCGGATACGGCATTCCCATTGTCCTTGCAGCTTTGTCAAAAGCCTCGCCTGCGGCATCATCACGGGTTTTGCCGATAATTTTCATCTTTGTGTAGTCCTCAACCATAACAATATGGCTGTGACCGCCCGACACAACAAGGCAGAGGAACGGCGGTTTTAATTCTTTATTTGAAATATAATTTGACGCAATGTGTGAACGAAGATGGTGAACAGGAACAAGCGGAATTTCTGTTGCAAGTGAAAGTCCTTTTGCAAAATTCACTCCCACAAGCAACGCTCCGATAAGTCCGGGGGCATATGTAACGCCGATTGCGTCAATGTCGGAAAGCCTGCAGTCTGCATCTTCAAGAGCCTGTCTTACAACAGGAACAATTGCCTCTGCGTGACGGCGTGATGCGATTTCGGGAACAACACCGCCGTAAAGCTTGTGTTCCTCAACCTGAGATGCAACCACCGAGGAGATTATGTTTCTGCCGTCCTCAACAACCGCTGCCGCAGTTTCGTCACAGGACGATTCTATTGCGAGTATCTTCATAATTTTCCTTTCACTACGAAACATTTATGACGAAGTTCCGTAATATCGTTAATATAATGTTTTATTACATATATATGTCAAAAACAGCGTGTCATTAAAACAGCGTTTTCGGTTGGAGAGGAGTAGTAATTTTTCCTCTCTCCCACCTTGATAAATCCGAATTTTTCATAGAGAGAACGGGCGTTCCCGTTACTTTCACGAACCTCAAGAGTGAGAAAGCAAAGGTTATTTTTCTTGGCATAGGTCACAAGCGTTTCAACAAGCGCCGAACCTATTCCCCGATTTCTGTGTGTACCGTCAACGGCAACATTGAAAATGTAACCCTCATCAACAACAACACTCATTCCTATATATCCGACAACGGCATTATCTTCCGTTGCGGTAAAAAACAGCGAGGTTTCGTTGTTCAGTTCTTCTTCAAGGCTGTTAAACGACCACGGATGCGAAAAGCACCGCTGTTCAAGCTGTGCAACCGCCTCAAGCTGATTTTCGGTCATTCTGTCAATTTTCATACGCTTTTAATATTTCCTTTACAGAATTAACAATTTCATCACGGCAATGTCTGTACACATCAATGTCGCCGCCGTAGGGATCGCTTATACCGAGTACGGCGATTTTTTCGGGCTGTACAAGAAAAAACTGCATCAACATTTTTGCGTGACTTTGCGACATACAGTAAAATTTTTCGTATTTTTCAATGCCGGCATCAGCTACGGCTGTTGAAGCTTTGCCCGAAAGGTCAATTCCGATTTCCTTGCAGGCAATCACGGAATTTTCCGACACGGGAAGTCCCGTTGAGGTCGCAATGCCAAAGCTTTCCGCCCTGACGCAAACACCGTTTTTCTCTGCCATATCATTAAAAATTGCCTCTGCCATGGGACTGCGACAGGTGTTGCCCGTGCATACAAAGGCAATCGTTCTGTTATCCTTTTGCATCATACCAAGTCCTTCCGATTGCCGCATCGGCTGTGAGCGGAACGCTCATTTTAACTGCGTTTTCCATTTCTTCCTGAACGATGAGTGCAACTCTCATGCTCTCATCCTGCGGGGCTTCGACAATAAGTTCGTCGTGAACCTGCAACACAAGCCTTGCACGGAGATTTTCGGATTTCATTCGCTCGTCAACCTTAATCATTGCAATTTTGATAATGTCTGCGGCTGTGCCTTGAATAGGCATATTTCTTGCAACTCTTTCACCGAATGCACGGATCATATGCTTGCTCGAGGTGAGTTCGGGAAGATTTCTTCTTCTGCCGAACATTGTTTCAACATAGCCGTCAGCGTTCGCTTTTTCGACAACATTTTTCATATAGCTGTCAACACCGCTGTAATGGGCAAGATAGCTTTCAATGTAGTGCTTTGCCTCTTTATTTGAAACACCGATATCCTTTGCGAGTGAAAATGCGCCGATTCCGTAAACAATACCGAAGTTAACCGCCTTTGCACGGCTTCTCATAATCGGAGTTACCATATCAAGCGGCATATTGAACACCTGTGACGCTGTGATTGCGTGGATATCTTCGTTATCCTTGAACGCTTTAATCATATTTTTGTCACCCGAAATATGGGCAAGCACACGGAGTTCAATCTGCGAATAGTCGGCGTCAACAAGCACCCAGCCATCTCTTGCACAGAAAAACTTTCTCATCTCTCTGCCAAGCTCGGTTCTTACGGGGATATTCTGGAGATTCGGCTCTGTTGAGCTGATTCTGCCTGTTCTTGTTTCGGTCTGATTGAAATTTGAATGGATTCTGCCGTCATCTGCAATGACCTTTAAAAGTCCCTCGCAGTAGGTTGAATTCAGCTTTGAGAGCGTTCTGTATCTCAGCACCATTTCAACAACGGGATGCTCATACCTCAGGCTTTCAAGCACCTCTGCATTTGTACTGTAACCGCTCTTCGTTTTCTTTTTGCAAGGGAGTCCGAGGTTTTCAAATAAAACTACGCCAAGCTGTTTGGGAGAATTGATGTTAAACTCACAGCCCGCACTTTCGTAAATTGCGGTTTCAAGCTCCTTAATCTGTGCAGAAAGCATTTCGCCGTAGCTTTCAATGCCCTGTCGGTCAACACAGACACCGATATTTTCCATTCTTGCAAGCACCTTTGCAAGCGGAATTTCAATTTCACTCAACAACTTTTCCTGACCGTGAGCCTTGATTTTATCTCCGAGTTTTTCGCACAATTCTGCGTAACAGGCAAATGCCTCGTATTTTTCATTCTGCTCATCAGTGCAGACAGGCAGAGCGATTTCGTAAGAGGCACAAAGATTTTTGTCCGAGTAATCCTTTGACGACGGTTCAATCAGATATGCCGCAAGCTCAATATCAAACACAATATTTTCAACATCAATATTTTTCTCATCGGCATAAGCGTAGAGCGTTTTGATGTTTCTTGTGTACTTTTCAAGTTCACTATCGGCAATAAACTTAACAAAAAGTTCTTCGTCCGTGCTTATATACACCTTGCCGTCAAAAAGTACGGCAAAGGATTTTAATTCTTTATTCTCTGTTTCAAAGTTGAGATAGAGCTTTTTCTCTGACTTAACATTTTTTAAAAGTTCATTTTCGTCAAAATCAGACACAACCTCAAGCGAATTTTTCTCAACCTTTTCGGGCTTTGTATTTTTGTCAGCCTTGATGCCGTATTTTTCTATTAAAGAAAACAGCTCAAGTTTTGCCATAAATCCGGCACATTCATCGGCATCTTTCATATCTACAACATAATTTTCGACATTTGTGTCAACAGGAGCGTTGCAGTTTATTTCACCGAGCATACGGCTGAGAATTGCATTTTCCTTTGACGCAGTCAGCTTTTTACGCACACCGTCCTTGATTTCAAGTTCATCAAGATGGTCATAGATATACTCAACCGTGTGATATCTCTGAATGAGGTCGCCCGCACCCTTTGGTCCTATTCCCGCAACTCCGGGAATATTATCCGAAGTATCGCCCTGAATCGCCTTGATTTCTATAAGCTCCTTTGGAGTTACACCGTAAGCTTCAAGAATCTTTTCGGGGGTATAGAGTATATCCTGTTTGTTTGAGCAAAGATGAACGCTTGTTTTGTCCGACACAAGCTGAAGGCTGTCACGATCACCTGTTGCAATAACGCACTCGTTTCCGTTTTCTTCACAAGCCTTGGCGAGCGTACCGAGAATATCGTCAGCCTCAAAGCCCTCACAGGTAACAAGCCTGTAGCCTAAAAGGGTAAGAAGCTTTTTCAGCGGTTCCATTTGTGACGCAAGCTCCTCCGGCATACCTTTTCGTGTTGCCTTGTAGCCTGCATAAGCCTTGTGTCTGAAGGTCGGTGTTTTCAGGTCAAAGGCAATCGCCACGGCATCGGGATTTTCTTCATTTTTAATTTTGTACAGCATTGTAAGAAATCCGTAAATTGCGTTTGTAAACTGACCATCCTTTGTAGTAAGCGGTCTTATTCCGTAAAACGCACGGTTTACAATGCTGTTTCCGTCAACAGCAAGTAATCTCATAATTTATACATCACATTCTCAATTTTTCCGTCTTTAATGTAAATTCTCGGAACACGCTTTCCGACAAGACAGACGGTTTCGTAGTTTATAGTTCCTGTATTTTCGGCAAGTGAATCTGCAGTAGGCTCACCGTTTTCGCCTGTACCGAATACGACAACCTCGTCACCTGTCTTGACATCTTCAATATCGGTAACATCAAGCATTGTCTGATCCATACATATTCTGCCCACAATTTTCGCTTTCTTTCCGTTTACCGTCATATAGCCGTCTTTTGCATTCTGTCTGATGAATCCGTCAGCGTATCCGATAGGAACGGTTGCAATTTTCATCTTTCTGTCGGCTGTAAAAGTTCTGCCGTAGGAAATTGTTGCACCCTTTTGAACCTCTTTTACAAAAGCGACAACTGTTTTAAGAGTCATTGCAGGAACAAGGTCAAGTCTGTCGGCAAGCTTTGATGACGGAGCAAGTCCGTAGAGGATAATACCTGCTCTTACCATATCGCAACAGGTTTCGGGGTAATCTTCAATTGCGCCGCTGTTTGAGCAATGAACAACACTTATATCAACGCCTCGCTTTTTAAGGCTGTCACGCACATGAATAAAGTTTTCATACTGCTTGTTTGTGAACTCTCTGCCCTCGGCATCTTCATCAGACACACAAAAATGAGTAAAAAGCCCCTCAACCTCAAGATTCGGAAGGCAACAAGCCTCGCAAATTTCTTCAATAGAATATTCATCCCGTGGAAATTCCTGACACATAAAGCCGATTCTTGACATTCCCGAGTCAACCTTGATGTGCATTTTGCAGATACAATCCTCTTCAACACATTTTTCGGAAAGCTCCTTTGCATACTCAAGTGAAAAAACAGCCTGAGAAATATCATATTCAGCAAGATTTTCAGCCTCTGAAACTGGAGTGTAGCCAAGAATCACAATAGGAAGTTTTGAACCGCTTTTTCTGATTTCTATACCCTCGTCAATATTTGAAACAGCAAAAAAATCCGCTCCGAGTTTTTCATAAATCTGTGAAAGCTCAACTGCACCGTGGCCGTAGCCGTCAGCCTTTATAACACAACAGACCTTTGTATCGTCTGCAACCTTATTTCTTATTACATTGTAATTATGCTCAATTGCATTAAGTGAAATTTCAGCCCAAGTTCTTTTTACCATATTCATTTCTATCTCTCCACATACCTTTTACAGTCAATTTGCAATCAATGTAATTATAATACTTTTGATTCTTCAAATCAACACAAAATCCCCCTTTAAATGCATATAAAAGTTATTTTATTCGTAATTATGTGCAAAATGTTACTCCTGAATTTTTGCAAATGCACAAATTATCTGTATAAAAGCCCTAAATACCGCAATTCACTTGATTTATTTATTCATTTTTGGTAGAATTAAAAGGTATTTGATTTATAAATTTAATTTCAGGAGGGGCATAATGACAACAAACAACATAATAGTTCTTTGTGCGTTTATAGCTTATATGATTATTATGATCGTAATAGGCTTTGTTTGCTCAAAGGGCAACAAGAACAATGAGGACTACTTTCTCGGTGGCAGAAACCTCGGCAGTTGGACAGCCGCAATGTCGGCACAGGCATCTGATATGAGCGGTTGGCTTTTGATGGGACTTCCGGGCGCCGTATACCTTGCCGGCACAGGCGAGGCATGGATTGCCGTAGGACTTCTTATCGGCACAATTCTCAACTGGTACATTGTTTCGGCAAGACTTCGTAAATACACAATTGTGGCAGGCAACTCGCTCACTATTCCGAGCTTTTTCAAAAATCGCTACCGTGACCATAAAAACATAATCAAGATTGTTTCGGCGTCAATCATCGCAGTTTTCTTCACGGTTTACACAGCGTCGGCATTCAGTTCGGGCGCAAAGCTTTTTGCAACGCTCTTCTCGAACAGCGCAAGCGGTGACGAAAACTACAATCAGGTTTATGTTATCGGTCTTATCGTTGCCGCAGTAGTAATTCTTGTATATACATTCATGGGCGGTTTCAAGGCAGTTTGTACAACCGACCTCATTCAGGGACTTATGATGATTGTTGCAATCCTTTCCGTTCCGGTGCTTGCATATGCAATTCTCACATTTGACACAAGCTTCAGTTCTGCACTTGCCGCAAAAGGTGTTGAACAGCCTGCTCAGTTCCTTAACTTCTTTGTAAACGGTGACGGAACTCCTGTTTCGGCTGTTTCGATTATTTCAAACCTTGCGTGGGGACTCGGTTACTTCGGTATGCCGCATATTCTCGTCAGATTCATGGCTGTAAAGAGCAATGAAGAAATCAAGAAGTCAAGAAAAATTGCTGTTGTTTGGGTAATTATTTCACTTACTGCGTCATGCCTTATCGGTCTTATCGCAAGAGGCTACCTTACAGCACAGCTTGACGATGCAACAAGCGAATCTGTATTCATCAGAACAATCCAGCAGATTTTCTCAGGCAACGGTGTGCTTATCTTTATCGGCGGTATTTTCCTTTGCGGAATCCTTGCCGCAATTATGTCAACAGCAGACAGTCAGCTTCTCGTCACTGCGTCGGCTGTTTCGGAGGATCTTTACAAAGGTGCTGTTAAAAAGAATGCAAGCGAAAAGAGTTCGCTTTTGGTCGGCAAAATTGCAGTTGCAGTTGTTGCTGTAATTGCATTCTTCATTGCACTTAATCCTAAATCAAGCATTATGGGACTTGTTTCGGATGCATGGGCAGGATTCGGTTCGGCATTTGGACCTGTTGTTCTGCTGGCGCTTTTCTGGAAACGCTCAACACTTTCGGGTGCAATCAGCGGTATGGCAACAGGTGCTCTGACAGTTATCATATGGGACTATATTCCGCTTGTAAACGGTCAGACGCTTTATGCGGCAACAAATCTTTATTCACTTGTTGTAGGCTTCGGACTTGCGCTTATTGTGAATGTTATTGTTTCTCTTCTTTCAAAAAAACCGTCAAAAGAAATCATGGACGAATTTGATTCAATTAAAAATATTGAAGTATAAAACACAGGGGCAGTCGCTTTATCACGACTGCCTTTTTTG
>ENA-OZFU01000595-OZFU01000595.1-human-gut-metagenome-genome-assembly--contig:-NODE-595-length-12547-cov-4.510327_pt1 | contig 12547 bp, 10 predicted proteins | sample MGYA00244650_ERZ653646 | MGnify/ENA primary metagenome ERZ653646 (study PRJEB26926, sample SAMN06164982) | human gut metagenome | biome: ENVO:00009003; feature: ENVO:2100002; material: ENVO:00002003...
GAGATACTGATCGGTCTCGTGGGCTCGGAGATGTGTATAAGAGACAGGATGAGTCGTTGAGGAAGTGTGAACCTCTTATGTTGTCGATGGTGCAAACCGTCGGAGAAATTCTTATTCCAGTTCCAGTTCGCCCTTCTTGTCCTGAAGGTAATAGTCGGAGAGCATGCCGATGAAGGTCGTTATTTCCTTTATGGCATGTTCCGTGTCAGGGCTGACGGGCTTCTTCTGCAGTCGGAGCATCATTACTCCGTATAGGGCATTGAAGCATGTCTCTATCTCGTCCTCATCCTTGGCGCCACGTTTGCGCAGTTCAACGATGAAGGGCAATACCCTGTAATACTCGCTGTTGTAGAAAGGAAATTTTGGTGAGGCAAGAAGCGTGCTGCTCAGTTCGGACAACTGCTGTATCACGATTTTGTTGATCTGCAGATGTCCTTTCTCCCGGCAGCCCTCGGTGTTCATCATCGTGATGAGATTGCCATACCAGTCTGTCATTTCCTCTTTCTGTTCCTCGGTATAGTCGAAGCGGTCTATATACTCGTGCTTTATCCTCGACAGCGAGCATCCGTATGCCCTTATGATATCTTCTATCTGCCACATATATAGCAGATATTCAGCTATGCTCTTCTTTCTTAATTCCTGAGATATGAACATATATTTATCAAGTTATTGAAGGTTGTCAATAGTTTATCGTTGGCAGGGTGTAAAGGTTGAACACCGTGCCGATGAGGACGATGATAGACATCACTATGACGATGCTGCCCACCACCTTGTTTATTATCTGAATGCCGTTGGTGTCGAAAACCGCACGGATCTTATCTACGAGCCATGTCAATCCATACCACCACAGCATCGCACCGCCGATAATGCCGATATATCCGGCACACATCTCGACTGGATGGTTGGGGATTATGAATGCAAACTGGGCGAAGAGTCCCATCATGAGCATTATGATGAGAGGATTGGAGAATGTGACGAGGAATGCCGTGATGCAGTTGTGGATGAGAGAGCCCTTGGTGCCACGGTTGCTTACGTGAACTTTCTTCATCGGGTTGCTTCTGAACGAATAGATTCCGAATATCATGAGGATGATACTTGCAGAAATCTGCAATATGTACCGATAGTGGGAATTGCTGATGAAGTCCATGACGAAAGACATTCCAAGACCCGTTATAAGGGCGTATATGAAATCGCTGACACAGGCGCCGATGCCTGTCACGAAACCGAACCATCTGCCTTTGTTGAGTGTGCGCTGAACGCAAAGCACTCCTACCGGGCCCATCGGGGCTGATACAAGAATACCTATTGCAACTCCTTTCAGGAGTAAATCTAATATGTTTATATGAAATGGAAATGGCATAGTGGGTGCAAAGTTCCGCAATTTTCACGAAAAATACAAATTTTGTAACATAAACTTTCCAAACTACAGTTAATTTGAACGCTAAGATGATGTATATCATTGATTTAGATTATTGAAGAGCGTTGATTGGGAAAAAAACTTTTTTAGAGGTTGGCGTTTATGGCGAATTCAATTATCTTTGCAGAAAATAAGCTTCGGCTCGGGATAAGAAATGAATGTCTTCATTTCATTCTCCTCTCGCCTTGCATTATCTTTGCAGAAAATAAGCTTCGGCTCGGGATAAGAAATGAATGTGTTCATTTCATTCTCCTCTCGCCTTGCATTATTTTTGCAGAAAATAAGCTTCGGCTCGGGATAAGAAATGAATGTCTACATTTCATTCTCCTCTCGCCTTGCATTATCTTTGCAGAAGAAACAATTTATCAGACTAAATATCATCAACTAAAAATGGAAGCACAGATTACAAGAAGACCTTATACTATAGGTCTTGATCTCGGAGGAACAAATGCCGTTTTCGGCATCGTTGATGCTCAGGGAAATATCCTGGAGCATACGTCAATAAAAACACAGCAATACAGCACGGCGGAGGATTTCGTGAACGCCGGAGTTGAAGCTCTTATGCCAATCGTAGACAAAGTGGGAGGAATAAACAAAATCGAAGGAATGGGCATCGGAGCGCCAAACTCCAACTTCTACGACGGTACGATAGCATACGCCCCAAATATTTCGTGGGCGCATGAATGCGTTGTGCCTTTCGCTAAGATGTTCAGCGACAAGCTGTCTGTCCCAGTGGCTATAACAAACGATGCCAATGCCGCAGCTCTCGGCGAGATGACTTATGGCGTGGCAAGGGGAATGAAGAACTTCATCATGATTACCCTTGGCACGGGAGTGGGGGCTGGTATCGTCATCAACGGACAGATGGTGTATGGTTCTGATGGTATGGCCGGTGAGCTCGGTCACGTCATCATGCGCAGAGAGAATGGCAGAACTTGCGGTTGTGGCAGAAAGGGATGTCTTGAGGCGTATTGCTCTGCTACAGGAGTGGCACGCACGGCAAGAGAATTTCTGGAAACATCCAACGAACCATCGTTGTTGCGCGACATGAATCCAGAGGAGATCACATCTCTGGATGTTTCAAAAGCTGCTGCCAAAGGCGACGCTCTCTCTCTCAGAGTGTATGAGTTCACTGGAAAGATGCTCGGCGAGGCTTGTGCCGACTTCATGACATTCTGCAGTCCGGAGGCATTCGTGTTCTTCGGCGGACTGACAAAGGCTGGCGACTTGCTTATGAAGCCATTGATAAAGGGTTATGAAGAGAACGTGTTGGGAATTTTCCGTGGAAAGGCAAAATTCCTTGTCAGCTCACTCGACGGCGCCGGTGCTGCAGTTCTGGGCGCAAGTGCGATTGCCAAGAATATTGAACACTAATTTTTAATCAACTATCAATCGGTTGCGGAGTGTAGCATTAAAAAAACGCTCATTGTCGCAGCCGATTGCTTTTTTTATTTGTTTTAAAGTGAAGAACGACAACGTAAAAGCATTGTTTTTCGATATAGACGGTACGCTGGTAAGCTTCAAGACACACCAGATACCACAGTCTACTGTCGATGCCATAGCCCAGGCAAAGGCTAATGGGGTAGGAGTGTTCATCTCTACGGGCAGACCGTTGCCTATAATTACGAATCTGAAGGCTATAGAACAATACATAGATGGATATATAACGACCAATGGAGCACTCTGCATAGTGGATGGCAAGGCGATATGCTGCAATCCAATCCCCATGGCAGATGTTGATGTCATGATGGCGGATGCCGAAAAGAATGACTATACCTGCATCGTGGTTGGTGAGAAGAGAATTGGCGTGTATAATCCCAAACAGGTGTATTATGATGTGTTCGTGAGGGATCTCGCTGTCCAGAATATCGATATGGCTATTGATGTGAAGGACATTATGAGGAATGAGCAGATTCTTCAGCTTACGCCCTTCTTCTCTGCGGAATATGAAAAGGAAATCATGGAGAAGATGCCGGGCTGCGTGTCGGGACGTTGGAATCCTGCATTTACGGATATTACGGCAGAGCAGGCTGACAAGGGAAAAGGACTTGAAGCAATGGCGCAATATCTGGACCTCAACATTTCGGAAACCATGGCTTTTGGCGATGGCGGAAACGATGAGTCGATATTGCGGCGTGCGGGAATCGGTGTGGCAATGGGAAATGCCGGTGACGAGGCGAGGGCTGCTGCTGATTATATCACTACCTCAGTTGATGATGACGGTGTGAAGAATGCGCTGGAGCATTTCGGCGTTATCTAAATCAGAAACTTGAGTATATTGTTCTGATCTGGTTTGTGTATGTTCCGTTACCAGATAAAACAATGACCCCGGAGTATATGTTCCGAGGTCATAATTTTATTGGATAGTCTGTTTACTTTGCCATTTCCTTGATGTAAACATCGCGTTTCGGGAATGGCATTTCTATGTCGTTTTCGTTGAGCGTGTTGTAGATGCTCTCCATGATCATGCTCTCTGTAACTACCTGTTTCGTTACGTCAACCCAGCATACGAATTTGAAGTTTATGCTGTTGTCGCCGAATTCCTTGAACAGTACGCTTGGCTGTTTCTCTTTGTCGATATAGGGAATATGAAGTTTCTCGATGGCGTCGGTAACGACTTTTTTCATTCTCTCCACATTAGTGCCATAGCCCACTCCGAAGTTTACTACAGAAAGCTCGTAACCATGGTTGCGGGTCAGATTCTTGTAGTTCTTGGTGAACAGCTGGGAGTTCTGGAATGCGATCACCGAACCGTCGGTGGCTTCTATCATAGTGCTTGTGTAGCTTATGCTGCTCACTTTTCCTCGAGTGCCGTCACACTCTATCCAGTCACCGATGTTGATACGGCCAGCCATTAGCGATATTCCATAGTATATGTTTTCGAGAATATCCTTGGATGCGAAGCCGACACCAGTGGACAGACCACCCGAAACGACAACCAGCCAAGTGTTGCTCACATGGAGAATGGCGAGGCTTATCAGCAGCCATGTGCCCCAGACTACAACCTGCACGATGTTCTTTCCCATCACGTTGCGGCTGGCAGCCGTGCGAGAGTCTATGTTCATCAGGTGCAGTCGCATGAATTCTATCGTTATATAACTGATATAAGCGAAAACAAACCATAGTGCCAATACCGTGGCAATGGATGATATGCTGACGCTGAAGTTGCTGACGTCGATGAAACGCGTGGTGAAGATGCGCATCATCTGGTCGCTGAGGTTGAAGACGTCGGCAGCCCAATATATGGAAATCAGTATGGAAGAGATTGCCATCAAGGGGATTATGACTTTCAGAAGCAGTCTGTATATCCATGTCTTGTTTATAGGTTTCTCCTCAAGATGATGCTTTGCGGCGTATTCGCTCATCCAACTTGCCAGGCAGCTGATTGTCAGGATGCAGGTGAGCTGCATTATCCACCAAATCAACATCTGCACGCTGAGGAGAGTGAATCCTATCCATGAGCACACGACGCTCGTCGCGAATACCAGCAATGAGATGTATGTCAGGAACATATCAGACCGGGGTATCTTCTCGTTGTGTCTTCTTATCACGTTCCATTGCCATAGTGTGCAGAGCAATAGGACCGGAGGGAAAATCAGGTTTACCAAGTCGTTAGGCACCAGCGTGATGCGGAATGTTATCACTATGAATCCCACCAGCGTTAGCGGTGAGTAGATGCGGAAGGCGCTCTTTATCTGTTTTCCGTCTACTCTCAGAAGTAGAGATATCAGGATTACGCCAAGCAGCCAGGCATATTCAACGAGCAGGTTGCTCGCCATGGTGATGAAATTCTGGTTCACCGTGCTGCGTATGATGCCGATAAGAATTGCAAATGTTATTGTGGATGTCGCCATCATGATGCACGGACGTTTCAGCATGAACTGTTCGGTGCGGAATTTCTTCGGCATCAGAAAGCGTATTGCGAGCATGTTCAGGAGAATGGCTATGATACCATAGAAAAGTATGCTGACGAACAATCCGAAGATCATACGAGAGTCCCACTGCGAGTGGAGCTTCTTGGAAGAACGGTATTTGTCGTTTACCGTTTCGGTTGTCTTGCTCACTTGAGTGCCGAGATTGGCTAGGATACTGAAATAGTTTTCTCCGCCATTCCGGAATATGTTGTTCTGAATTTCACTGTATCTGCCGTTGGCATAATCGTTGAGGCTTTTCAAGTGATTCTCTGTCAGGTTGTAATACTTTATGTAGTCCTGCAGCATGGATTTGTTTTCCGTCATGTTGTTACGGATGCTTACCGTCAGGGTGAGACACACGTTGCGGTTTACCTTTGCCTTGTCGCTAAGAGCGAAGGTGGGCATGGAACTGAGCGAGTTTACAAGGCTGTCGTAGCGGGCGATTTCACTGTCCAATTGCGTGATATACGACCGGAATGGCAGAGAACTCTTGCGGAAATTGCTGAACTGGTCGGTTGCCTCATGACATGCGTAAGCAAGGTCAAAAACATATTCCGGCTTCTGAGAATAAAGCATGAGGGCATTTTGATTACTCTTTGCAAGAATGGAGAAGAGGTTCTTCCTTATCAGCTCACTGCTGTTCTTGTATTTCATCTGTCTCTTTTTCTGCTCTTGGTGATAAGTGGTCAATTCATTTCTGAGTATCGACAATGTGTTGTCAAGGTCTTTCTCCTTGAGCACGGCATTGCAAGAAATGGTGATTGTTATTGCGAACAGAAATAGTAAAAACAGTCTCTTCTTCATATTGTTCTTTATAAAATTATTGTTTGTCTTTTTTTGTTGTATTACAGTTCCCGATTTGATTTGTTTTTGCAGTGTCGCGTTTGTCGTCACTGGCATGCTGCAATCAGAAAAGCGATTTTCCGTTTTGCAAAGATAATGCATTTTCTTCAATGTTAAGTTTGCCAACTCACACTTTTTTTATTAATTTTGCCACGTTTTAATTACTACCATCTAATGTCAGACATTACCATCAATAAAGAATTGCCATTGACGCTTTTTGCCGACAGTGGCAGTACGAAGACAGACTGGTGTCTCGTTTCAGGCAGACAACCGGTATTCAGTTGTCATACCCAAGGCATAAATCCTGCACATCAGACAGAAGAACAGATCAGAAATATCCTGGTAAGAGAGTTGCTGATGCAGTTCAGGGCCAACGTTGCGGAGTTGTGGCATGAAAGTCGTGGCAATGTTGATGTGCGTTTCTATGGGGCGGGATGTCGTGGCGAAGCAGCCAAATCGTTGAAGGCAATATTGGTGGGCTGTCTGTCTGTTGCAGATGGTAAAGTCTTTGTAGACAGTGACTTGATGGCTGCGGCTCATGCTCTTTGTGGAGGTGAGGAAGGTATTGCATGCATTCTTGGAACAGGAGCCAACTCCTGTTTGTTTGATGGCGAGAAGATAGTAGCCAATATATCACCGCTGGGATATATACTCGGTGACGAGGGTAGCGGGGCCGTTCTCGGGAAACTTTTCTTGAATGCCGTTTTCAAAGGCGGACTGCCGAAAACCTTGTGTGAGGAATTCCTTGAATCTACAAATCTTGATTTGGACGATATCATAAGGCGTGTCTACAAGGAACCGCTGGCAAACCGTTTTCTTGCTTCTTTGTCGCCGTTTATTTATAAACACCTCGATGTGCCGGAATTAGAGGCGATCGTCGTGGAAAACTTCAAGGCTTTCTTTGTCAAGAATGTTGACCGCTATGAAAGAAAAGACCTTAAAGTAAATGTTGTGGGTAGTGTGGCACATTATTACGAAAAGCAACTTGTCGAAGCAGCAAGACAATGCGGATATACCGTTGGGAAAATAATCAAAAGCCCGATGGAAGGATTGGTTGCTAACGTGTTGAAATGAAATATTTAAAAACCTAAAAATCTATATCAAATGAAAACTTTCAAAATAGGCCTGCTGCCTAAGATTATCATTGCCATTGTCTGTGGTGTAGTGTTCGGAATGTTTTTGCCGGGAGAGGTCGTCAGGGTGTTCCTCACGTTCAACGGTATTTTCAGCCAGTTCCTTGGCTTCCTTATTCCATTGCTGATTCTCGGACTTGTTGCTCCAGCTATTTCCGACATCGGTCAGGGAGCCGGCAAAATGTTGATTGCCACTACAGCTTTGGCTTATTTCGCTACGGTGACATCTGGACTCCTGTCTTATGCGGTTAGTGAGCTTACGTTCCCGTCGCTTATTGACACACAGACTACGGCGGCGTCGTTGGCGACGACAGAGGCGATGGCTCCGTTTTTTACCGTTGAGATACCAGCTCCAATGAATGTTATGACAGCCCTTGTGTTAGCTTTCACCCTCGGTCTGACAACGGCAACAATGCAGTCTGTGGCGTTGAAAAACGTTATGAAAGACTTCATGCAGGTAATCATCAAGACAATCAATGTGGCAATAATTCCACTTTTGCCGATATACATTTTCGGTATATTCCTCAATATGGCATACACCGGTGATGCAGCACGCGTATTGACAGTATTCGTGAAAATCATCGGAGTGATTTTCGTGATGCATATCTTCTTGCTCATATTCCAGTATTGTGTAGCAGGCGCATTTGTGGGAAAGAATCCGTTCAGACTCTTGGGACGGATGCTGCCGGCTTATTTCACAGCGCTCGGAACACAGTCTTCAGCTGCCACTATTCCCGTGACTCTCCGACAGACTATAGCCAATGGAGTGAATAAAAGCATAGCGGGTTTCGTCATACCTCTTTGTGCAACAATCCACATGTCGGGAAGCGTGATGAAAATCGTTGCCTGTGCCATGGCGCTCATGATGATGCAGCATATATCATACGATTTCGTCACCGTTATAGGATTCATTCTGATGCTTGCAATATCTATTGTCGCTGCTCCGGGTGTTCCTGGTGGAGCGATAATGGCATCTCTCGGTGTACTGGCTTCAATATTGGGCTTCACAGAGGCAGACCAAGCCCTTATGATTGCCCTATATATCGCAATGGACAGCTTTGGAACTGCATGTAATGTGACAGGAGACGGTTCTCTGGCTTTGCTGATAGACAAGTGGTTTGGAGGTAAGGATAAGTCGGAGAAATAATCTTATTTTACGATTTGTTTACCTTTCATTGCAGATTATAATATAAAATATGTATCTTTGCAAACGATTTTGACAGTCAAATTTTTTATTTAATAAAATATTTATGTATTTTATCCTATTTATTACCGTTATCTTGACGGCAGTTGTATTGGTTGTAGGAGCGTATGTAGTTGCGAAACTCATTGGCCCTAGGTCGTACAACCCAGTGAAGGGACAGCCTTTTGAGTGCGGTATCCCAACGCGCGGCACATCATGGGTGCCAATGCATGTGGGTTACTACCTCTTTGCCATTCTCTTCCTGATGTTCGACATCGAGACAGTGTTCCTATATCCATGGGCTGTGGCAGTCAGCAAGTTTGGTCCAATGGCTTTGTGTAGCATTGGATTCTTCCTCTTAGTGTTGGTGTTTGGCCTTGCTTATGCTTGGCGGAAAGGAGCGTTGGAATGGAAGTAAGAAAACCCGTTATCAAAAGCATTCCTTACAACGAGTTTAAGGACAATGATACTCTTGAGAAGATAGTAGACCAACTTCATGAAGGCGGTTGCAATGTGGTGCTCGGTTCCCTTGATCAGGTGATCAACTGGGGAAGAAGCAACTCGTTGTGGTCGCTCACTTTCGGTACCAGTTGCTGTGGTATCGAATTCATGTCTGTGGGTTGTGCACGCTATGACTTCTCGCGTTTCGGATTTGAGGTGACACGAAACTCTCCACGTCAGGCAGACCTTATCATGTGTGCCGGTACTATCACAAACAAGATGGCACCGGTATTCAAGCGTCTTTATGATGAGATGGCTGAGCCAAAGTATGTCGTTGCCGTCGGAGGATGCACCATCAGTGGCGGACCTTTCAAGAAGAGCTACAATGTAGTGCGTGGTATCAATGAACTCGTGCCTGTTGATGTGTATATCCCAGGCTGTCCTCCACGTCCTGAGGCAATCCTCTATGGTATGATGCAGCTCCAGAGAAAGGTTAAGATCGAGAAGTTCTTTGGTGGCGCTAACCACAAGATGACAAAGGAGGAGAAGGAACTTTCAATGAGCAAGGGAGGTCTCCGTGGATTGAGCAACGAGAACCTTCAGGATTCTCAGAAGCTCGGACATCCGGAGCCAATCATCGTGACTGATGTTCCCGCTGATTTCAAAGTCGGCGACCTCGCTGATTCTGAGAAAAACCAAACTGTATAATATAATAAGGTATAAGACATGAAACTGAATAATATAGAACTCACTTTCGAAAACTTCGCCAATGAGATGGCCAAGCTGAAGAACGAGAAGCATTTCGATTACCTTGTTACTATAATCGGTGAGGACTTCGGTGAAGAAGGTCTGGGTTGTATCTACATTCTTGAAAACACTCAGAACAATGAGCGTTGTTCCGTAAGGACAATAGCCAAGAAAGTGGATGGTAGCGATGTTATCCCTACCGTAACAAACCTCTGGAAAGCCGCAGACTTACTTGAGCGTGAGGTATTCGACTTCGTAGGAATCAAGTTCCTTGGACATCCAGACATGCGCAGACTCTTCTTGCGTACTGATTTCGTGGGACATCCATTGCGCAAGGACTTTGATATGAGTCCGGAAGCAAACAAGTTCCCTCTGACTGATGAGCCAGAGGACGATTTCACAGTAGAGTATTCACTCGACAAGGATGGTCATTTGGTGGAAACAAAGCATCGCTTGTTTGAAGAGGACGAATATGTAGTAAATATCGGTCCTAACCATCCGTCAACTCACGGTGTGCTGCGTTTGCAGACCGTTATTGACGGTGAGACGGTAAAACGCATTTATCCTCATCTCGGATATATCCATCGCGGTATAGAGAAAATGTGGGAGGGAATGACTTATCCTCAGACATTGGCTCTTACAGACCGTCTTAACTATCTCTCTGCAATGATGCATCGTCATGCTCTCGTGGGTGTGATTGAAGAGGCGATGGGAATCGAATTGTCAGACCGCATCCACTACATCCGTACTATCATGGATGAGCTGCAGCGTATCGACAGCCACTTGTTGTTCTTGGGCTGTACAGCTCAGGACCTTGGAGCACTCACAGCATTCTTGTATTGCATGCGCGACCGTGAGCATGTGCTCAATGTGATGGAGGAGACAACTGGTGGTAGACTCATTATGAACTACTATCGAATTGGTGGACTTCAGGCTGACATTGATCCTAATTTCGTTGATAATACAAAGAAACTCTGCAAGTATTTGAGACCTAAGATTCAGGAGTATCTCGATGTGTTCGGAGATAACGTCATCACACATAAGCGACTTGAAGGCGTTGGTCCTATGGATAAGGAAAACTGTATCAACTATGCGGTGACTGGTCCTGCAGGACGTGCTGCCGGATGGAAGAACGATACACGTAAGCGTCATCCATACGATTGCTATGACAAAGTGAACTGGGAGGAGATTACCATGACAGGTTGTGACTCTATGGATCGCTATTATGTTCATATCAAGGAGCTTTATCAGAGTCTTGATATTATCGAACAACTTATCGACAACATCCCAGAGGGAGAATATTACATCAAGCAGAAACCAATCATAAAGGTTCCTGAGGGACAGTGGTATTTCTCTGTAGAGGGTGCAAGCGGTGAGTTCGGAGTATATCTTGACTCAAGAGGTGACAAGAGTCCTTATCGTATGAAGATGCGTCCGATGGGTCTTACTCTGGCAGGTGCTCTCGATTCGATGTTGCGTGGACAGAAAATCGCTGACCTCATCACAACCGGTGCCGCTATCGACTTCGTAATCCCTGACCTTGACAGATAATCGAAAAATGAATTAAGGGGTTGGAAACATTCGATGTATTCTAAACTCTAAAATCAAAATTTATATTATGTTTGACTTTAGTAACGTAACAATATGGTTCGACGCTCTTCTCCGCCAGACTATTGGACTTGGAGATTTCTGGTCGATCCTTATCGAGTGCATACTGGTTGGCGTACTTATTCTTGCAGGTTATGCCATACTTGCTATTTGCTTGATTTTCATGGAACGTAAGGTTTGTGCTTACTTCCAGTGCCGACTTGGTCCGATGCGTGTCGGTCCATGGGGTATATTCCAGGTTTTTGCCGACGTTCTGAAAATGCTCATCAAGGAGATTTTCACTGTAGACAAGGCTGACAAGCTGCTGTATTTCGTGGCTCCGTTCCTTGTTATCATTGCTTCTGTGGGCACCTTCTCTTTCTTGCCATGGAATAATGGCGCTGAGGTGCTGAACTTCAACGTTGGTGTGTTCTTGCTGACAGCGGTGTCAAGTATCGGAGTGGTTGGTATCTTCCTCGCCGGTTGGGCAAGTAACAACAAGTATAGTGTCGTTTCGGCTATGCGTGGAGCTGTTCAGCTCATATCTTACGAAATGTCTCTCGGCTTGTGTCTCATTACTGCAGTAATACTTACAGGTACAATGCAGGTGAGCGGTATCGTTGAAGCACAGGTCGGACCATGGAACTGGCTAATCTTCAAAGGTCATGTTCCTGCTATTATAGCCTTCCTGGTTTTCCTCGTAGCTGGTAATGCAGAAGCAAACCGTGGTCCGTTCGACTTGGCTGAGGCTGAGAGCGAGTTGACTGCCGGTTATCATACAGAGTATTCTGGTATGGGATTCGGTTTCTATTACCTTGCAGAGTATCTTAACCTCTTCGTGGTATCTGGAATCGCAACTACTGTATTCCTTGGAGGATGGGCACCTGTAAATATCGGTATTGAAGGTTTCGATGGAATCATGAACCTCATCCCTGGTATCGTATGGTTCCTTGGCAAGACTTTCGCCGTTGTTTGGTTGCTTATGTGGGTACGTTGGACTTTCCCACGTCTGCGTATTGACCAGATATTGAAACTTGAGTGGAAATATCTCATGCCGCTTTGTCTCATCAACTTGGTGCTTATGACTATCATTGTGGCATTTGGCTGGCACTTTTAAATAAGGAGTTTAAATAGATATGGAAGATAATAATAAATCATATTTTGGAGAAATTGGTTCTGCTGTAAAGACTCTCGCCATTGGTATGAAGACTACTCTTACTGAGTATTTCACCAAGAAGAGCACTGAGCAGTATCCTGAGACTGTCTCTTATACACATCTCCG
>ENA-OZFU01000596-OZFU01000596.1-human-gut-metagenome-genome-assembly--contig:-NODE-596-length-12526-cov-4.429236_pt1 | contig 12526 bp, 10 predicted proteins | sample MGYA00244650_ERZ653646 | MGnify/ENA primary metagenome ERZ653646 (study PRJEB26926, sample SAMN06164982) | human gut metagenome | biome: ENVO:00009003; feature: ENVO:2100002; material: ENVO:00002003...
ACGAGATACTGATCGGTCTCGTGGGCTCGGAGATGTGTATAAGAGACAGCTGCAACACCACATGCTGAGATTCTCGAGTATGCAAAGACAGCATTAAAGGAAAAAGGATATGATCTTCAGGTTACAGTATTTGATGATTATGTAAAGCCAAATGAGGTTGTAGAAAGCGGCGAGTTCGATGCAAACTACTTCCAGCATGTTCCATACCTTGAGAGCTTTAATGAAGAAAAAGGTACACACCTTGTAGTTGCCGGCAAGATCCACTATGAGCCATTCGGTATCTATCCGGGTACAAAGAAAAGTTTAGACGAGATCGCTGACGGTGATTCTATCGCAGTTCCGAATGATACAACAAATGAAGCAAGAGCCCTTCTGTTATTACAGGACAACGGAATCATCAAGTTAAAGGATGGCGCAGGTATCAATGCAACTGTTAATGATATCGAAGAAAACCCACACAATGTAGAAATCGTTGAACTTGAGGCAGCACAGGTTGCCAGAGTTGTAAACGAGACAGCGTATGTCGTTTTAAATGGTAACTATGCACTTGCAGCAGGTTTCTCAGTAGGAAAAGATGCTCTTGCATATGAGCAGAATGATTCAGAAGCAGCTAAGACCTATGTAAACGTTATCGCTGTTAAGGAAGGCAACGAAAACAACGAAGAAATCAAGGCACTCGTTGACGTATTAAAGTCTGACGACGTAAAGAACTACATCAAAGAAACTTACGATGGAGCAGTTCTTCCTTACGAAGAGTAAGCCGCTCGCATCCCGTAATAAAATACCCTGAGGCAGATATGGTGAAAAACTCATTTCGTATTCTATAAAGTTCGTGCACTGATTTGTCAGCAGTTGCCCTAACTCACCCTGACGGGTTCAGACAAGGGCTTGGTGCTGACAGTTAGCACAAACTTTATCACGAATACTACATGAATGTTTTTCACCATATCTGTTTCAGGGCTTTTTATTGCGAGATGATATTCGCTGTCTTTCTTTACGAGGGGCTTATACTTCGTTATGCAATATAAAATTTCCCGACTACTGTATTGATAAGACATTCACGGAGTTTTCGTAATTCTGCTTGCGCTAACTGTCAGCATCAAGCCCTTGTCTGAACCCGTCAGGGTGAGTTAGGGCGACTGCTGACAAATCAGTGCGCGAGCTGAATAGAAAACGGAGGGAGTCTTTCAACTGCAGTAGTCGGGGGAATTTTATATGTTTAACAGAGACTATTCCTCGTAAAGAAAGATGTGGGTAGCATCTGGTAGTGAAAGCCCTGAAACAAATATGGTGAAAAGTTTTTGGGGTATGCTATAATGATGCCGACAGGCAACTGGGTAGTGTGGCTGCCTGTTGGGTAAATATAGGCGATAAAAGGAGCCGGTAGAGAGCGTTATGAAAAAGATTTTTATTGTGGAAGATGATAAGAGCATATGCATGGAGCTTGTTGAGATTTTGGAGAACGAAGGCTATGCAGCATCCTATCTGACTGATTTTGAACATTCAAAAGAGAAGATTCTGGCAGCGAGGGCAGATCTGATTTTGATGGATATTAATATTCCGGGCATAAATGGCAGAAATCTGTTAAAGGAGATTCGGAAGGAATCGGATATCCCGGTTATCATGGTGACTAGTCGTACATCAGAGATGGACGAGGTTCTGTCGATGAGCTATGGGGCAGATGATTTTATCACGAAGCCGTATAATCCGACGATCCTGTTGCTGCGGATCGCAACAGTGCTGAAACGGATGGAGGGAAGCCAGAATGCAGCATCCTATCGTGGAGCAGAGGTGAATTTCAGCAAAGGGACAATCCGGCTTGGTGAGAAAGAACAGGTTCTGACGAAGAATGAGATGATCATTTTCCAACGGTTGTTAAGCAGTAAGGACAAGATCGTATCCAGAGATGAGATCATGACAGATCTCTGGGATAATGAAGAATATGTAAATGATAATGCACTTACGGTTAATATCAGCAGGCTTCGGACAAAGCTTGCGGAGCTTGGACTGCCGGATGCGATCGAGACAAGAAAGAAACAGGGGTATCGTCTGATATGAGAATTTGGGAATATATAAAAGATAAAGCGGGTATTCTGATCGGTTATCTGTTATTTATAGCGATCATGTTAATTGCTTTTCGTGTGATGCGGACACCAGGGGAGCTGACGGTGATCTTTCTTGTGCTGACAGTTTTGCTTCTGGTAACTGTCATATTAACAGACTATATAAAACGAAGACATTTCTATAATTCCCTTTATGCACATATGGAGCAGTTGGATCAGAAATATCTGGTCATGGATACGTTAGAGGAGCCGGGTTTCTATGAGGGAAAGCTGGTCTATGAGGCGTTATATGAGATCAACAAATCCATGACAGAGCATGTGAAGGAGTACCGGCAGAGTGTGGATGATTTCAAGGATTTTATCGAGATATGGGTGCATGAGATCAAACTGCCGATCGCAAGTCTGGTATTGATGTGCCACAATAATCAGGATAAGATACCGAAGAAATACGAAGATCAGGTGAACCGTCTGGATGCATATGCCGATCAGGTGCTGTATTATGTCCGGGCAGAGCATGCGAGCAAAGATTATCGGTTTGATTCAGTGCGAATCAAGTCGGTTGTGAATAAAGTGGCGTTGAAGAATAAAGATATGTTGCTGGAGAGTGACATTTGTCTGGATGTGCATGACGTTGATGTCAGCGTTACGACAGATGCCAAATGGCTGGAATTCATGATAAACCAGATCATGAGCAACAGCATCAAATATATGAAGCCGGATGAGGATCGGCAGATCCGGATCTGGACGACAAAAGCAGGCAACGATATCACACTCCATATCAGAGATAATGGAATCGGAATTTCCGAAGCAGACCTTCCTCGCGTTTGCGAAAAATCGTTCACCGGTGAGAACGGACGTCGTTTTGCCAAGTCAACAGGTATGGGTTTATATATCGTAAAAGGTCTGTGCGACCAGCTAGGACATCATCTTACGATCACTTCCAAAGAAAATATCGGAACAGACGTCGCTGTAACCTTTGGCGGAAACGACTATTATCTGGTGGATGAATAAAACTATACTTTACCATGTGCCCCTTATCTGACAGACAGATAAAGAATGCCCAATGTCTTAACCTTACAAAACTGTAACCTTCTGTAACATAAGAAAAACGACACTCTCCCTTGAAAACGATATACTCACACTTGTAAACAGGAGATGAGGTGTTGACAGGATCAACAGCTCTTAACTCAGTTATTAATAGAAAATGGTGTGTGGGTAAATCGTTTTAGTATTTCGTGGATGTTTTTATGGGGCTGTTGTTCTGACAGTGAGCAATACCTAAAATCCATAGAGCAGCCGACTGAGTGTTCTGCTATCCTGTGCCATGTCGTTGGAGCAATGGTTTTATCGCGACAGAGACATGTGCAGATAGGATGGCAGAACATGAGGAAAGGCAAACGTGATTTTACGGGATGCTCACTGGTGGAACAATGGTCACAAAAAATATGTAAGTGTTACCTGAACGATTTAGTCACACACCGGATAGCAAGGAGAGATAAAAGTGGAAACAATTTTAAAGATTGAGAATATCGAAAAGTATTACGGCAACAAATCCAACATTACAAAAGCCATTGATAACATTTCATTTAGTGTAGAAAAAGGTGAGTATGTTGCGATCATGGGAGCATCCGGAAGTGGGAAGACGACACTGCTTAACTGCATTTCTACCATAGACCGTGTCAGCAGCGGTCATATCTATGTAGGAAGAGATGATATCACAAAGCTTCGCGGCAACCAGTTGAACCGCTTCCGCCGGGAAGAACTGGGATTTATCTTTCAGGATTTCAACCTGTTAGATACACTGACAGCATATGAGAACATTGCACTGGCGTTATCGATACAGAACACGCCTGCGAAGAAGATTGACGAAAAGATAAAGAAGATCGCAAAGGAGCTTGCAATCGAAGAAGTTCTGAATAAATATCCATATCAGATGTCCGGGGGACAGAAACAGAGAGTGGCATCTGCGAGAGCGATCATTACGAACCCGAAGCTGATCCTTGCCGATGAACCGACCGGAGCACTGGATTCCAAATCCGCAAAGCTGTTGCTTGAAAGTCTGAAACATCTGAATGAAGAACTGTCAGCTACGATTCTGATGGTAACACATGATTCCTTTACCGCAAGTTATGCCGGTCGCATCCTGTTCATCAAGGACGGTAAAATATTTCATGAGCTTCGCCGTGGAGCAGACAGCCGAAAAGAATTCTTCAACAAGATCATAGATGTCGTAACTTTGCTTGGAGGTGACTTAAATGACGCTCTTTAAGTTATCCCTTAGTAATATGAAGAAAAGCCTGAAGGACTATGCAATCTATTTCTTTACATTGGTTCTTGGCGTAGCGATCTTCTATATTTTTAATGCGATCGAGACACAGACGGCGATGATGAGGATCTCCAAAGATACCAGAGGAATTGTAGAGCTGATGGCAAATATCATTTCCAGTGTCAGCGTATTCATTGCATTTGTGCTTGGTTTCCTGATCATATATGCCAGCCGATTCCTGATGAAACGGCGTAACAAAGAATTTGGATTGTATCTGCTGCTTGGAATGGGCAAATGGAAGGTGTCAAAGATGCTGTTTATCGAGACACTGATCATCGGTCTGGTTTCACTTGGCGTTGGGCTTCTTTCCGGTATCGGAATTTCCCAGCTTACCAGTCTGTTAGTTGCAAATATGTTTGAAGCGGATATGTCTTCTTATAATTTTGTATTTTCAAGTTCTGCATTTGTAAAGACCTGTTTCTATTTTGCTATCATCTATGTGGTTGTGATCCTGTTTAATACGATCGCGATCGGACGCTGCAAATTGATCGACCTGTTCCAGAGAGGCAGAAGATCAGAGACTGTTAAGATGAAAAATCCGTGGATATCGGTATTCGTATTTCTCCTTTCCGTAGCAGGACTTGGATATGCATATTACCAGATCAATTCAAATACAACAGAGCTCTATATGAAAGATATCTATTTCTGTATCGGGCTTGGATGTGTCTGCACATTTTTGTTTTTCTGGTCGATTTCCGGTATGTTGTTCCGGTTAGTTTCTTCCATGAAACGTGTTTATTATAAAGGGCTGAATTCATTTGTCATCCGTCAGATGAGCAGTCGTGTAAATACAAATGTACTGTCAATCTCGATTATTTGTATTATGTTATTTGTTACGATCTGCGTGCTGACTTCGGCGCTTACGATCCGAAATGGTTTGAATGAGGGTTTAAGAAGGTATGCTACCGTTGATGTAAATATTACCAGACAGGTAAGAAGCTCCGATTATGATGTTGAAGCCGGTAAGGGTGCGGATGAGGATGCTTATTATGATCCGACATGGGGTAAACGCGATATTTGCGATATATATAAGGAATATGGAATTGATTTGCCGTCTATGTTTTCAGCCTATGAAGATGTGTATATATACTCATTGCCGGATTTCACATACGGGGATACGTTCAGTGAGCAGGCAAAGGGTGAGTTCCTTGGTGACCAGCCGGTGTATGGTATGATGGATGTTATGGAAAATGTCATGACAGTGTCCGATTATAATCGTGTGGCAAAGCTGTGTGGTTTTGAAACTGTGTCGATCAAAGATGATGAATACGGAGTTGTGGCAAATTACAAGCAGATGGTGAAATACAGAGATATGTCATTGCAGGCTGGTACGACGATTCAGGTAAATGGTTATGAACTGAAGCCGGGAATGAGCAAATGTCAGGCTGGTGATGTCCAGATCTCTACGCAGGCGATTAATACTGGTATCATTATTGTGCCGGATGGGGTGCTTACAGGAGTAACTCCGATCTCTGAAAGCTTGCTTGCAATCTATAATACGACCGATACGGATAAGATCATGGCGAGAAATGAACATATCAATCTGGATGATGACCCGGATGTCAGGCTGAGTCTGAATACGAAAGAAAATGTAAAAGCTGCCAGTATCGGACTTGGCGCGATCGCTTCCTTTATCGGCTTATATATCGGAATGATCTTCCTGATCTCCGGTGCAGCGATCCTCGCATTAAAGGAATTGTCAGAAAGCACCGATAATGTGGAACGATATAAGATGCTTCGAAAACTGGGTGTGGATCAGAAGATGATCAACCATGCGTTATTTGCACAGATGGGTCTGTTCTTCCTGTTCCCGCTTGCACTGGCAGTCATTCATTCAATATTTGGTTTAAAATTCAGCAGACAGATTCTTTCACTGATGGGAACCGATGACATGGGAGCAGCCATGCTTATGACCGTTGTTGTTATGGTTGTGATCTATGGCGGATATTTTCTGATCACCTATTTCAGTGGCAGAAAGATCATCAGTGAACAGTAGGGTTTCCTTGACGATGACAATATCTCGCGGTATAATTGGGGACAGGATTATCGAACGAAGAAATGAAGGAGACTTTTTAAGATGAGTAGAATTATTTTAACCGGTGACCGTCCTACAGGACGACTTCACGTTGGACATTATGTGGGTTCCCTTTCTGAGCGTGTAAAGCTTCAGAATTCAGGAAACTATGACGAGATATATATAATGATCGCAGATGCACAGGCACTTACAGATAATGCCGAGCATCCGAAGAAGGTAAGACAGAACATTATCCAGGTTGCACTTGATTATCTGGCATGTGGGATCGATCCTGAGAAATCAACGATCTTCATTCAGTCCATGGTTCCGGAGCTGACAGAATTATCTTTCTATTATATGAATCTCGTTACAGTATCTCGTGTACAGAGAAATCCTACTGTAAAATCCGAGATCAAGATGCGTAATTTTGAAGCAAGTATCCCGGTTGGATTCTTCTGCTATCCGATCAGTCAGGCAGCAGATATCACGGCTTTCCGTGCAACAGAAGTGCCGGTTGGTGAAGATCAGCTTCCTATGCTGGAACAGTGCAAGGAGATCGTTCACAAATTCAATTCCGTATATGGCGAAACTCTGACAGATCCTGAGATCGTATTACCGTCTAACAAAGCGTGTCTCAGACTTCCGGGTATCGATGGAAAAGCAAAGATGAGCAAATCTCTTGGCAACTGCATCTATCTTTCCGATGAAGCAGATGAAGTAAAGAAGAAGGTTATGTCCATGTATACAGATCCAAATCATATCCGTGTGGAGGATCCGGGACAGATCGAGGGAAATTCCGTATTTACATATCTGGATGCGTTCTGTCGTCCGGAGCATTTTGAACAGTTCCTGCCGGATTATAAGAATCTGGATGAACTGAAGGAGCATTACAGTCGTGGTGGTCTTGGTGATGTTAAGGTGAAGAAGTTCCTGAACAATGTATTACAGTCAGAGCTTACACCAATCCGTGAACGTCGTAAGATGTGGGAGAGCCGTATTCCGGATGTTCTTGACATCTTAAAGGCAGGAAGCGAGGCTGCACAGAAGAAAGCAGCAGCAACTCTTCATGATGTACGTTCTGCTATGAAGATCAATTACTTTGATGCAGACGGGCTGGAGAATGATTATAAATAAAATTGACAGACATAAGAGGACGGTCGTGAAAACGGCCGTCCTTTTGTCGTATGGTAAAAGTTGGAAAAGTTGCAAAAATTGGGTATAATAAGGTTGGAAAAGTTGAAAAAAATGTTTCTGGATTGGATGAAGTTAGAGCGAACGATATATAAACTAGATCTGATAGGTTTACAGGGGTAAAATAAATATATGGGGAGACACCGGATATGAAAAAGACGATTTTATTATTAGGGGCAGTTGGAGTGCTTATGATGACAGGGTGTGCCGATGAAGGTATCACGACAGATTATGGAGAATGGGTAGCTACATCCGAATACAGTATGGATGGAACAACTGAGAATTACCGGACAATAGAAGTAGATGCGACAGCGGAGAAGACAGAAGCAGCATCAGAAAAAGAAGCGGGGGGAAGTTCAGATCATATGAATACACAGAAAAAAGACAGCACAACAGAAAAGACAGATGGGACAGAGAAAGCGAGATATTCGTGCGAGAATTATACATTTTATAGAGTAAATGATGATGTGGACCTGGCAGGCAGTTATTTGTTGTTAAATGTATATGAGGACGAAGCACTTGCAGAATATCATGGCCTGTTCATTGGTCAGATCGTTACATTATTTGGCGATAAGGAGACAACCGAGAATAATGAGGAGTTACTGGACTATACGATCGCGGCAGAAGATAAGGATGGTAAGGTGATCTATCTGACTTTATATTATGGGGCGTCAGGACCGGCAATCGGTGGCTTTGATGGTGACGAATATATGGCGGCTGCAGAAGAGCTGGAGAGGCTTGTCAGAACGACAGAGCCGATTGACTATGAGTGCACCAGTGTCTATGGGGATCTCGGCATGACGATCCGAATGGGCACCAGAAATGGACGGGGCTTTTATGAAACCGAGATGCCGGAAGGTATGGAAGACTTTTATAATGATATGTATTAATGAAAGACAATCGGATAAAAAGAAAACTGTATGAAACACATACAATAAGGTATAATGAATACAGACAGATCAACCCATATGTAAGACAGCGGTTATATATATGATATAAATATGGGGAGGCAAAGGGGGAAGAAAACTGAAGAAGAAAATCTTTTTTCAAAGGAATAAAAATACCAGACAGATGACAATGACGATTAATGTAGCTGTTTTTTTAGCATTGATTTTAGAAACCGTTATATTATATGTTATTAATTTACAGGATTACAAAAGAACATCCCAGATGCTGATGAACCAGACGATGGAAGTAATTGAGAAAAATGACAGCCGGGAGAAAGAAATGCTGGAATCCTTAAAAGAGGATTATAAGGTTCGTGTCAATGCAGTTGCCTATATATTGGATGCAAAACCGGAGGTTGAAAATGATCTTAATGAGTTGAAAAAGATTGCAGCATTTATGTCTGTAGATGAGATCCATTTATTTGATGAGAATGGAGTTATTTACGGAGGAACTATTCCAAAGTATTATGGATACAGTTTTGATTCGGGAGAGCAAATGGCATATTTTACCCCCATGCTTCAGGATAAAGATCTGACAATGTGCCAGGATGTTACGCCAAATACATCTGAGGGGCGAAGCATGATGTATGCAATAACCTGGAATAATGCCGGAACAAAGATGATCCAGGTAGGAATAGAACCGAAGCGCCTGATTGATGAGATGAATCAGAATCAGATATCAGCAGTTATTTCCAATATGCCGATGTATACAGGCATCAATATATTTGTTGCGGATAGTGGAGATGGCAAAATCCTTGGAAGTACAAAAGCAGCAATGGTTGGTAAAACGCTGAATGATGTCGGTATATCCCGTGATAAGGTTACTGAACAGGCAGATGTCCCTGCAATATGCTACAGGAACATAGATGGTATTGTGAGCCGGTGCGCTTTCGACCGGACAGATGACTATATCGTTGTGGTTACCTGCAATTTACTTTCGAATATAAAGACAGATGTTATCATAATGGTGATTATGATCGTGTATTTCATAATTGCTGCGAAAGCACTCGCAAGTATGTTTACAAAGCTTGACAGGGTAAGGCGCAGTGCCTATACAGATGAACTGACAGGGTGCTTTAACCGGAAAGCATATCAGGAGAATGTGGAAGAATACTGGAAATCACCGGATATGGTATATATATCCATGGATGTCAATGGATTGAAAAAGGTAAATGATCATCAGGGGCATGCGGCAGGCGATGAATTGCTTCAGGGAGCTGTGGAGTGCATGATGAAGAGCTTTAACGGATATGGACGGGTATACAGATTTGGCGGTGATGAGTTCGCAGCAATTGTGTTTGCAGATAGCAGAAGACTCAAAAAGATTATAGATGATTTTAAGGAACGGATGAACAAATGGTCCGGAAAGAAAGTATCAGATGTATCTGTGTCTCTGGGATATGCGGAGAAGTGCGAAAGGCAGTGGGAGAATTTTGAGGAACTTGCAGAGCAGGCGGATGAGAGAATGTATGCCTGTAAGGCAGAATACTACAGTAAAAAGGGAGAAGACCGGAGAAAATTGCAGGCTGCACATAATGCACTTACAAAGCTATATACTAAAGTACTTATCATTAATCTTACACAGAATTCATATCAGATTGTAAGTATTGACAGAGAAAGCTTAAAGAACAGTGTGTTTTCGGCAAAGCTTTCAGACTGGTTTGCGACATTTGCAAATTCAGATGAATTATATCTGGATGACAGACAGGCATTTTTGCAGAAGACTTCACTTCAAAATCTAAAAAAGAATATCAATGGCACCGGAAAGTCATACAGCATCATATACAGGAGAAAATATGGCGAAGAGTATAAGGATACAATGATGGAAATCCTGGCTGCGGAAGACTATACGGATGATAGTCAGGTATGTTATCTCTGTGTAAGATGTCTTGGTTAGTGTAAAAATTGTTAGAAAATTTTTCTAATTTCAAGAAAATTCTGTGAAATGGCTTGTATTTCATACTTCCTGCGGTAAAATATAGATAGGAACAACGGAAAAAGTTGTGCCGAGTTAAAAGTGGGAAGGAGACTGATATGAAAAAAAGAAGTCATTTATTTGTAACCAGAGAAATTATAGAACAGGTTCCACAGAACAAAAGGAAGTGGTTATTGTTAGGCAGTATTCTGCCGGATATATTGGTTCATACCTATATTAAGAAGCATACCTGGAAAAGTTCATTTGATAATACAGTCAACCGGATACAGAAGCTGGAAGAAAAGGGGAAGAACAGCAGATATTCTTTCCTGAAACTCGGATATGTACTTCATTATGTGGAGGATTTCTTCACATATGCGCATAACTCCATTTTTGAAGGCGGATTTTCTGAACATGTTGCATATGAAAGTGGATTTCAGAAGTTTTTATTTGGACATGGACATGTAGAACAGGAAGAAACGAGCCGGATCGGTGAAATGGTTCATTCCGTGGAGGAAGCGGTCGAGTATTTGAGGAAAAACCATGCACTGTATATGACGGAGGCCGGAGATAATGAAACGGATGCACGCTATATTCGGAATGCATCAAAAACCATCGGTACGTTTCTGGTACGGGCATTTGCCATGAACAGTGTGGCAGCAGAGGAGTATGTTCCGGCATACGCACTTGCTCCATCCTATCGAAAATAAAAGGCAGAGCAATCTGATATAAAAGGATAATTATGACTGCCAATGAAAAATATGAAGTCACCTGATACGCTGCATTGTATCAGGTGACTTTTTATCTGATGTGTTCGGCAATCACGGATACCACGATTCCAAGAACCGCGGAAAGCAGGATCAGGGAGATCGCTGACAGCTTTTGCTTCCATTTGCGCCGGATGAAGAAATAGATTCCTGCAAGCAGGCACAGAATAATGATAGCAGGGATATTCACATCATATTCGGATAAGCTGACATATCCGGTAGATTTTAACAGCATGTTGATTCCGGTTGCAAGGATCAGGGCCAGGATAACCGGTTTGATGCCATACAGGAAGCCCTGCACGTAGGTATTTTTCGTCAGATTTTTTAAAACTGCGGCAATTAATAATATAATGAAAAAGGACGGCGTGATGACACCGAGAGTAGCGACGATACCGCCCGGAAGTCCTGCCTGCGTCGATCCGACATAGGTTGCCATGTTGACTGCGATCGGACCCGGTGTAGATTCGCAGACACCGATAAAATTGTAAAAGGCATCTTCACTCATCCAGTTATGGCGGATGACAGCATCCTGGATCAGCGGTATCATGCCGAAGCCGCCTCCGAAGCTGAACAGTCCTACTTTAAAGAATTCAATAAACAATGTCAGATATATCATTTGCCTGCATCCTCCTTTCGGATCCTTTTAAAAGAGGTACAGAAAATTCCGATGATGCCGCCTGCGAGGATCAGAAGAATTGCATTAACGGATTTGGAAAGCAGTTCTCCGATCACCATGATTATAAAAGTAACTACAAATACAAGAACCGGTATTTTTTTTCGGTCGAGTGTTTTCATCATGCTGATTCCGGTTGTAAGGATCAGAAAAGCAACAGCACATTTAATGCCAACGAAGGCATATGCTACATATTTATTTGCAATGAAAGCATCAAAAAACAGAGAAATGACAAATATAATAATAACGGATGGGATACAGACACCGAGGGTGGCTGCCAGACTTCCGCGGAAGCCTTTTTGTTTATAACCGACAAAAGTAGCGAGGTTGATCGCCAGTGGCCCGGGCGTTGATTCAGCGATCGCAATCACTTCGATCAGTTCGTCTTCCGTGAGCCAGTTTCGTTTTGCAACTACTTCTTCCCGGATCTGTGCGATCATCGCATAACCGCCTCCAAATGTAAATAATCCGATTTTGAAAAAATTAATAAATAAAGAAAACAACATATTAAATCCTCCAGACAGGAGTATAGCACAGAATCAAACTAAACTTTAAATAAAATTTTCAAATATCACTGTACATACTGTCTCTTATACACATCTGACGCTGCCGACGAAGCTAGAAGTGTAG
>ENA-OZFU01000606-OZFU01000606.1-human-gut-metagenome-genome-assembly--contig:-NODE-606-length-12414-cov-6.554818_pt1 | contig 12414 bp, 10 predicted proteins | sample MGYA00244650_ERZ653646 | MGnify/ENA primary metagenome ERZ653646 (study PRJEB26926, sample SAMN06164982) | human gut metagenome | biome: ENVO:00009003; feature: ENVO:2100002; material: ENVO:00002003...
ATTTGTGAGACTACCAACTTTTTTATGAACAAAATCTTATCCCGAACTGGGGTATAATATGAATAACTTTCACATATGGTTGGGCCATAAGTAAAACAAAAGAACACATGCTCATGCGAGTCACACAATAAAGAGGAAACTGAAACTACTATTTATTCTTTGTTGTTTATATACAGATGATAACCAACATCATCTTTCTCCGCAGCGATAGTCCGATTACTTCTGATAAGCCGCATTATCCGTATGAACTGCCGGAAGGGTGGTGCTGGTGCAATTTAAATGAGATAGCAGAAAGTTCATTAGGAAAGACTCTTGATAAAAGTAAAAACACAGGTAAAGTGTATCCTTATTTATGTGCATTGAATGTGAAATGGAATGCTTTTGATCTTTCTGTTGTTAAATCAATAAAGTTAGAAGATAATGAAAAAGAGCGCTATCAAGTATTAAAAGGTGATTTATTGATATGTGAAGGAGGTGATGTTGGACGTTCCGCAATTTGGAATAGCAATGAGCCAATATACTTCCAGAATGCTCTTCATCGTGTTCGTTTCTTTGGTAATATTGTTGCAGATTTTTACCTCTATCTTTTTTGGTGTTATAAAAACTACAATTGGATTGATGATATATGCAATGGTGTAACAATAAAGCACTTAACACAAGATAAAATTAACGCGCTTCACCTTCCTCTTCCACCAGTTGCCGAACAACAACGTATTGTGATAGAAGTCAAAAAGTGGTTTGTTTTAATTGATCAAATAGAACAGATTGAAAATAATCTACAATCAACTATCAAACAAACAAAATCCAAAATCCTCGACCTCGCCATTCACGGCAAACTCGTTCCGCAAGACCCTACGGACGAGCCTGCCGGTAAACTGCTCAAACGCATCAATCCTAAGGCCGAAATCACTAGTGATAACGGGCATTATCAGAAGTTGCCTGAAGGATGGTGCGAATGTAAGTTATCGGATGTTTGCGTCTTTGATAACGGATATGCTTTTAGTAGCGATAATTATTACGATTGTGGAATCCCATTAATCAGAATCTCAAATATAACAAATACTGGTTCGATTGATTTATCATCATGCGTCTTCATTCAAGATGTCCCATCGAATAAATTTATCGTGAAAAGTGGTGATTTACTTATAGCTATGTCTGGCGCTACTACAGGTAAAATGGGGGTTTATTTATATGAAGAAGATGCTCTTTTGAATCAACGTGTAGGAAATCTTAAATGTACAGATGCAATGCTTCAACAATACAGAAACTACTATATGTTTGCTAAATCTGACTATATTCTTAAGATTGCGTATGGCGGAGCCCAGCCCAACATAAGTGCAAAGGCTATTCTTGATATAGACGTAATGCTCCCTCCACTAAACGAGCAGCACCGCATCGTTGCCAAAATAGAAGAGATATTTGCTCAACTTGATGCAATAGAAACATCATTGTAGGCGATAGAGTTAGCCATCGTAAGCGTAATACTTACGGTGGCTAAACATATATACGATTACCAGACAACTACCTTGTCTACGATTTTCTGCTGTTCACTTGCCGTGCGACGCAGATAGATACGAGTGGTTTCAAGGCGTTCATGTCCCATGAGGTCAGCAAGAAGGGCGATGTCGTTAAACCGCTCGAGGAAGTTCTTGGCAAACCGATGACGGAAAGAATGTGGATATACAACATCCCTGTTCATTCCGTATTTTTCAGCAAAGTGCTTGAGTTGGTGGGCTATACCTCGTGTGGTGATGCGATTCCCGAAGCGGTTGAGGAATATATAACCCGATGAGATTTTTTCTTCTTCGAGCCATTTGATCGCTTCTGTCCGCAGATTCTTGGGGATATACAATCGGCGTATCTTACCACCTTTACTATAAAGGTCGAGATAGCCAACCTTAACATGCTCCACCTTGATATGGAGTAGTTCGCTTACACGAGCACCAGTAGCAGCCATAAACCACACTACAAAATACCAGGTGTCGTGTCCGTCACTCTTCAGCTTTCTCTTGAAGAACTTATAGTCTGCATCACTAATCACATTCTCCAAAAAGTTCTTCTGCTGAACTTTCACAAACTTCACCTTTAGCTTCTCCTGCTTGGCAAACTCCAGATACTTGTTGATTGCCTGCAACCGTAAGTTTACAGTTTGTGGCTTGAAGTTCTCTACCAAATACCCCTTGTACGCCAAAAGGTTTCGTTTGCTCACCACCTTGTAGTGCTCCATAAAATACTTCACCGTCCATTCATAAGAACGTATGGTGTTCTTGGACAAGTTCTCCTTGACCAAATACTCATTGAATTGTGTTACCATATTGCATTTGTTTAAAAATGAAACATATTACAATATAGGAACGTAACGGGCATTATCAGAAGTTGCCCGAAGGATGGGTGATTACACCCATGCAAACACTATGTGCTTTGGTAGATGGAGAGAAGCAAAATGGCATCGAAAGAATAAATCTAGATGTAAAGTATCTGCGTGGAGAACGAGAAGCTAAAGTATTAACGTCAGGCAAATATACAGCTGCAAACACTTTACTGATTTTAGTGGATGGTGAAAACTCTGGAGAAGTTTTTCGTGCGCCTGTAGATGGCTATCAAGGTAGCACGTTCAAACAATTATCCATCCGTGAAGAAATGTACACCGACTATGTTCTACAAGTAATAAACCTGCATCGAAAGACGCTAAGAGAGAATAAAGTCGGTTCAGCCATTCCGCACCTGAACAAGAAGTTATTCAAGGCTATCAATGTGCCTATACCTCCATACGAAGAACAAAAAAGGATTGTAAATGCCATAAACCAAACATTTACAATCCTCGATACAATAATGGAGAATCTATAGATTTTCAACGATACTATCCAGCTTTTCAAAAACTTGCTGTAAATACTGTACAATTCGATATTGTTCTGCGAGAGGAGGTAACCATAGAGTTATCTCCTCAAATTGTTTTCTTGTAATATGAATCATTCCAGAACCATGCGATTTTCGATAAAATTCAGTTATCATTGCATGGAAAGCATAGTACAGATATTTTTTATCCATAAAAGGATAAGGTACAACTTTAAATATATGCTGATTTAGCCAAGCATCATCACCTTTCCAAATATATGTACCCAATGATGCTGCCCATGCAAACAGTAAATCACCTTTTTTAATTAAATATTTTTCTTCGTATTCATTTTTTGTGCGATTGTAATATGCATTTGGATCATTCAGATTCTGAATTCTAATAATAGGCAGACCTGTCTGTTCCCATTCTTCTGGTTTGAAAGCACGTCCATTGATATATTCGGCAACATTTCCGACTTTTAAAATAGCCCATCCTTCAGGCAACTTCTGATAATGCCCGTTATCACAAGTGATTTCTGCCTTAGGATTGATGCGTTTGAGTAGTTCGCTGGCAGGTTCGTCCGTAGAGTCTTGAGGTACAAGCTTACCGTGAATGGCAAGGGTAAGTATTTTTGATTTAGCCTCCATTATTGTTCTTTGCAAATTTTCTTTGTTTCCCTCAATGCAATCGACTAATGATAACCAATGTTCTATGCTTTTTACAATCCTGCTTTGTTCTTGCAAAGGAGGAATAGTTATCGCTATCTTTGAAAAGTTTGCTTTGTTTAATATTGGTAATGTGGTTGCTGACGCATTTGCTTTTATTTCATGTTGCATATAATCAGATATGCAAACATAAAAAAGAAATTTAGCTAATATAGCAGATGTAGGTATAATTGCATTTATTTGCTGATTACAAGTTCCTTCTACAGTTGTAAGTCCAGTTTTACCGATAGTTGCTCCAATACAAGTCACTAAAACAGAATTAGCTGGTAACTTTCTTGATTGCTCGAAGCCTAATGGTGTCAGTCTGTCTTTCGAATATTTAGTATGGATACCTTGTTCCAAATCAGTAGGTTTAAAGAACGGAATATTTCCGCTATAATATTCCTTTATATCCTTAGATGGTGTATTTCCTGTTATTATTTCAGCGATGTCCCCCAATGTCGTCCACACCCACGAACTCGGCACCTCAAACGGCACATTCTCATAATGCGGCTTATCAGAAGTAGCCTTCGTCTTTTTAGGACGTTTGATTTTACCTTCCTTGACAAGGCGTTCTTTCTCGGCACGGATGCGCTCGAGGAGCACTGATGCGGGCTCATCGTTGGGGTCTTGCGGTACAAGTTTACCATGTATCGCAAGGTCAAGTATCTTTTGGCGTAATGCTTTAGTATTCATTTGTTATTTCTTTTTCGGGTTGTCTTCAGTTAAAAAGAATTGGCAAAACTCTCTTAACTGCTGTCGCATTTGTTCCTGTGGTATCAAGATACGTTTATACTCTGCTATCATTGTCGGACTCATGCTACGACTCATAGCATACTCAACAACCACCTTGTCGGCATCGGGACATAGAATGATACCAATAGAAGGGTTTTCGTTTGAACGTTTTACATCACGGTCAAGAGCCTCAAGATAGAATTCCAACTGACCGAGGTCGCGCGGATGGAACTTCGTTTTCTTTAATTCTACAGCAACGAGAGCTTGTAGTCCGCGATGGAAGAACAGCAAGTCAGCCTTGAACGAAGAAGCACCAACAGTCAAACAATATTCTTGATCCATAAATATGAAGTCCTTCCCCAGCTCAAGGATAAATTGCTTCATATGTTCTATCAGTCCATGCTTAAGGTTCAACTCATTATGTTTCTTTGGCAAGTTGAGGAAATCCACAAAGTAAGTATCTTTGAACATTATTGGTGAGTCGGGATATGTTTCAAGCAATCCTTTCGACAGATTAATTTTTCTTCGCAATAATGTTTCATATGTTTGCGTAGAAATAGCACGTTGCAACTCCTTGTTCTTCAGATTTTCTTTATGTGCATAAAGTATATAGAATAAACGTTCCTCAGAGCTACGACATCGACACAAGATGTCATAATGATTAGATAAAGTTGTCAAACACAACACATCAGGAAATTGTCCAGACGGCATCTGGACAATTTCCGTTGCTTGATTGTTGTGTTCGGAATCTTGCAAGTTTGAATAATTACAATACCCAACATCATTGTTTGATGATGAATTTGCAGAAAGATACATGCCGATGACTTTTTGAAATGCGTCAGAGGAGTACTCTTCATAAAACATCACCATATTATAAATACTGCTTCGACTAAAGCCTTTTACATCTGGACGTTTTGCACGAATATATTCCGATAATTGAGAAACGACCTTACTTCCCCATTCTTCGTTTTTGAGTTTATCAGACACATACTTACCAACAGACCATGCCGTGAATAATGTTTCATTGTTCACGGCTACAGAAGCACGGCATTTATGCTGTATAATTAATTCTACAACCTCTGCGAACTGCTTTTCTTGCAAAGAACTTATATTATTATCTATAATGTTGGTTGTCATTTTATCAATCCTCGTCAATATCTCCCAACAACTTCTCTAACTCACTCACCGCCTTGCTGATACTCTGGCTCTGCTCCTTTATAGTAGCCATCAGCTCTTCCAAGGTATGTTCCTCTTCCTCGCCACCTTGCTTAATCCAGGTGATATCGAGTGAAGTTTTGTCACGGGCTACTATCTCGTCAATGCTGTATTTGCGCCAACGGCCCGATGGATTACTATCTACATCGTAAGTCTCGGTGCGATTGTTGATGTCAGCGGGATTGTAGCACTTCACGAAGTCGTCGAGATGACGACGATCCAACTTGTTGGTGGCAAGGGTGTGCTTGACATCCGTACGGTAATCGTAGAACCAGACATCCTTGGTGGGCTGCCCCTTAGTGAAGAACAGCACATTGGCCTTCACTCCCTGTGCATAGAAAATTCCCGTAGGCAGACGGAGAATGGTATGAAGATTGAAGTCAGAGAGAAGGCGTTTGCGGATAGTCTCGCCGGCGCCACCCTCAAAGAGCACATTGTCAGGAAGCACCACTGCGGCACGGCCGCCATTCTTCAGCATCAGCATCATGTGCTGGAGGAAGTTAAGCTGGTTGTTCTTGGTCTCTACATAGAAGTCCTGTCGGTTCAAGTCCACCGAACCTGCTGGACGCTGACCGAAAGGCGGATTGGCAAGAATCACATCCACCAACGACTTAGGCTCTCGTTCCAACGAGTCCTCGCAAGTGATGGGGCTACGGTCTGTGCCCACACCATGCAGATAGAGGTTCATAGAGGCGAGCGTGACCACAAGAGGCGTGATATCCATGCCACGCAAAGCCTTGTTACGCAGGAAGTCGCGTTTCTCCTTGCTTGCCGATTGATTTTTCATATAATCGTAGGCCGAAAGGAGGAAGCCACCCGTACCACAAGCAGGGTCGCATACGGTCTCGCCAATCTGCGGATTGACACAGTCGACCATAGCCGTGATGAGCGGACGCGGCGTGAAGTACTGTCCAGCGCCGCTCTTCTTGTCCTGGCCGTTGCGCTCCAATATGCTCTCATAGATGGCACCCTTCACGTCGCCATCCATAACGAGCCATTGCTCCTCATCTATCATCGTTATGACTTTCTTCAGATACACGGGCTTGTCTATCTTGTTCTGCGCCTTGGTGTAGATGGTACCGATAAGATTGCCCTGGGCGCTAAGAATCTTCAACGTTTCCTCGTACTGCGAGATAAGGTCCAGACCATCCAGACTGGTAAGGTCGTGCCACTGGTAGCCGTCAGGAATAGCCGAGTTCTCACCAAACATTTCCACATTCTCTGCATCCATCTTCAGGAAAAGCAGATAGGTAAGTTGGGTGATATAGTCAGTAAAGCCAATTCCTACTCCGGCAAGAGTGGTGGCAAGAGCCCATACTTTCTTGGTGAGCGACTGCTCGGTAGATGTATTGTTTGTCATACTTAAATGGTTATGCTGTTTTACCTAAAACTACAAAATTAAACAAAGAGAGAAGAGCGTCATCAGCTTTCTGCTTGGAACCGAACGCTGCTATCATCTGTGCAGCCTGCGTGCGGTCGTCGTCGCGAATATCATCGATGGTGCAAGCGCCATTGCTTGCCACATAGTCCACAATCTGGCTCATCAGTTCTTTCTGCCTATCCGTTATCTCTCGGTGCCACTGTCCGCACCAAAGATTGAAATACTGCCGGGCTGTAGTGCAGACACTTTCAAGCCGTTCTATCTGGTGGAAGGCAAAGCGCACCAACTGTATGATATTGGTAATTGCCTCGCTCTCTTCCTTCTTGGTGGCACGGCGCACACAATGAGGACTAACGATGGCGTAAGAGTTCCACAACTGCCTCGTACTGAAGCGAGAGTTCTCCATCTTCAGTTTGTTCTCCAGGTCTTTCATCATGCTATAAGTGATAGGATCGCCACTCTGGTTATAGATGATGCGCAATGCCTCAATCTCGTCTGCATGTTCATTGCAGTACTGCTCAAAAGCCTCTGTTGTCTCTTCGGCTTCTTCCAATGAGAAGCCTTTAGAGATAAGCGTATCTTCGCCAGGCATGAGCGTATTGACAAAGCCAGCCGCAAGAATAAGAATGTATCGGCGCACATCGGCATGATTGGCGACAGGTGCGACAAGACCTTTGCGCTCGTTGTTGGGGGCGTTGACATCATAGTAAGGCGGCAGCGTGTCGCCCTCCAATGCCTCGTATATACGCTGTGCAATAGCGTTCATAGAGTCGCTTGCCAACCGTTCGAACTCTGCACGCTGAGAGTCGTCGGACTTATTGTGCAATCGGGACAAAGTGGAAGCCAGACGTTTCAGATACTCATCAGACAGATTGCCATGAGCGATGCGCTCAAGCAATTGCTTCAGTGTCAACCTGACGATATCGGGACTATCGCTTGGTCTGGCAACAGACTTCGCGTGCTCGGAGACACCCACAGCATCGACAAGGAAAAAGTAATCCTTGCTGAAGGCATTGGGAGTCACTGCTCTAAGCTGTTCGTCACCAATGGTGCGCACGCCGCGTCCCTTCATCTGAATGTAAAGCGGTTCGGACTCCACGTCACGCATGAACATCACCACTTCGAGTGGTTTCACGTCGGTACCCGTAGCCACCAGCGTGCAAGTGACGGCGATACGGAAGTCGCGGTCGTTGCGGAACTGGCGGATGAGTTCATTGCTGTCGCCCGACGAATAGGTAATCTTCTGTACATATCGGTCCATATCGGCATCGGGACACTTCTCTCCAAATACCTCTTTGGCTATGTTCACGATATTGGTGGCATGCATCTCGTTGAGCGCAAAAATAAGCGTCTTGGGAAGATAGGCAAAGTTTGGCTCACGCTGTGGGTCATTGAACATTTCCGTATACACGGCATCGCGATATGTGGTAAGAATGAGTTTTATCTGAGAGGGATTGATTATAGAGCGGTTTAGCTCTGCCTTGGAATAATTCTTAGTCTCGCGCGTACTTATCTCCACCGTCTGGCCCGTATAACGAGTCTCCACACGCACTCGGTCGCCCCTCAAGATTGCGCCGCCATTCTCCGTCACCTCTGTCATGATGCGATACACGCGGTTGTCCACATTCACACCATCCACGATACTCTTCTCAAGCGTATAGTTTACGATGCGGTTGTTGTTGAAGAAAGCCATAGTTTCGGGAATAGGCGTTGCGGTAAGACCTATCAGTCGGGCGGTGTCAAAGTATTCAAGCACCTTGCGCCAGTTGCCGTAAATACTGCGGTGACACTCGTCGATGATAATCAAGTCGAAGAAATCATGGGGCAGCTTAGGAGTGGCAGGGAGCCTCACTTCGGCTGTCGCCTCGTCATTGTCATCCTCGTCATTGTCCACGATGTCCTCACCTTTCAGCAGTGAGAACAGACGCTGAATGGTTGAAATCAGCACATTGCAGTCGGATGGTATTTTTGCCGACTTCAAGCGCTCCACTCCATAGATATTGTTGAACGCCTCACCATTGTCTGTAAGGCGGAACGTACCAAACTCATTCTCGGCCTGCCGTCCGAGATTGTTGCGGTCGACGAGGAATAGCACTCGACGCATCGGGGTGTACGTCAGCATGCGATAGGCTGCAAGGCACGCCGTATAAGTCTTTCCCGCACCAGTTGCCAACACCATAAGGGCACGCTTTTGCCCACTACGGAAACTCTTTTCCAACTCGGTGACAGCCTCATACTGGCAGTCACGCAATCCCTTCTTGCTCAACGTAGGCAAACCGGCAAACGGGTCGTCGATGCCAAGCATACTTACGACCTCTTTGGGCGTATGGATACGGTTGATTGTATCCCATTCCGTGTTTGTCTTGCGAAAATCTTGGAATAAGACAACCTTACCATTAGACTTAAATAAAAGGGGCGTAGGTTTCTGCCAAGTCTGGTAGCAGCCAGGAACACTCTTGGCGTAAGTGGCCACCTGGTCGCTCACCATATCCGAAGCGACATCGACATCCTCACGCTTGGCTTCCAGCACACCACAAACCTTGCCGTTGACAAACATAAGATAGTCGGCCTCGAGATTGCCTTCGAGCAATCCCTCACGCACAGCCACGGCAGACATCGTAGGTTCAAACTCGTCACGGTTGACTACCTGCCAACCTGCTTCTGTGAACCAACGGTCTATCTTTATTCTCGCTTTTTCCTCTGGCGTCATAGGTTATTCCTCCTTTTTTTCTGATAATAGCATATTATCGGAAGTTATCAACGGCAGCATATCATGCCCTTTTCCACTACGAATCATGTCCCCTGCCTTTCCCTTGCAAGAAATCGGCTTGGCACATTAGCTTCATACGCCATCATCGATGACCACTTCAGTATTTAGCAATCTTGCCACATCTACACTCAATGCTTTCGCAATGCGCAGAAGGTTTTTAAGGTCTGGCAGACTTGCAGTTGTCATCCGCTTGGATGTCTTGCCAAATCCTTACCCAACTGTTCGACAAGCCACTTATTGAATCTCTGCTTCTCGGCAAGAACTATCTTCAATCTAATGACCTGTTCTTTGGGCATACCTTTTAATATATGTATGGCAAAGATACACAAAGTATGTGAGAACGCTTTGTAAATCTGTTGAAAATTTACATTATCAGAAAGAAAATTGTCGAATGGATCAATTATCCTACACTCCATAAAGCCTCCAGAACTTTCGCCACAAACCGGCATACACGATAGAAGACACGCAACTTCAACAGACTTCTGCTGCATCATCAGTCTTATACCTGTCGTTATAGGCATATTCAAGAGGACGGGCTACTTACATGTGGCACTTATGTTATACATGGTGGCAAACTATGATTTAGATAATTAGCATATCGAAACCGAGAAATACAAGAATGATTTAGAGAAACAGGACAAGGAATTACAAACAGACATCATCTCTATTCATTTCGGCATAGTGACAGTGGAAATGATGCGGGTGGTATATGATTCCGAGAAGATACCTGTCTCCACCCTATCGGTTATCGCCCTCACCGTGTATCGTTCCGGCGTTTTTGCGGGCTGCTATCTTGTCGCAATTGATTTGGGCTATCTGGTCAAAGGTGTAGCCGAGGTCGTGGGCGAGCATGGCACAATACCAGAGTACGTCGCCTATCTCTTTGGCAATCTCGAGGCGGCGCTCGTCGCCGAACTCTCCCTGATTGTCGCGTATCACTTTCTTTACCTTGTCGGCCACCTCGCCGGCTTCTCCGGTCAATCCCAATGTGGGGTAGACGATGGGATGGGGATAAATGGCGGTGGCGAGTGCCTTCTGCTGATATTCATCAAAATCCATAAGCAGTATTTGTTGTATAGTTCTATCATAATAGTAACGCACGAGCCTCGCAAATGTTGTATGGATAACGGGAAAAAGAATGGGAGCAGTTTCCAGAGCCTGCCACCTGGCTTGGCGCCCGACGACAAGGGAAAAGAAAGAGAGCAAAGGGCACGAGGGAGCGGCGGAGGCTACACGTAAGGGCATAAAAAAACCGCCTGAAAGCCCATGTCTCTCGACATCATACTCTTCGGCGGGACAAAAACTTGTTTTGTTTAAGGAAAAAGACTTTTTAATATCAACAACGAGCGGTTGTAAGTAACCACCTTAACACCCGACGCAATGTTATCACAACATCTGTGGGCATTGCCCGTCGCCTCCAGTCCTCCGACTGATTAAAAAGTTTACAGAATTTCAAATCTTTACATCATTTTCTCAACCAAATAGTTACACACTTCATATAAATGCTTCTTTTTTGTTTCACTATTACGACTGCAAAGTTACATACTTTTTACAAAATATGCATAGCATTTTCCGATTTTAATATATTAAAAATCTCTTATTGCGTGTCGATGGCCTTCATTTTGCCCGCTGGCAAGGGGCTGATGGAGGACTTTATGACCGCCCATCAGCCGATGACCGCTGGGGATGCTGGGCTACTTCAGCGTCTCGCTCTCTATCTTCTCGATGCTTCCGCTGATAGGATTGAGCAGGATGTGGCTGGTATTCTTCTTGCCGAAGAGCTCGGCGCTGAGATACTCGGTACGTCCAAACTGTCCGGCGTAGCACTCATAGGTCTTCACGATACGGCTGTCGTGGGTGAGCGTGACTTGGATTTTGTCGGGGATATTGACGCAGAGCCCGAAATTGTCCTTGGACTCCTTCTCGGCAGGTCCGCCTTCGGGCACATTGCCCTCTGGAGCCACCATTATATAATAAGGTGTACCCGCCAGGTCGTCGGCATCGGTAATACCCAGATGCTGGGAGAAGCGGAAGAGCACGCTGCGCTCCTCGTCGGGCTGGGGAACATAGGTGATGATGGTCTCGACGGTGTCGCTCACCATGGTTCCCTCAAAGGTCTGCAACAGCGCACGCTCCTGAGCATCGAGGTTCTCCATCATGATGCGCAGCTGGGTGCCGTCTTTGGGCATAAAGTCTGCCTGACCGCGTGCGAGCTGGTTGCGGCTCTCACGGATGTCATAGATGTCCTTGGCGGTGAGCTCAGCCATCTTGGCGGTGCTTCCAGCCGAGAGGATATCCTCGTTCATATAGTCGTTGGGATTGGGCTGTGGCTGCTTGGGAGCAGGCACAAACCGCTCGGGCAGCGCCACCTGGCGTCCCTTGGCATTGATGGCGAGCAGCAGTCCACTCTCGTCGCGGTCTACCTCGCTGATGCTGAGTTTCTTATCCAGATTGAGGGTAAACTGCTTGGTAGAATCGGGCACTCCGATGGTGTTCATGCGGATGTCTACCACCCTATAGGTCTCGGCGGGATGGAGCGCCACGTCCTTCTTCTTCATGTAGCGGAAGGCGTACATGGCAAACTGTCCGGGGGTGTAGGTGGTCTTCTCTACCTTGACGGCAAATCTCAGCGCCGTCTTGGGCAGAAAGTAAGTGGTTCCGGCCACAGTCTGTTGGGCCAGGGAAACGCCCATGCCGGCAAGCAGCATCAGCGCCGAAAGGATATACTTTTTCATTGCGTGTGTTATAATTTGCTTTTGTATTGTCTATGATG
>ENA-OZFU01000608-OZFU01000608.1-human-gut-metagenome-genome-assembly--contig:-NODE-608-length-12373-cov-11.221383_pt1 | contig 12373 bp, 10 predicted proteins | sample MGYA00244650_ERZ653646 | MGnify/ENA primary metagenome ERZ653646 (study PRJEB26926, sample SAMN06164982) | human gut metagenome | biome: ENVO:00009003; feature: ENVO:2100002; material: ENVO:00002003...
CGGTCTCGTGGGCTCGGAGATGTGTATAAGAGACAGATATGTAATTTGTCAATAGCTAAATAAATATTTTTTCTCAGTTCTGCATTTTCGACCACTATCACCGTATGGCTTGTATATATAAAAGCTGTATCGTGATAGACGTGAGGCGTTTTGTATGCCTGCGCCATATGTAGCTCACAAAAAAAGAGAGCCGAAATGTCAGCTCTCTTACATTTTAATCTATCCAATCCACTTTTGGAAGTCCTGTATATCCCTTTTCCCAAATAAACCACGCATAGCACACTGCTGAACTTTCTTTGCCAAACACGCCGTTTTTACCGCAATTCATTCGGTTTGTAAAAACATAGATTTTCTTAGGTGGATATTTTTTGAACAGTTCTCGCCTTTTTTTGCTCTCCAAAAACTGAATTTTTAAGAACATAGCAACCTTAACACTATCCATTGAAATATCCAATGCGTGTTCAACAAACTCGCTTGCATACTTGTATGGTGGGTTCGTAATGATATCAGGTGACATTTTATCCTTCTCGGCTTTGAAGAAGTCAAGCTCTTCTATGCTCCTGTTTCCTCGACTTGTTATGTCAGAATTTCTGACCTTATATCCGTGAGCAGTCAACACATTAGAGATATGCAGACCGCCTGCGGCGCACTCCCACACATAATGGTTGAAATGTTCTTTTTCCAATAGCTTTTCAACCGCTATCGGGTCGGTAGCATAGTAATCATCAGCCTGCCTCTCGGTCTTTGAATGATTACTTGCGGCAAGCGTGGAAAATATGGACGTTTGATTTCCAGTCCAGTCAAATGCTGTTGCTGTTGGCATAAAACCACTCCTCACTAAAATTAATTACGAATTATCTTATAAATATATTATATCATATTATAAGCAATTTGTCAATAGCAAAATGAGAATTTATATCGTTAGTCTGCCCCCGACCACATTCACCATAAGCCGTATATTTGCAAATGTTATAGCCGTTAGGCGTGAGGCGTTTGACACTCGGGAAGAAACAATTGTGACATATATAGCACGAACGGCGGCACTGATTTCTCAGCACCGCCGTTATTGTAAACACTTACTCGGTTTTCTTCTTCTCATTCAACTCAACAAGTTTCTTCCATTCCGCTTCGTTAATAATATATATATCCGTTTTTCCGAAAGTTTCACCGTTCGGTTCTCTGCCTCCCAAGGCGATATGTACATCATCACGTTTCAGATTATCCAAAATAGTAACATCAGAAAAATGTAATGAAGTTGTTTCTTCACAGTGGCGTTCATTTCGTTTCAAAACCACTTTTCCATTATTTTTAATCTCACACAGCCTACAAATTGTCATAACAGCAACACTCCTTTTATTATTTTCATTGTCCGCCAAAACATATTCTATAACGTCTCGCTCCGATAGTCAACGAATGGAACAATCAAAGGTTCTTTGCCAATCATCTTCGCTTTTCCTCGTCTTAATAAGAACAACACTTCCCTTTCGGTGTTTTAAATCTGCACCACAAAAAGGACACGTTTCTATAAAATGACCCTGAACGCATTGCGGTTTACTCAACACCCAGTATTCATTATCTCCAAAGCTCGCTATCGTATTGCACCATATTTTATATCCCGTTGGCTTTTCTTTACAACGATGCTCAATTCCACTAAACACTGTGAAAAAATAATTATTTACAATGATTTTTGCACTCTTTCTGCGAATATCATTTTCTGCTATCCACGTTATATTTTTATAACGGTGATATAAAAGATAAGCATTATACGTCCTTTTTAAGTTTTCTCTTTTACGTTCGATTTCTTTTTTCCTTAATTCTTCACGCTGTTTCTTTGTCATTCTGCTCATGTTTTTCGCCCCTATCCACAAAGTTTCAAAAGTTCATTATTCTCAATAAGATACTGTTCTGAATGTTCATACACCTCTTCATATGCCTGTTCTCCCTCAAATTCATCAATGACGGCTTTTTCATCATCGGTCATTTCATTGTACGCCTTCTTACCGTAATGCGGCGGCAACCAATTTTTCTGTCTGCCTGCGTAAATATTGAATTTTTTCAGAAGCTTTTCGTCAGTAAACTCAATATGACAAGTTCCCTTTTTATAGAAAGAAACATTGAAATATTTCAGCTCAATATTCCGACTTTCTCCCATATTTTCAGCCACTTTGAGTATTGAAGAGAGATCGTGATAATTAATGCGGTCGCTGCCGTCAAGATACTCAAATACCCTTTCAATATCTTTGAGATTTTCTTCCACTCTGTAATAAGAAAATCTCTTAAAAATATCATTCCACGCCGAAAGCGGTATGATAACCTTTTTGTTTACATAATGCGCCTTGTTGTGCGCCCAACCGTTATAGTAGTGAATGTTGTTAGCACACTCAGGATACCACGAATGTTTCGTACTAAACTCTTCAAAGCACTGCAAGATGTTCTCCTCGAGAGCTGAGAGCAAATGTCTTGATAGCTCTATTCTCATTTGGAGAACATTAAAAAGGTTAAAATCATAGTATTTCATTTCAGAAAGCTTTGACATAAAATCTTGTCTGAGTTTGCTCGTAAACAGCTTCATAAACTCGTCGGAATGAAACAAAGCGTTCCAATACTTATATCTCATTGAATAGATGAAACGGTTAATCATTTCACCATAATTCTCTTTATATGAATGTTCATCGACTTCAAGCTTTATAATATCTCTTTGGTAAGAGTCTTTTTTAAAACTGCTTGAAAATCTAGGCTTTAAAGCGAAGTATTCTGTTATAAGCTTCTTGCCTGCGGCAACTTCAAGATTGTATGAGTCAATGAGATTTTGAAAGTAGTTACCGCTTGCAACGTCAGTTGGCTCAAAGTTTCTGTCCTCTTGCTCCAGTTCTGAACGTTCAAGGTTTTTCAAAATATCACTTTTATACACACAAGGCACTTTAACCTTAATCAGTGCAACTTCAACGTTTGTTGTGCGATCGGCACTTGTAAACTCAGAAGGCAGATAGTTTATCTCAGCGTTATATCCTTCAAGCAGCTTCACAAGTTCCTTGCGGCGATTACTAAATGGATTGCGAATAGTTTCAGCATTAACAATAGCGATTACCTCGCCGCCGTTCTCCTGCATTTTCAACGCCTTCAAGATGTGTTTATCGCCGTTTGAAAATGGTGCGTTCATAATGATAAGGTCATAGTGCTTATCTGCCTTAAAAGTCAGAAAATCATCATACACGAGCTTATACCCCTTGCCCTTTAAAATCTTCTGCAAATCAGGCTCTATCTCCACTACGTCAATGTCTATTTCCTCACCACGATATGATTGTTTACTTCTTTCCAACAAGCCCTCAACGATAGCTCCATTTCCTGCGCTTGGCTCTAGTACGGTTTTCACAGCATTAAAATCTATTCCGTCTATCATTTTATCAATGAGAGTTTTCGGTGTCGGATAAAATTCAACTAATGCGTTGCTCATAATCAGCACTCCTTTAACAAAGTAGGTTATCTTATATATATATTATATCATATTATAGCACGTTTGTCAATAGCAAATATAAAAATTTCAGAAACAAAATGATTCTCACGCCCGACCACCTTCACCATATTTCTGCATATATAAACGCTGTATCGTATAGCTATGCAGCGTTTTATAAGCTTCGGCGCAAAAAAAGAGCAAGTTCAAAACTTGCTCAAAAGCGGACATATATGTCACATTTTTATGTAGCACCACGATTGCGGAGCTTTTTTAAAATAGGTTTCAAGGGGCAATACTGGCTCATATTTTTTCAAATGAGAAATATGCCAAGCATATTTTCCACCATACGCCTTCAATTGCTCTTCGGTGAGGCAAGAGTTCTCGATTATCTCCGCCCTGTTGCCAGTATCAATATCAAATATCTTATCACAAATAAACTCAGCTACCACCTTGCCCTTGTAAAGCTCGTTGGACTTAACGTCCTTCGTGCAATATATAAGGCATTTAAAAGGCGTGTTCAGTTTTGGCTTTGTCCGTCTAACTTCTGCCGTTTTCTGCCCTGTCATTATTTTTCTGCACCACTCAGGCTTGATGCTTATTATAATCTCATTCATCTTTTTCCCTGCCATTAAAAATCAGTAAATCATTGTACACAGCACGTTTATCGGAATATTCGCTTGACTTCAACTTCTTTGTGCCGAATATTCCCTCAAAGGCATTGATATAATCATCGCCCAATTGATGTATCTGCTCGTCCACATCGTCAAGCTTTCTTATCGTTTCTTCGTCTGAACTTGCCTCTTTCAAAAAAGACATATCCATACTCAGGATATACCTCGTTTTGGTTTCGTCTATCTGTTCTTCATAAGATGTATTATCGGCAAGAACATAGCAAAGGCGATGCTTTTCATATTCAAGAGTTTTTAATTTGTAATATAGGCTGTCGCACATGGCTATTTGTATGCCGTCTACTATAAGGAACGAAAGAAGCGCAGATACGCATATGCAGATGATTACTGATATCACTGCTTTTTTCTTTTCCATTTATTTTTCCTCTTGTCGGCTTATATCCACATCTAAATATCTTCTCACATAAACAGAGTTACGGTTTTTATAATCGTCACTCTCACTCAATACACGAACGTCCTTTTTCTCTAAAAGGCGCACAAATTTCTCGACCTCTTTTGGTACTCCCTCTACTCTTATTTTTATCACTTACATCATTGCTCCTTCAAACTCTGCTTGCCACTGTTCATCGGAAGTATTTGCTTTCAGCACAACTATTGTGCCTTTGTGATCGTTCAGGTTAAGACCGCAATAAGGACAGCAGCTTATATTCTGCACAACACCGTCCTCGTCTATCTCAGCCCATTGCTCCTGCTTATCAGAAGTCAGGATAACGTTATCCTTGTCCGTTTGTTCACAACGGTGGAACACCTTCTGATAAACAAGTTTACCATATGTGCCAAGGTCAACGATTTTCTTTCGGCGTGGGTCAGTATCAGGGATAGCAGTTACATCATCAAGAGAGTTGTAAATATTGAACGCCTCATACAAAGACTCTATATTTTTCTTCTGACTTTCCTTTTTACCTTTTTTTAAATCATCAAAGTAATCTGCAATTGCCTGTAATAGTATCTTGCTTCTTGCCACACCTACCTGCTTTGCCAACAAGTCAGCTCTTTCAAACAGGTCATTTGGAATATATACTCCAAAGGTTTCTGTACGCATATCATCACCCTCGTTATTTCTTCTGAGAGTTTCACTAGATATGTTCACATTTTTTGCTGATAATAGCTTTTTCAATGCCTCTTCCACAAAGATTGAGGGCGTTTTGCCAGCAGATAAGACATAGGAACTTATCTCATTAAACATCTTCTTCGATGTTCTCATTGTAATCAACTTCATACTTTCCACGTTTACCTCCACCCTAAATGGTTTAAAATCTTCTTATGTTATTTACCTTCTTTTTATTTGCTATGTATAGATTATATCATAATATGTACATTTTGTCAAGTGAATACATTTATTTCTATAATGAAGTGCAATTGTGACACATATAGCACACACGAAAAAAAGACTCACATTTCTGCAAGCCTTTTTCCCGATAAGATAACTCATACTTATCAAAGCACAAGTAGTTTTGATTGTATATATTATATCATATATTACGCATAATGTCAACACTTTTCTAAAAAAATAGACGTTGCAAGATTTTCTCTCAACGTCTATCTTTCATATGGTTTATATGTTTAAGGAGTATAAGTGTATCGTTATTTCAATAATACATTCAGTACAAAAAAATGAAAATTGATTTATAGTCTGCGTAAATCTCACTTTTGAAATGTTTACAGCTTATTCACAATAAACTGTCTTTTTTTTATAAATTAAAACGATTATATAGCTAGACTATAACAACATTACAATAATCTAATTATATTAGAGGGCAAAAAAATAAATTGACATACAAGCCTATTGATGTTATAATAATAAATGGAGCGTATCATAGCGGTAGGCGGTTTGTCCTCTCAAACATCAACAACCCTAATTCATTTATTTGCGGTCAAGTTTGATGAAAGGAGAGTGATGGCTATGGATATTGTTTACATAGTATTAAGTGTTATGTTGATCCTTGCTCTTACTGAGTTCGTGAAGAACATAAAAAAATAGCCGCCCAAGCGTCCAAACTTACGGCTATTTTTAGTGTATAGAGGACTACCGTCTATCCGATATGCTCCTTTTATATTTATAATTATAGCACTTAATGAATGAAAAATCAATAGAAAAATGGGAAAGCTCAGAAAAATTTTTTCTGAGCTTTTTTCATTATATGTTCTTTGTATATCGACAAGTCGGAAAGTTGCTACAGCCCCAAAATGCGCCATGCTTTCCATACCGCTTAACAAGCGTTCCACCACAATAAGGGCAGGACGGTGGCTCTTGTGCTTGCTGAGACGGCTGTGCTTGCGTATACGCCGCCGAAACGAACGAGCGTATGTTGTTACCACCTATAAACTGCGTAAGCTCTGAGCGGTCATACAGCTCGACTCCTGACGTTTCCGCAAGCTGTTCAGCACTGTTGCTGAAATAGTTATTAGTGAATACAATGGCTCTCTGTGCGTTGTAATAAGACCTTGCGCCGATCACTTCTTGTATCGCCTTTATCCCTACGGTGCTTCCGTACCGCTTTGCCTGAACGACAATGGTTTCACCATATCCATTCTTTAATACTAAATCTGCGCCATAATCGTGTGACTTAGGTGTGAGCTGTGCCTTATACCCTTGCTCCTGAAAATGATACTTCAAAAGCTCTTCAAATTCTTCTCCTGACATTTGGTCTATATCAGCCATACCGCTTGTAAGATATCGTTCTTTTTTCTTATTCTGCTTGTAGACCTTAATGATAAGTGGTACGCCCACACCAACTATAAGCATCATAATCAGCGTTGCCACAAGGTTTCCTTTTGTAACAAATAAGGTTATGATCGCCGTTGCTGTTGCAAGAAGCTCACCAAGACTTTCTTCTTGCTTGCGTTTGCTTCTTTTCCTGTATCTCCTAGCCATTGTATATACCCCTCTTTTAATCAAATTTTCGTTTCAAGCATATTCTCCGCCGTTGCCATTGCAATTTAAGCATTTCGAGGCTTTCATTGTGAATTTTAATTATCTCCCACATATCTCAGCTTAACGATATATCCATTCTCTGTTTTTTCAACTATCTGCAATTGCCTGCCGTTCGCTGTAAAGACAAGACCGCCATAGCCTTTGACCTTTTTCTTTGCGCCGCTTTTCAGTACAATTTGTACACGCTCGTGCTTTTCTGCATAGGCTTTCGTAAGGTCAACAGAACGCTTGCACTTTCTTGAAAAAAGTCTGTTGCCTTTCATATCATATACCACTATGGAATTGATATTCACAAAGCCTAAGCAGACAATGATCGCTACAAAACCAGTTGTACCGCCTATTTCAACAGCCACAGGCACTTTTGATATTTTCGCCGATTTTGCTCTTTCCATTACCGATGAGGTTTCTTCAACCTTGCTTTCTACCATGGCAGTTGTTGTTGTGGTGGTGGTCTGAGTTATCTGCGTTCCCCTCTGATATACGCCTGTTGCCTGTATCGTGTATACTGGCTTTCCCTCAGAAGATATCTCGTACTCGTATACGCCGTGTCCGATCCATGTTGCACCGCCTGTTATCGTTACCCAGTCGGCATAATGCGCCGTATATGTACTTGTCAGCCTCTTGCCGTATGCAACTGCTTTTCGTGTATCATTCGACTTGTTGACCTCGCCTGCCCACTTAACAGAGGTTATCTTGTATTTCGACTTATCTAAGCCGAGAAATTCAAGCACGAGATCTCCCCTGCCGTCAAGCGGACAATTTTTATCATCATGATTAAGGCGCACACCGTTAAAATCATAGTAAGAAGCTGAATATGAGGAAAACTCGATAGGAAAGCTCACATCATCGCTCCATTCTTCCTCAGTCTTATCAACGCTCTGCAATGAAAGCTGCACTCGCTGCGTACCACCTGTGTAATCATTATTTACGTCAAAATAGTCCTTGTTTGGAAATATCGGCTCACTAGTTTGGTGTGGAAAAGAAGTCGAGCCTTCCGCATATATCTGTTTCTGCTCGATACTGGACTGAGTATAATAGGTACTCACAAGCTTCGCAGTATACTTCTTGCCACCCCACTCAGTTTCTATGGTATCATCAAAATCATAAGACTTCTCTGACAGGTCGCTTGTCACAACTTCCTGCTGTTTTGTCTGAACTTTCGCATTATCATCAGTTTTTATGATTGATGTTGTGTTTGAAATAAGGTGATACTCATAACCGTTCTGTGTAAAACCTTCCTCAAAATCATATACCTCATTTTTGTCGGTAGATGTAAACTGTTCAGATTTTATAATAGTCATTTCCGCTTTTGCCGTGGCAGAAGCCGCAAGCGGAGTGGCACCCATAAGCATAAGTGCCGCTAGGAAACTCAATAATCGTTTCATCATAATCCCCCTTATCTTATGTAAATATTATATCATAAATAATGGTATAAGTCAATAGCAAAGGCATAATTATTTGATTTTTTATATAAAATAGAGTATAATTGTGACACATATAGCATAGATGAAACGTGACATATATGTCCGCAAAAAAAGAGCCTACCAAAAATGATAGGCTCTAAAATGCTATGACTTACTTAGTCTGCTTTTTTCTCTTTGAGGCAGCTACAGCAGTTGCTACACACAATGTCATTGCCAGTGCAAAAGGAGCGGCATTTCTGCTAGTTCCTGTACTTGCGTTTGGAGTGTCCTGTGTTGTGACCTGTCTATTTGGTGTCTCAGGGGTCTGTGATACTGTTACACCGCCGCCGTACTCGTTCTTCTGAGTTGTTGTAAATACTTGTCCGTCCTCAGTGAACTCAAACGTATAAGTCTTTTCGTCAAGTACATAATTTTCAGGTGCTTTCGTTTCCTTATAGCTGTACTTACCAAGTGGCAATTCACAAGTCAGATATCCGTCTGAATTTGTTGTACCCTTAAATACAGACTTTCCGCTTTCATCGAATATCTCATACTCTGCGCCTGCAAGCTTATTTCCTGATACCGAGTCAACCTTATACAGCTCGAACTTACCCTTCATCTTAGTATTCTCTACACTGAGATTTACTTCGTGATACTCAATCGAGCTGTCATAATCACTAATGAATGTCTTTTCCCAGTTGCTCTCCCTATATCCGTCAGGTGCTTTGGTTTCCTTGACTTTGTACTCAATGCCTGCATACAGCTTGATTTTATCTCTCGTTGTTGCCTGTCCGTCCTCGCCTGTTGTTACCTTGCCAAGCTCATTGCCGTCCTTATCATAAACAGTGAACTCAGCTCCTGCAAGAGCCTTTTTCGTTTCACCATCAGTCTTGTATATATTCAATACAAGTTCCTGCAACTTGTTCGTCATTTCTGCCTTAAAGATGCCGTCCTCGCCGATTGTGAACGCATACGGTGTTGTGTCAAGATAATAACCCTTTGGAGCATCGAACTCTCTGTAATAGTATTTGCCGACTGGTAATCTCTTAAAGGTTACTTCGCCCTTATCGTCTGTTCTGCCCTGTACGATAACATTCTTGTCCTCGTCAAGAATTTCTATTCCGCAGTCAGGAATGAGTTCGCCTGTTGAGAAGTCTGTTTTTGTTATCGTTACTTCTGTTGGAGCATTTTCAACGCTGATATTGACCTCATGATACTCGATCGAGCTGTCATAATCACTAATGAATGTCTTTTCCCAGTTGCTCTTCCTATATCCCTGCGGAGCTTTTGTCTCTCTTACAACGTACTCTCTGCCTGCATACATTGTAATTTTGTCTCTTGTTGATGCGTTACCGTCCTCGCCTGTTGTTACCTTGCCAAGCTCATTGCCGTCCTTATCATAAACAGTGAACTCAGCTCCTGCAAGAGCCTTTTTCGTTTCACCATCAGTCTTGTATATATTCAATACAAGTTCCTGCAACTTGTTCGTCATTTCTGCCTTAAAGATGCCGTCCTCGCCGATTGTGAACGCATACGGTGTTGTGTCAAGATAATAACCCTTTGGAGCATCGAACTCTCTGTAATAGTATTTGCCGACTGGTAATCTCTTAAAGGTTACTTCGCCCTTATCATCTGTTCTGCCTTGAACAAGGACGTTCTTACTTTCGTCAAGTATCTCTATTCCGCAATTTGGAATGAGTTCGCCAGTTGAGAAGTCCTTCTTTGTAATTGTTACTTCTGTCGGAGCATTTTCAACAGAGGTTTGAGCCTCTACATACTCGATCTGATTGTCATAATCAAGAGAAATTTCCTTTGAGCCTGAAAGAATATATCCGTCAGGAGCTTTCACTTCGTCAAGGCTGTACTTAAAACCAGTGTAAAGGCTTGAAGTGTCTGCACTTCCGTCCTCGCCTGTTGTGATTGTTTCAATTACTGCACCCTTATCATAAAGCTTAACACCGTGAACGATGATATCCTCGCTTGCTACAACGTTGAATACTGCGCCTGCAAGCTTCTTCTCGTTATCTTCCTTATCGACCTTATATACTCTGATTTTGCCCTGCTGTCTATCGTCACCGATCACCGCAGTTGTCTCAGAATTTACAACAGTCTGATTATATGGCATTGTGACTATTCTATCTTCTGCCTTGTTATATCCAAAAGGTGCTTTAAGTTCTTTGATCGTAAAGCTGTGTGCGACTGGATAACGCTTAACTGTTTCTGCGCTTCCGTCCTCGCCTGTGATTATAGTTTCAATAAGATCGCCTGTGACATATGTGTCATACTGGCTTTCTTCATCGTTCCAAATCTTTATTTCGTCATTTGCGTAAATACCAAACTCTGCGCCAGCAAGAGCGTACTCGTTGTTATCATTATCTACCTTAATGACCTTTATAGTTCCCTGCTGCCAATCGTTCGTAACATCAAATGATATCTTCTGATACTGAATTGAAGTGTCAGCGTTAATGTCAACGGTAAATGTCTGCTCCCAGTTCGTTGCTACATAGTTCGTAGGAACTGCTGTTTCCTTTATCTTGTACTCAATGCCCTCATAGAGCTTTGCATTTACGCCGCTTTCATCACTTGCGGACTGTGTTGTTGCATAGCCGTTTTCATCAGTGATTATCTTGCAGATTTCATCTCCTGATTTCAGGTTATAATCAGGATAGTCCTTATTAGCTGTGATAGTGAACTCTGCGCCTGCGACCTTCTCGTCATAATTGTTCTTCTTGTTGACTTCAACTATAACGTGATGCTGTGTATTACCGATTGACAGGTCACGGAATGAATATCCAATGTCCTTATCAAAATCGTCACTTGTGAATGTTACTGTTGTTGTGTTTTCCTCAAAGTAGTAGCCTGCGGCTGTACCTGTTTCTTTCAGCTCGTATGTACCAAGTGGAAACTCTGCAAAATCAGCCTCGCCCTTCTCATTCGTTTTCAGAACGATAGGGTTACTATGATTGTATGTAACGCCGTCAATCTCAAAATCGCCTATGCTTTCATCAGGTGTGAGAGCGAATGTTACGTCTTTAAGTCTTGCCTTAAACTCTTCGCTTACTGTGTAGCCGTTGTCAGCATTTATCTCACTATCTATCTTACTTATATGAAGCTTACCCTTCATAGGAGTTTCGATAGATGTGACTGTTCTCTGCTGTGGAATATTGGCATTGGCAATGCCCTCGTGCGCTCCGTCAAGCTCAACGTCATATTCATTAGTGTCTATTATATATCCTTCAGGAGCTTTTGTTTCCTTGACGTAATACTTGCCGCATCTAACAACGTCAAAATGATCGTCACCGCTTGTAGTAGTTGTTATCGTCTGAATTTCATCGCCTGCCGAATAGATCTTTGTGCCAAAAACGTTTGTGATATCTTCTCTTGCATAGAGTGCATACTCTGCGCCTGCAACGTATTCGTTTGTCTCAGAGTCAAGCTTTTTAAGGTTTATCTGCAAAGGAATTTCCTTATTTTTCAACTGTGCATCTTTGTCAGGGAAAAGATATACCTTATCCGAGCCTGCAAGACCAACGCCATAGCCTGACTGAACTTCTGTAAGCGTTACTGGGTTTTTCTGCTTTGTGACTTCTACCATTCCTGTGTTGCCTGTTGCAGTTGGAAATACCATTATAATATCGCCATAGCAGCTAGAAGTACCTACCGTAAGCTTCTCAGCTTCCTCGATATTTTCTGTAAGACAAGCGTTTTCTCCTCTGTCTGTGATGTTGCCGCTATAGAGGTAAACACCGCTTGATATTGAACGAGAATTTTTGAAGTAAACTGTTTTACCACTGTCAAGCTTCACGCTTGCAACAAACTTCGTATTGTTATAGATATCTGTAAGACCGTATGAATTTGCATTGCCGTTTACGTCCTGAATTACCTTCGTCAT
>ENA-OZFU01000622-OZFU01000622.1-human-gut-metagenome-genome-assembly--contig:-NODE-622-length-12121-cov-5.259241_pt1 | contig 12121 bp, 10 predicted proteins | sample MGYA00244650_ERZ653646 | MGnify/ENA primary metagenome ERZ653646 (study PRJEB26926, sample SAMN06164982) | human gut metagenome | biome: ENVO:00009003; feature: ENVO:2100002; material: ENVO:00002003...
TTCATTCTCGAAAGCGGATGCAAAGGTATAGCTTTTTTCAACACAAACCAAACATATCAACAAAAAAGTTGAAAATAAACGCAATTTTTTCGCATATTTTGACAAAAGAGGCCATTTTCGCCCATTTTGTCACGATTTTAGTGGTTCCAGAGCCAATCTTCGCGTCATATTCCACCCATGCCAAAAGAGCGGGGAAAACCGCGAAAAGCACCCGAAGACGCCTCTCGACCCTCACCACACCCGCAGCCACCACCACGACACGACCCGACGCCCATAATCGCCAAACAGGGCACCACAGATACCATTCCCGCGCATCCATCCAGCCCCCACGTGCCTATATATAATATAATAATGTGTAGATATTGTCAAAAACTTATGAATTAAGGTCAAAAAACAAGATGCGCAATGCCAACAATCAGTTAACTTTGCAGAAAAACTAAAAATCTTACATTAATCATGAAGAATAGAAAGTGTTTCTTTGCGGTTGACTTAGGCGCAACCAGCGGAAGAACTATCATAGGCACCCTTGCAGACGGCAAGGTTGCTTTGGAGGAGATTACCCGTTTTGGCAATCCTCTAATCAATGTCAATGGCTTTTTCTATTGGGACCTCTTTGCCCTATATAATGAAATCATCAAGGGACTTAAGACCGTCGCCGAGCGTGGCATTGAGATTACGAGCATAGGTATCGACACCTGGGGATGCGACTTCGTATGCATTGGCGACGACGGCCAGCCTCTGCGCAACCCACTCGCCTACCGCGACCCACACACCATGGGCATGATGGAGCGCTACTTCGAAGAGAAGATTAGCCGCGCCGAGGTATATCAGCACACCGGCATCCAGTTCATGAACTTCAACTCCCTCTTCCAGCTCTACACCATGGGCGAGATGGGCAACGTGGCTCTGCGCAATGCCAAGAAGATACTCTTCATGCCCGACGCGCTGAGCTACATGCTCACCGGCAACGCCATCTGCGAATACACCGTCGCCTCGACCTCAGAGATGCTCAACCCCACCACGGGCGACCTCGACGAGCGACTGCTTGAGAGCATAGGATTGAAGCGCGAGCAGTTTGGCACACTCACCCACCCCGGCACCATCATCGGCACCATCAACGAGGCCGTGCAGAAGCAGACCGGACTCGGCGCCGTGCCCGTGATAGCCGTAGCCGGGCACGACACTGCCAGCGCCGTAGCCGCTGTGCCCGCCAAGGACGAAGAGTTTGCCTACCTCAGCAGCGGCACATGGAGCCTCATGGGTATCGAGTCCAAGAAAGCCATCATCAACGACCGCAGCTACGAGCTCAACTTCACCAACGAGGGCGGCGTAGGCGGAACCACACGTTTCCTCAAGAACATCTGCGGCATGTGGCTCTACGAGCGCTGCCGACAGGAATGGTCAGAGCTGCGCCATCTGGGACACCTCGAGCTGCAGAAGGAAGCCTGGGAGATAGAGGACAACGAGAGTTTCATCTTCCCCGACGACCCCTGCTTCACCAATCCCGACTCCATGGTAGCCACCATACAGCAGTATTGCCGCGACCACGGTATGCCCGTGCCCGAAACCCACGGACAGATTATCCGCTGCATCTTCGACTCGCTAGCCCGACGCTACAGCGAGGTGCTGGGCTACCTGCGCGAGTTCAGCGAGACCGACATCAAGGTGCTCCACATCATCGGAGGCGGCTCCAAGAACGACTTCCTCAACCAGCTTACCGCCGACGCTTGCGGCATCACCGTACTGGCAGGCCCACAGGAGGGCACAGCCTTGGGCAACGTGATGCTCCAGGCCAAAGCAGCCGGGGAGGTGGATGACATCTGGCAGATGCGACGCATCATCGCCGACTCGATAGAAATCAAGAAATATGAACCAAAAAAATAACAAAATCATGAAAGTAGAAACCATTGAACAGAACTATGCCGTCGCCAAGGCGCGTTACGCTGAATTTGGCATAGACACCGACAAAGCCATCGCCGAACTCGAGAAGACCCCCATATCACTTCACTGCTGGCAAGCCGACGATGTGACAGGCTTTGAGAGCAACTCAGCTCTTACCGGTGGCATCCAGGCCACAGGCAATTACCCCGGCAAGGCACGCAACATCGACGAGCTGCGTCAGGATATAGAGAAAGTACAGACCCTGCTTGCAGGCCACCATCGCCTCAACCTCCACGAGATTTACGGAGAGTTCGGCGGCAAGTTTGTAGATCGCGACCAGGTAGAAGTTTCCCACTTCCAGGGATGGATTGACTGGGCAAAGGAGCACAACCTGAAGCTCGACTTCAACTCCACCAGTTTCTCCCACCCCAAGAGTGGCGACCTCTCGCTGGCCAATCCCGACAAGGCCATCCGCGACTTCTGGATTGAACACACCAAGCGCTGCCGCCGCATCGCCGACGCCATGGGTAAGGCACAGGGCGACCCCTGTATCATGAACATCTGGGTTCACGACGGAAGCAAGGACCTCACCGTAGAGCGCTATCGCTACCGCCAGATTCTCAAAGAGAGCCTCGACGAAATCCTCGCCGAAGACCTGCCCCACATGAAGTCTTGTCTCGAAGCCAAGCTCTTCGGCATCGGTCTCGAAGCCTACACCGTAGGTTCTCACGACTTCTTCGCAGGCTACTGCTCCAAGAACAACGCCATCTACACTCTCGACACCGGCCACTACGAGCCCACCGAGAATGTGAGTGACATGGTTTCCAGCCTCCTCCTCTTCGTGCCCGAGCTGATGCTCCACGTGAGCCGCCCCATGCACTGGGATTCCGACCACGTGACACTCTTCGACGACAACACCCGCAACCTCTTCACCGAGCTTGTGCGTGCCAACGCCCTCGACCGTGCCCACATCGGCCTCGACTATTTCGATGCATCCATCAACCGCATCGGTGCTTACGTCATCGGCGTACGTGCAGCCCAGAAGTCTCTGCTCCAGGCATTCCTTGAGCCGCTTGCCACACTGCGCAAGTACGAGGACGAAGGCAAGGGCTTCGAGCGTCTCGCCCTCCTCGAGGAGATGAAGACCCTCCCATTCGGCGCCGTATTCGACTACTTCAACCTCAAGAACAATGTGCCTGTAGCCGAGCAGTACATCGCCGAGGTACAGAAGTACGAGCAAGAAGTTCTGTCCAAGAGATAATGCTATATATATAATAAGGTATATAGCGCACTTATCACCCGCCGCATCATCAGTGCGGCAACCACTCACTTCAGGGTTGCAGGTTCCATTCCCGCAACCCTGTTTCTTTTGTTGCCCCCCAAAAAATCGGTCATCAGACTCCAGTTCATATCCGTGTCGCTTTTGAGCAGATTGCTTCGAGTTGGGCTGAAGACATAACAGACTATGCCGAAACCCAAACAGAGGGAAGATGCCAAAAGACAACTGACTCATGGGCAAAGGTTCACCATACTCCATTCTGTATACCAGCCGCCCTATGAGCATTATCCCGCCACTTTAGCGTGGCAGCGATAAAAAATCGCTAAGAACAATGTAATTAAAGAACTTTGTAGTATTTTTGCTGTCCCAAAGGAACAAGAAACAGACCCAAATGATACAGCTAAAAGAAAATCAAGGTATACCCCGCAACATTCTCCTGATGATGGCCATCATCGCAGGACTCACAGTAGCCAACTGCTACTACAACCAACCATTGCTCGAACTAATCCGTCATGACATAGGCATTACCGAGCAGAGCGCCAACCTCATCACCGTGATTACGCAGATAGGCTATGCGCTTGGCCTATTCTTCCTCATTCCCCTGGGCGACATGTTTTCACGCAAGAGACTTATCCTCTTCAATATGAGCATCGCTGCCGTGATGGCCATCGTGATGGCAGTGGCACAAAACGTGTGGATGCTCTGGGGGGCTTCGTTGCTGATAGGAGCCTGTTCCGTAATTCCACAGTTCTTCATCCCGATAGCAGGACAGTTTTCTGCACCAAAGAACAAGAGCAGGAATATGGGCTTTGTACTATCCGGATTACTTACGGGCATCCTTACCTCACGGGTGATTAGCGGCTACATCGGCGAATGGCTGGGATGGCGCGAGATGTTTATTATCGCCGCCTTCGTGATGCTCATCTGCATGGGCGTGATGCTATTGATGATGCCAGAGATGAAACGCAACTATGAAGGTACTTATAGAGGACTAATGAGCACCATGGCAGAGATTATCATTCTCCACCCCTCGGTACGCATCTACTCCATCCGTGCCGCCTTTGGTTTCGGCAGCATGATGGCCATATGGTCGTGTCTCGCCTTTCATCTTGCCCAGCCACCTTTCAGGGCAGGAAGCGACATGGTTGGGATGCTCGGACTCTGCGGCATCATGGGTGCTGTGGCGGCAAGTGGCATAGGCAAACAGGTCCCTAAGTTCGGTATTCGTAAATTCAGTCTGTTCGGAGCAGGCATGCAAATTATGGCCTGGGGAATAGCCTTGCTCTTCGGCGACACCTACGCAGGGCTCATCGCAGCCATCATCCTGGTCGACATAGGCTTGCAATGTCAGCAACTCAGTAATCAAAGTGGATGCCTGCAAGAGATTCCGCATGCTTCCAACCGTGCCAACACCATCTTCATGACCACATACTTTATAGGTGGTTCACTCGGTACATTCTGTGCCGGATATTTATGGAACCGAGCCAACTGGTTAGGCGTATGCATTGTGGGCATTACCTTTGCCTTCATATCATTAGCCATCACTCTAAACAACAGGAAATAGAGGTTCATCCGTAGCGCCGACAGCCCATGCTTCCATTGCCAGCGAGCTGGGCTCAAGGAACATCAAGATAAAGCAGAAGTTACACGGTACATATCTTAACTATGCTGTAAGTGCCGGTTGGAGGGTACATATCATGGCTACCCTGTAAGTGTTGCGCTTCCCCAGCCCAAGGTTTCTTGTATCATGCACTATGGATTTGACATATTGGCAGATGTTTTCATTCATTATAATGGCATATTTGGACTAAAATTTCAGTTTTATGCAACTAACAGCCTATAAAGTATTTATTATCACTGATTTTTTGTATCTTTGCAACGCATTCGCAATAAATGCGTTTGCAAACATAACTGTGAAGTCTTGAAATATGATAATCTTTGGATTTAAATATTCAACGGGGTTGTTGGAAACCCTTATGCTGAGGGATTATTCCACTCGGTAAGTACCTTAAATAGTTATATGAAAGACTATTTCAATTGGATAGGATGTAAATCATCTAAAAAAGAAAGGTATATCCAACCATACGGATAACACAGCGGAGTGGTAGCAGGATGTAAATCATCTAAAAAAGAAAGGTATATCCAACCCAACGGATGACACGAATAACACGAAGAGGATGTAAATCATCTAAAAAAGAAAGGTATATCTAACTCAGGACTTACACAAAACACGCTCGCCTGGATGTAAATCATCTAAAGAAATGTACATCCAATTGCGGAGAGTTCATCTAACTTGCCTAGCAAGATGTAAATCATTTAATAACGAAAGCTAAATTCAAATATTTTTGTTAAAATGAAAAGGACTTTTTGACTATAAAGCAGAAGTTTATCATTCATCAATTGATTTTAAAATAAACATGTCTAAAATTACAAGAAAGATAGAGATTATTCCTGATATAGAAGGATTAACTCATGACGAGTCAAATAAAAAATGCTATGGTGCATTTTATAGTTTTTACAAGAATTTATACAAGGTGGCAAATCTCCTTGTAAGTCAATTGTATGGATTAGACAATCTGTTATCATTGATGAGACTACAGAATGATGAATACGTTAAATGTCAATCCAAGTTGTCTCTTAAATCTACAACGGATGCAGAGAAGAAAAACCTAAAGAAGCGCATGGAAATAATAAATGCAGAACTTGTATCTATTAAGAATGGAATGGCTCCAAAGCATCCAAAGACATTTGCCTACCGTGCTGTGACGAATTGCGTCTATGCTAAAAATATACCATCAGACATTTTAAATACTCTTAAACAAGATGTCTATAAACACTTTAACGATACAAAGAAAGAGCAATTTCGGGGAGAAAGGAGTTTGACAACATACAAAAGGGGAATGCCTGTTCCTTTTAGTATTGAAAAGAAACATGCTATTGTTTGTGATGGTGATAATTATTATCTACCATGGTTTGAGGATACACGTTTTAGACTCAACTTTGGTCGTGACAAAAGTAACAATCGTGCCATTATAGACAATTGCATCAAGACAAAGAGGTATAAATTATGTCCTGCTGCAAAGATGCAGCTTAAGGATAAAAAACTTTTTCTACTTGTTACAGTAGATATTCCAGCTACCAAGACAACCACTGTCAAAGGAAAAGTTATGGGCGTAGACCTCGGTGTTGTAAATCCTGCTTATGTAGCAGTGAATGATGGACCTGAAAGAAGTCGTATTGGTAATGGTGAAGCCTTTCAGAAGCAACGTGATGTCTTTCGCAGGAGATTTCGTGAATTACAACGCTCACAACTGACACAAGGTGGTCATGGAAGAAAGCACAAAACAAAAGCGACTGAAACACTTAGAGGCAAAGAAAGAAATTGGGTGCAGACTGAAAATCATCGTATAAGCAGGGAAATTGTAAATTTGGCATCTCGGTGGAAAGTTGAGTGCATACAAATGGAAAGCCTGAAAGGATACGGAAAAAATCAAGAAGGAGAAGTTGAGGACAACCACAAACGCCTTCTTGGGCGATGGTCTTATTTCGAGCTACAAAAAGATATAGAATATAAGGCTGCAATGGTTGGTATTCAAGTGAAATACATAAATCCTGCATACACCAGCCAGACTTGTCATGTCTGTGGACAACGTGGAAATAGAATAGAACGTGATACTTTTATTTGTACTAACCCTGAATGTACTTGTTATAATCAAGCACAGGATGCAGATATGAATGCAGCTATAAATATTGCAAAATCTAAAGATGTAGTAAAGTAATCCTATACGATAAATAATTTGTCAAACTATAAGAAAATATGAAGAAAATATTTTTGTTAATGACATTGTTGCTGCTGTTTTGTTGCAACATTTCAGCACAAACGCATTTAACTTTCATGGGCATTCCTATCACAGGAACGAGGGAAGCAATGATGGCAAAGTTAAAGGCTAAAGGATTTACAGAGAAGACACAAGAAAATGAAGTCGGTGTCGAATTGAAAGGAAAATATCTTGGAAAAGATGTATGGTTGCGTATTTATAATAGCAATAAGTCTAAGACAGTATATCTTATAGATATATTTTTCAAAAAAGGGCAATTCATGGATTTGTATGAACAATATCTTGATTGTCGTGAAAAGTTTAATGGCATATATGGTAAACCAACAGAAATCCTCGATGAACCTTTTGAAGAAACTTTAAAGTATGGGAAACTTCCTATGTGTGCAACATATTATAAAAACTCCAAAGGCTTGGTTTCATTAGAGATTTCAGACGACATGCATTGTGTAGAAATATCTTTTCAGGATAAGCATAATGCAGAGGTTATGAGAAAAGAAAAACCTCAAAAGAATGTGAAAAAGTAATCTCATTTATGGTTTTATTCAAAAAGAAAAATCGAAGTGATGGATATAGATGCAAGAAAAGAAATACGCGAAAAGGCTCAATCAGAAAACTTGTTATCGATAATTAGGAAAGAAATTTTTCCTAATGTATATACCTTTCCTGAAAGAAAGAAGAATGACAGACCTGATATTGTCCTTGCGATTTCTGAAAAAAGAATAGGAATAGAGGTAACAGAATGTTATCCTTCTAATCACATAGATGAAGAAGACAAAAAGAAGGGTAAGAGACCACTTTGTAAAAAGAAAAACTATACATGGTTAATGAAAGAATGCGAGGATTTCAAGAATAGCCCATATTTCGTCAACTTGACAAAAGACCAACATTATAAGATAAAATTATATACAACTAATGCAGTATATCGTGGTAAGCATCATGATGAATTTCAAAATGAGCTCATTGAGCATATAGAAGCTATACGATATAAGAGATACCCCATAAGTACAAAACTTATTTCGAGAATCAAAGTAGAGCCTTCTGTTCACAATTATGTGGATTTTTTTCACACATCAAGCCCTTGGCCTGTAAAATGGGAAGATGTTCTAAGAGAAATAGAGAAAAAGGAAGAACAGTCAGTAGAATATGAACACACTGATGAATTGTGGCTAAATATTTATATTCCATGGGTAGAAAACATCGTATCTTACGAAATGGATATAGGAAAGAATGACATAGCTACTATCAGAAAAAGATTGCTGCAATCAAAATTTCAAAGAATATATCTTTCTTCTATTAGAGAACATGATACATTTGTTTTGAAAACTAATAATGGAAAAGATATGTTGGATGAAGAACATTGCATTTCAACTATAGATGTATCTTGAACTGTAATGTTGTATTGACTAATAATATATTATACGAAATATAATAAACATACGTCGCGCCATTAAAGAGCATGGATATTCGGCAAAAAACTTTTCTGATAAGATTGGCGTAAAGCCGCAGACTAATTACAGAACATGATTAACGGCAATCCAACAGTCAAGAAAATGAAAGAGATTACTGAATGTTTGGATTGTAACATCACAGATTTATGTTATCTGATAGATAAAGAACAAGTCGAACAACCGTACAAGGATTTGCATTTAACAAATGCCAGTCTTTCGCAACAATCTACATGTGTTGAGCAACATTCAGTTATACTTTGAACCATCACCTTGTCACTACTACTTTCTGTTCACATTGCGTAACAAAGGTGAGAGTCGGCGTAGTATTGTTTCCTGAAAATAAGAGGATGCCAAGCGGATGACCTCGTCCTGTGAAAGATGCTCCTTGTCAGTCGGGATTGTCTCGATACGCTCCAAAAAACGTTCGGGGTCTCCTTAATCTTTCGGTCACGATAGGCTGTATGGATTGACGCACGGAATGTTGACCAATAGTTGGCTGCCGAATTGACATGCAGTTTTCTGTTCTTATGCAGTCCATGTGGTGCTGTCATTACTCATAGTTGTATTGATTTATTGAAGAATACTCATTATGAAGAGTCTCTTCACGGCTGCTATGACAGTGCAAACCGAGAGCATAATCCAAATAAATTTGGCTTCTGCCGAGGTACTGCCTGTCTTCGCGAATGAAAAATAACAGAATGAGATCTCCGTGACTCCAATTATTCATAGTAACTGATGGATAATGCTGAAATCATTTGAACTTACAGCCCTTTCTGCCATTACACGTTCCACATCCGTCTTCAAAAGCAGATTTTTTACACCCACTTTTACCTTGCTGATATGGTGAACTCTCACAATATGGCAGATATTGGCACTTGGCAAACCATACAGCTGTTGCACCTGTTCGGTGGTATGTACTGCGATTAGCCGAAGGCGTCATCCATAGCCCACATCCGCGCCGGCGGGCATCATCTCCACGCCAATAGAGGCTATCGTCTGCACCGTGCGCACATTTTTCGGTCCGTTGTGGTCCAAGGTAAAATATTTTTTGTACTTTTGCGATGTAAATGACATAAGCTATGGATAGCAGACAATTATACCAATTGTACCAACAACACCCCACCGTAACCACCGACAGCCGCAACTGTCCGGAGGGAAGCATCTTCATCGCACTCAGGGGCGCCTCATTCAACGGCAACCTTTTCGCCGACACCGCCCTCGACAAGGGCTGTGCCTATGTGGTGATAGACAACAAGGAATACTATAAGGACGACGGCCGACACATCCTGGTCGACGACTGTCTGACCACCTTCAAGGAGCTGGCACGCGAGCACCGCCGCCAGTTCGACATCCCCGTAATAGGCATCACGGGCACCAACGGCAAGACCACTACCAAGGAGCTCGTATCGGCTGTGCTCGCCGAGCGCTACTGCGTGATGCACACCGAGGGCAACTTCAACAACGATGTGGGAGTGCCCAAGACGCTGCTGCGACTCAACGACACCCACGAGATAGCCGTAGTGGAGATGGGCGCATCCCACCCCGGAGACATCCGCGCGCTGGTCGAGTATGTCGAGCCCACCTGCGGCATGATTACCAATGTGGGCCGAGCCCACCTGCAGGGCTTCGGCTCGTTCGAGGGCGTGATGGCCACCAAGGGCGAACTCTACGACTATCTCGCCGCCCACCACTGCCAGACCTTCATCGACGCCGCCAACCCCTACCTCACCGCCATGGCCGCCGAGCGTCATCTCGACGACACCATAACCTACTCTGCCGACGCCGCAAGCCATGCCGACGTGATGGGAAGGGTGGTTAGCAGCGCCCCATTCCTCTGCTTCGAGTGGACCCACGGCGCCACCTACCGCGTGCAGACCCACCTCATAGGCACATACAATATCACCAACATGCTGGCAGCCATCACCATCGGACTCCGCTTCGGCGTGAGCCCCGAGCAGATATGCCATGCTCTCGAGCACTACATCCCGAGCAACAACCGCTCCCAGCTCACCGTGACCCAGCGCAACTCGCTCATCGTGGATGCCTACAACGCCAACCCCACCAGCATGAAGGCGGCGGTAGACAATTTCGCCTTCATGCAGGTAGACCACAAGATGGCCATCCTCGGCGACATGCGCGAACTGGGAGCCGTCTCACACGAGGAGCACCAGCGCATAGCAGACCACATAGCCTCTCTCGGACTCAAGGATGTGTGGCTCGTGGGCGAAGAGTTTGCCCATACCGACACCGCGTATCGCAAGTTTGCCGATGTGGAGGAGGTCAAGCAAGCCCTCGCCGACAACGACATACGCGACCATTATATCCTCATCAAGGGCAGCAACGGCATACACCTCTACGAGTTGCCCCCACTGCTTTAACACCGACAACATGAAAATAGGACTTGACGCCAAACGCATCGTGCGCAACGGCACGGGGCTGGGCAGTTACGGACGCAATCTGGCCAACGACCTCGCGGGCATCATCGACGCCGACACCCGTCTGCTGCTCTACGCCCCCGACGCCGGACGCGACGACCTGCGCACCCAGGTACGCACCACCGCCAATATGGACTTTGTCTACCCCCGCGGCCACATGCCCAAGTGGCTCTGGCGCTCGTGGGGCATCGTGGGCGACCTGCGCCGCGACGCCGTAGACCTCTATCATGGACTCTCGGGCGAGCTGCCACTGGGCATCCACCGCAGCGGCATCCGCACGGTGGTCACCATCCACGACCTCATCTTCATGCGACATCCCGAGTACTACAACCGGGCCGATGTGAAGATATACACATGGAAGTTCCACCGCACCATAGCCCAGGCAGACCGCATCATAGCCATCAGCGAGTGCACCAAGCGCGACATCATGCACTACGGCCACGTAAACCCCGAACGCATCGAGGTTATCTACCAGAGCTGCAGCACCCACTTCAAGTTGCGCGAGAGCGATGCCAAACTCCAGGATGTGCACGCCCGCTACGTGCTGCCCAGCCGTTACATCATCAACGTGGGCACCGTGGAGCGACGCAAGAACATACTGCTGGCGGTAAAGGCGCTGCAGCACATAGACGATGTGGCGCTGGTCATCGTGGGCCGGCAGACCGACTATGCGCAGGAGGTCAAGGACTACATCGCCGCCCACGGACTGGGCGACCGGGTGCGCTGGCTCAGCGGCGTGCCCAATGCCGACCTGCCCTCGCTCTACCAGATGGCAGAGGCGTGTGTCTACCCCTCGCGCTACGAGGGTTTCGGCGTGCCCATCATCGAAGCCATCCAGAGCGGGCTGCCTGTAGTGGGCTGCACGGGCAGTTGTCTGGAAGAGGCGGGAGGCCCCGACTGCCTCTACGTAGACCCCGACGACGACCGAGCCATGGCCCATGCCATCAGCCAGGTGCTCGTGGGAGCTCCAGGGCGCGACGAGCGCATAGCCCGCAGCATGGAATATGTAGCCCGGTTTGAGGGCAACAACGTGGGCGCCCAGGTGCTCGATGTCTATCGCCGCGTCATCCGGGGATAGACCGCGTCCCGACCGCTCACCCCCATCTTGAGCCTCGCCGAAGCTCGCTCGGGCGTACCCGAGTCCGCATCAGATACGATTATCATCACGTTTGCAGATGCCGCAAGCCATCTGCAAACGTGTTTTTTTATCCCCCACGGTCATCAGACTTTGCCCCTCGC
>ENA-OZFU01000627-OZFU01000627.1-human-gut-metagenome-genome-assembly--contig:-NODE-627-length-12049-cov-4.486493_pt1 | contig 12049 bp, 13 predicted proteins | sample MGYA00244650_ERZ653646 | MGnify/ENA primary metagenome ERZ653646 (study PRJEB26926, sample SAMN06164982) | human gut metagenome | biome: ENVO:00009003; feature: ENVO:2100002; material: ENVO:00002003...
CCGCTATATCATCGGCAATGCCCTGTTTCTCTGGAATATCTTTTTCAGAGAGTGACCGCCAGCCTGCCACACCGCAAATAAACCCAAAACGGGCAAGTGCTGCCTCTTACACGATTTACATATCGTCAGAGGTAGCACTTGCCCGTTATTCTTTTCAGAACTTAGTGCTCGGCTTCTGCCGTGCATTAGGCTATTGGGGGGATTTTTTGTCCAACACCTCGTATTTGCTCACTTGCGACTTGTATTCCGGCACAATCTCCTTCATCTTCTTCACTATCGCCATGTCGTCGTGGGTGTATGAAATCCTGAGCAGCTCGTCCTCGTTCTTCTTCGCCTCCTCATAGTCATACTCGCGCACCTTTGCCACCATGATCTTGGGGTTGTTCGTCGGTATGGTGTTCTCCTTGGTGGAAAGCAGCTCCTCATACAGCTTTTCGCCCTCACGCAGTCCGGAGAACTTTATCTCTATGTTCTTGGCTCCAGACAGCGATATCATACGCTTCGCCAGGTCTACTATCTTCACCGGTTTGCCCATGTCGAAGACGAATATCTCGCCGCCCTTGCCCATCGTTCCCGCTTCGAGCACCAGTTTGCATGCCTCTGGGATGAGCATGAAATAGCGGATGATGTCGGGATGCGTGACAGTCAGCGGACCGCCCTTGCGTATCAGTTTCTTGAAGATAGGAATCACCGAACCGTTGGAACCGAGCACGTTGCCGAAGCGTGTGGTCACAAACTGCGTCACGCCCTTCACCCTGCCGTCCACGATAGCCTGGTTCAGCGACTGGCAGTATATCTCGCATATTCGCTTCGAGCAACCCATCACGTTCGTTGGGTTCACCGCCTTGTCTGTTGATATCATTACAAACTTCTTCGTGCCGTATTTCACGGCAAGGTCGGCTATGATGCGGGTGCCGTTCACGTTGTTGCGCACCGCCATGGCAGGATTGTCCTCCATCATCGGCACATGCTTGTAGGCTGCGGCATGGAACACGTATTCCGGACGGTGCACCTCGAATATCTTCTCCATGAAAGGCTTGTCGGTGATGCTGCCCACGATGGTCTGGTTCTTCACGTCGGCAAACTGGTCCTTCATAATCAGTCTCACGTCGTGCATCGGCGTCTCCGCCTGGTCGATGAGTGTCATCTCCGCAGGCTTGTATATAGCCACCTGTTTCACCATCTCCGAACCGATGGATCCCGCAGCACCGGTGATGAGCACCCTCTTGCCCTTGAGCATCTCTCCGATGGCGTTCATGTCCACCTCTATCTTTTCGCGCGGAAGCAGGTCTTCAATCTCAATCTCGCGCAGCTGGTTGTAGGTCAGTTTCGATTTGCCGTCCCATTCCTCGGCGGCAGGCATCATCATTATCTTTATGCCAGCCTGCACAAACTCGTCCACCATCGCCTGATTGTCGCGGAACTTCTCAGTCTTCAGCGGCGACACGAGCAGCACCTTCACGTGCAGGTGTCTCATCTGCTGGGCGATGCCCTTCTTGTTCAGATACACCCTCTTGCCCATGATATACGCATTGCGCATATCCGGTCCGTCGCTGATGAAAGCCTGTAGCATGTATTTCTTCTCCCTCGTGGCAAGGATACTGTTGGCGAGGCTCACTCCGCCGCTCTTCGTGCCGTATATCGCCACCGGCTGAGCCTTGTCAGCCATGAATCCGTCGAACATGGCACGCACCATCATCCTCTCTACCCACATCAGCATGGCAGAGCAAATAAACATCATGAGATTTCCGCGCAGCGACTGATGCATTATCACGCCGTCAGTCCCGGCCTCGTTCATCACGATGCTCACCAGATACGACAGACAGGAACCGACAAACGCCGCCTTGCCCACCCGCTCAAGGTCGATGAGCGACGAATAGCGCAATATTCCGGTGTAGGTGTGGAACAGGCGGAAGCACACGCCGAATATCAGCACGCAAATAAGGTTGCCTGCCGTGAGCTGCCAGAAATTCTGTGCAAAACCGTCTCCTCCAAATTCCAGATAGCTGCCCACGTAGCTCGAGAAGAACACTGTGAGGCAGTCTATAAACAGTATACACCAATAGGGTAGCGCCCTACTTGAGAAATACCAGTCGGATAATCTGTAAAATACCTTCATAATCCTTTTTGTCCCTTAATAATAAAAAGTGGTTTGATACTTACTTCGTTGATATGCAATAATGTCGTTCCTTAGAGGTGTTGGAACTCGTAGTCAACAAACAATAATCGCCATTACTATATACCATCTTTTGCAAAGGTACTCATCTTTTTCGTTTCGTAACTACTTTTTCTGACATTTTTCGTTAAAAGCCTCATGATTTATTGATTTTTGATAGACTTCAATGAAATTTCTGGTACCTCTAACAACGGCCGCCCTATCTTGTCGCAGGTTTGTCGCACCCTAAAACCAAAAAAACGACATAACTCGTTGTTCTTACAACTTGTTATGTCGTTATTAGTTGCGGAGGCAGGGTTTAAAATGTATCCATAACTATACTGCGACGTTTTTCTGAGAGAAAGTGCATATAAAAAGTGTTTGAGAGAAGAATGAGGAAAGTTTACTGGTTATCAGTTACTTTCCTCATTTTGGTTAAAAGTGGCGAGGACAGACGAAGACAGGAATACGACAAGATGAGACAGAGGAACGTTACCTATCCGTAACCTATACCCCAAATGGGGAATGTTGAGGTTTGGAAGAATAAAGAAGGTTACGAATTGAATTTGAATGCTCTGATTTATAGTGAGTTACTAATGAGCAACGTAAGATTTTTGGTTACGAACCAAATTTGCCGTGTTCTGCCGTGAAATGCGTAGCAAGAAAAGACTCTTCATGTATTAATTTTGAACGCAAAAAAGAATGACGTTATGAAGAGTACATTTTCAATTATCTTCTACCTCAAAAGACAGGTAGTAAAGAAAGACGGTACAGTTCCAGTTATGGGACGTATCACTGTGGACGGAACACAGGCGCAGTTCAGTTGCAAGACAACTGTCAATCCCAATTTGTGGGATACCAAGGGCGGACGCATGATAGGTAAGAGTATGCAGGCTTTGGAAGTGAACCGCAAATTGGACAAAATGCGTGTGAGTATCAGTAAGCATTATCAGGAGATTATGGACAGAGACAACTTCGTCACTGCCGACAAGGTTAAGAACGCCTTTCTTGGATTGGAGTATCGCTGCCATACCTTGATGAAAGTCTATGAGCAAAGCATGGATGAAATGGAAAAACAATACAAGGCTGGCATGAAATCTTTGAGCACATTCACAAAATATAGAATCGGTTGTGCTTACGTGGGCGAGTTTTTGCAGTCGCATTATCGTGTAAAGGACATTGCCTTGAAAGAATTGTCCCTGCCGTTTATTACAAACTATGAGACATTCCTTAGAATAGACAAGCAACTGAAGATAAATTCCGCAATGGTGTTTGTCCGTAATCTCCATGCCATGATTTTTCGGGCGATTGATAACGAGTGGCTCGTCAAAGACCCTTTCAGACGATACGAGTACAAGAACGAGGAAACAACAAGGGAGATTCTGACAAAAGAAGAAATTAACCTGTTGATGGAAACTCCGATCACCAGAAAACATATGGGGTTGGTGCGTGACTTGTATCTATTTTGCTGTTTCACAGGTCTCGCATTCATTGACCTGTACAACTTGAAGGAAGAGAACATCAAGACATTTTTTGACGATGGCGAGTGGATTGTTATCCACCGACAGAAGACAGGAACGGAAGCCGACATCAAGTTGCTTGACTATCCCAAGCAGATAATGGAGAAATATCGTGGATTGTGCAAGGATGGCAGAGTCTTTCCTGTACCACCTTATAGAAGTTGTCTGCGTTCGCTCAAAAGATTGGGAAAGAAATGCGGTATCACCAAGCCACTTTCCTGGCATGTGGCAAGGCACTCGTTCGCAACCTCGGTTTGCCTCTCCAATGGTGTACCAATAGAAACAGTAAGTTCCATGCTTGGTCACAAAGACATCAAGACCACGCAAGTGTACGCCAAGATTACCAAGGAAAAGTTGAGCAAGGATGTAGAAAAGTTGTCCCAACAACTCAATCACATTGAGGAATTTACATTCGGGAATATTTGCAGCGATAATACAAACACAAAAAAGGCATAGTATGAAACGACAAGTGATAACAATACAGGAAAACATGGTTATCTACGCTCCACATCATGGCGAGGTGTGGATGACCGCTTGGGAGATTGCAGAGCTGTTGAATGTGACAGGCACAACAGCGAACAATACAATCAAGCGAATTTGGAAGCAAGGTGTCCTAAAGGATTTTAAGCATTCGCAATACATCAAACTTGACAATGGATATTCTGCCGATGTCTATAGCTTAGACGTGATAGTCGCCATTGCATGGCAAGTGGATACTTACCAAGCATTGCTTTTCAGAAGATGGCTTGTTGAAAAGATAGGAAATCGCAAAGAATGTCAAGCTACTCCAGGAAAGCAGGGGCGAACGACGATTATCGTGATGAATGGAACGATGCCGAGAGGTATCAGTTCAGCATTACACCTTAATTATATAATAGCGTACAGAGAAGAAATACCAAATGGTTGTATCACTCTGTGCGCTTTTTGCTTTCTATTTGTAGCGCAGTTTGCATATTTTAGAATGTTTGTCATCTATTACAGTGCGCTTTATTACACAAAATAATCGAGATATTCAAGCGTATTGGCTTAAATAGTCTTAAATTTGCGTTGTAGTATTTATATTTCCTGCCATTTCTTGTCTTTTCTCAATAAATTTTCGTACTTTTGAAGTCGGATTGTATAGCCAGACCGCAGTTGTCGCTGTAAGACGAGTTCTTTCATGATAACCGAGTCGGCAGCCTACGCCGTGCAGAGTGTAGTGAAGTCAACCATGACATATCTATACGAAAGCGGGCTTTGGGTGGGAAGACAATCCAGACATAATGGAAGGCGTTTATCGACGCTGTGTTTAAGACTCTCTGTAATCTTGCAAATTCACAGTTAATCATAGTCTTGAATATAGTCAACGGTAGATGTCCCGGGTGTGATTATATCAATCCCGTGGAGACCTGTAAGCATGGATTGTACCCTTTCGGGTGCGGTCAAATGTGTTATATAGGTCTCTTTACGGACATGATTTTCATATCGGCGTGGGCTCTGACGTTGTCTGTTCAACTATGATAGGCAATTGCAAGAGCCTCAGAGGGTGGAATGGACAACAGGACGATTCCACGCTTTTTTTCTGTCGCAATTTAACGGATTTCTGTCTAGAAAAAAGTTAGCACCGATATGAAAGTCGATGAATGGACATCAGAAGATGTACACACCTCAGGAGGTGGTGAATTCCCTCCTTGCGCTGGACTTACCTCCAACGCCCTCCCCGAAGCTCAAAGCACTGTTTCCGCTGAGAGTTCACAAACTGGGGTGTCCACCAGAAATGCCCATATAGCAAGTAAGCCTAAAGCGCAAAAAGAGGAAGAAATTCCTCATTGGTATGTTTTACGCACCACCTATGGTAGAGAGAAAAAAGCATACGACTACTTGACCGCCAAAGGCATCACGGCTTTCTATCCTACCACCGAGGTAGTGAAACTTATAAAAGGTAAGCGCAAAATTGTTATCGAGTCACGTTTGCCAAACATTTTCTTCGCCTACGGCACAGAAGAACAACTCAAAACTTTTGTTTACGACAACGTAAATCTCCCATTCCTTCGTTTTTATTATCGCCACGAGCATGTCGGTAGCAGAGCCATAAAGACTCCGCTCATAGTACCCAAATATCAGATGGAAAGTTTGAAAATTATCTGCGAAGCAGAAGCAAGTGACATTATCGTCTCATTGTCAAGCGTGCCTAATTTTCAGACAGGCCAGATGGTGCGTGTTGTTGATGGCGCGTTTAAGGGAGTAATTGGAAGAGTGAAAAGATGGCAAGGACAACAGAGAGTGGGTGTTATAATCGGTGACATGGCAACATTTGCAACGGCATATGTGCCGAGCGCATTTTTGGAAAAAATTGATTAGACTTATGGAAATCAAAAAGATATATACGGAAGACTTGCAAATAGCCCAAGCTCTTATACAAAGGGATAATACGATTACGCGCAAGTACTTTTACCATCATTGCTTCCCTCTTTTCAAGTCCATATACGACAACTACTATACGGATTGCACAGACTACAAGGAGTTTATTGATGAGATCTATATCGTTGTGTTAACTCCAAGCAAGGCTACAGGACGATGTCAAATGGAGAATTTCAGAGGCGAAAGTACTTTGGCCAGTTGGATAAAGACTGTTTGTTTGTTCTATTGCTATAAGAAATATGAGTTGAAGCAGCGTATGCCAGTTTATGAACCATTACCGCATACTGTCGAAAAGGAAGATAGCGAAGATGCGATAAGTGATAGAAGAAATGACGAAATGCTCTCTAATCCAATAGACTTTAGTGGAATGAATCGTGCAGATGTAGAAACATTGCTTGATTTGATGGCCAACGTAAGATATCGCAACATAATCCGTTTGCTCTATCTTGAGCAAAAGTCGCACAAGGAGACTGCCGAGGCACTCGGTATGTCAATGGATAACTATTATAACAAAAGGATTTTGGCAGAGAAACAATTCAAACAAGTTTGCAGAAAGGAGGCAAGACATGCTTAAACATACATCACTACCGAGTATAGAAGAGTTTGCTGCATTCCTCGACGGCAACCTATCAGCAAATGATATGCAGCAATTTACGCAGTTGGCTGCACATGATGATGCTTTACACCAGTTGTTGCATGCAAATTCCGTTGTTGATGATACGCTTGACGGTTTAACGGATGCGGATTTGCAGTTGCCAGCAGACTTAATGAATGCAGATTTTGAATTGCCCGAAATACCTTCTTTTGACGATGCATCTACACTTGTCTCGCTTTCACCCGAGCCTATGGACGATATGCTTGTTGCCGCATGTGCAGATGATGACGTTTCTGCTTATTCAGATATAAACCAAGATGAACATATAACCATAGGAGAAGACATACTTGATAATTCGACACTGACAATGCCTGACAACGATGGCTTTGACAATAATGATGATTTGTCTGGCTCATTCTCCAACGACATATTAGACACATAACTTATGGATATACCTATAGCATCACAGAACATAAGATTCCCAGGCTACGGCATGTTTTGGGTGGCAAACTCCATCAGCTCTACACTATTGGGATGGAACAACCGCCGTTTGCAAGACAAGGCGCACGAACGGAATCAAGAGTTTCAGTTAGAGATGGAACGAGCTCGCCGCATTACTGACGATGAACGCATGCAAGAAGACATTGCCTTCAAGCGTAGGCTCGTAGCCCTGGCTCGTGAACAGAGACAAGAAGTGTCTCGCCAGTCCTTCAATGCGCAGATGCAAGCCATTGAACTGAAATACTACTTGCAGTATTGTTGGCCACTCGATCCCTTGTTGCCTCAAACTATCTTGCACGAGATTCGCAACAATGCTACAAGCGTAGCACCACGGTTGAATGTAATTCTGATGCACGCACCTCTGTTGCCATTACGGGCTTACGGAACAGATGCCAATGCTGCAGATGCCCAAATATACAAGGAGTTGGAATATACTGTCAAAAAGAATGATATTCCTCTTATCGGGAATGTCGATTTCCGTAAGGATGCCTGCTTGAAGCCTGATTTGTCTGGAGGCAATGCCAGCATAATGAATATCCACTTCCTGATGAGCCAAATGCCAACCTTGGTAATTTCTCCTCAATATCGTGATGGCAAGATGTATCTGAGTGGTGCTGTATGGGAGCCTCAGGCTTCACGTCCTCTGATTCGTCCACTTCTCAACATTGACTTTAATCCTGTCGAAGCAGAAAAAAGTATAGAATATCGCAATGAGGTGATAGAACTGCTGCATACCAGCGTATCTGTTATTACAGGTGCTGTTCGTGACTCCTATATGGTGCTGACACAGGGTGCAAAGCCCACATTGCTCAATTTGTTGAACGACAAAGAGCATGCTGACATGAAGCAACTTGTAATGGACAATGCTGAACTAAAAGCATTCATAAAAGGAGAGAACGACAATATGCTTGCTGCACTTGATGAGCAGAACACACCACGGTTGTTGGAAGTGTTCGATAAGAAAGACATCGAGGCAATGAAAGAACAAGTAAGGTCAAATACATTATAAAATGATATAGAATATGGCAATAGGTGCTATAACCATGATACTCGCCAATGTTGGATTACAAATCTACAACAATTGGTGTGGCAGTCGTCAAAATGCTGCGCTTCAACAGAAGCGTGAGGAATTTGAACGTGCTGCCAAAGAGCGCAACACGGAACACATGTGGCGGCTCATGCGTGAGGGGCAGGAACTGACCCTACAGTTAGAGAAGGAAAAGCATGCTGACAGACTCAACGAACTGAAGGACGAAGTTGATCACCTTTTGGAGAAACTCACCTACGAGACCACCATCAGCAACTGGCCTCTGAAGGTACTCCCCATTGTGATGAAGAACCAAGCATTCGGTAACCTCTTGGCAAACCAAGAGGAGAACATTGCTATGCACGTCATCTTCACTCGTTCCAACTACGACAAGTTCAACAAACTCGTCTATCCAATTGTCGAGAAACAATTGGAACAGTATTGTGATAAGCATTGGAGCACCATGACCGACCATCCCATCCTCTTCTATAGTGGAGCATGGAAACCTATGGTCAATCCTACCGATGTGCAAGTAACTGCTATGCGTGAGGAGCTGAAGAATCTTCCCACTCTGCTCATCACCCCTTTCTTCCGCCCCAACGATGGGAAGTTGGTCTTCCAACTTCACATGTGGGGTGTAGGAGCTAACAGCACCGACAAATTTGCTGTTCCCGAAATAGAGCCAACCAATTTTCAACGTCCTTTCAATAACCAAGACGATTACGACAACGAAGAGGGCTTGTTAGAAGAAATAGTAGAAGACCTCGTCCCTTACCTCGAATGCATGATAGGCTATATGGCTGACACCTATTTCTGGTCATCAGCAGGCTTGGCACCGCATCTTCCTCTGCTCGTCACCTATGGCACCATCAATACCGATGGCATGAAGTATCTCGTTGATGACAGTCGCGAGTATTACGACCAACTCCTTCTGGAAAGCGAGGAAAATGTCAAGCAGAATCCTTTCATGCAGCAGAACCTACTGAATCTGTTTGAAGGTAGTGCCGAGTTGTGGGATGAAGGAACAAGAAAAGAAAAACTGGAGGATATTAGGAAAAATTATATTGTCCCTGAGGTGTCTCCAAATTGTAAACGTAATGTTTGTTCTATAGAAGATTTTAATAGTTCCATGTATGAAGAAAAAGAATTTGAAACTATTGATATCCTTCAAGATGTTCTTGTTTTCCTACAACAAAAAATGGTCAATATAGACCGTGAAGAACAATTATACTTATTCCTATACCGCATAGGAGAAGGACAGATTATTACCAATGTTATTGATGGAGACAATATGGTTCATTTATTAACTCCTTCCGTTAGTTTCAAGTTCAGTTTTGACAAACTGTTTAAAGCTCGCAAAGTTAAAGAGTTCTTTAAGGGTAAACGAGAAAAAACGATTGCAGTAAATGAGATTGATACAGCTATTAATCGTTTAAGAAATTTATATGAATCACCGATATTAACATATTAAATATATGAATTACAAATTAATAAAGAACAACAAGGAGCAGAAGGATAGTAGAGCATTGTCTTTACTACCCGTTGATCCTCAATGGACACTTGATGAAATAATCATGTCTCCGCAAGTTAGAGAAGCCGTTGATGATGCTATCGCCTTTTGTAAAAATCAGAAACAGATTGTTGAGGATTGGGAGTTAGGAAGATTCCTAAAGGGTGACGGCGGCTGCCTTGGGATTAATATGCATGGAAGTCCCGGAACAGGGAAAAGTATAACTGCTGAAGCCATAGCTAAGGCTATTGGCCGACAGATAATAATGGTAAAGCTTTCTGAAATGATAGATAGCCTTCAAGGTCAGACAGAAAAGAATTTGACAGAGTTGTTTGATACAGCTCAGGAAGGCAAACATATCATTCTGTTTGATGAAGCCGATAGTCTTCTCAGCAAAAGATCCTCGGGGACAAACAATGCAGATGCGACTAACATCATCAAATCCCATCTTCTTAATCTAATGGACAGGAAGAATGTGATAGTCATCTTCACAACTAATTTCTTTAAAAATTACGATCGTGCTTTTGTTCGTCGCATTTTGTTCAACATTCATTTTCCAGACCCCACAAAGGAAGAACTAACCAAATTGTGGGAGTTCCATCTTACTCCAAAGGTTCCCAAAGACGTATCATATAAGCAAATTGCCGACATGTCTGAAGGACTTACGGGAGGTGATGTTAAGCACTTGACTTTAAAAATCTGCACCCGATTATCATCGAATAGAATCAATAGACTTGATGAAGCATCAATGAAATCAATAATTGACGAGTATAAGAAGTCAATAAAACAAAATGCGAATCAGCAGCATCAAGAGATAGAAATTGTAGAACAAAATAAAAATTAAACTTTAAATCATGGTAACAATTTTAATTACAGTAGCAGTCCTTGCATTGGTTGCATGGGCATTTAAGGCCTTTTGGAAGGAAATCTTGGCCTTTGTAGCAAGTGCCATTATTGCCTTGGGTGAATTAATCGAGTCTTTCGTCAAGTTCGTGCGAAGAAATGGAAAAGCTGTCGCCTATCTTGTTAAACACTATTTCAGCGGAAAAAAAACAAGAACAGAAATTGAGGAAATTGACGAAGAGCTGTGTCCTGATGAAGTACAAGAAGCACTGAGAGAAGGAAAAGAAGTAAGGGTTCATAATATAAAGTAACTATGTTCCTAATAGATGATTTGCTGATTTACGCAGGAGCCGCATTCTTAGGCGGTTTATTGGGTGCTGCAATTGCAGCATACATAGAAGATGCGATTAACTGGTTCCGAAACTTTTGGAACACTCACGATACCATTCGGAAAAATTGTAAAGCAATTGGAGCACTCATCAAATATGGCTGTAAAATAATTAAACGCATTTTCGTTGAGAAACCAAATGGTGAAGAAGAGGAATACTATCAGGAGGACGATGAGGGTGAGGAAATTTCCAATCTGGACTTGCCTTCTGAAGTAGAAGAGTCTTTACGTGAAAATGGCTATCTTATTGTTGAAACATTCGGATATTAATAACAAATAAAACGTCATACTATGGTTTTAAAAGATTTAATCTCTGGGATTTCCAGAACTTATGGGAATGCAGTGTTCCCATTCTGCAATTTCAAGGATAGAGTTCTTGAATTGTATCAAAAGGCATATCGGAAGGGCTTTACAAATCCCGTCTATGGTGATATAGCTATTGAAAAACGTGGAAGTGAATATACTTCAATTATTCATCTGTATTATAAACTTGACAAAGAAGGAAAAGTACAGAAGTTTGAAACAGAAGAAGATTATGGGGAACTTGAGGACATTCCCCCTATGATTGCGGATGTTCTAAAACGAGATGGGAAGGTACAGATAAAGATTGAAAACATCACGAATTTATTGTCATCTCGTGATTTGACAATTAAGAAGTCCATCAAATTCTCTGATATTGAGAATATTGTTGACGATGTTGCAAGTAGGCATGATTTGACATATACTTCTGTTACTGTTACGTTAATTGATGAACTCTTTTACACAAGAATGGTATTGAACTATACTGTACATGGAAAGACTAAACGTTATCAAGCAGCTTATAGGGCAATCCTTAATTATCCAAAGGATATTTTGGAGCAACTCTTAGACAGTGAGGACAGTACCGTTTCTTTTGAACTATAATAATAAACCACAGAGAGGGTGTAAGCATCCTACCGTTGTTTATGCCCTCTCATAACACCAAGAATTTATGTTAGAAAAGATAATACAATTTTTGAAGAGTCTTTCGTTAACAAAAGCAGCATACAAAGCCTTTCTGAAAGATGTTCAACGCCAGCTTAACCGTGTGAAAGTAGACGATAATGTCAAGCAATACTATGTTTTGCTGGA
>ENA-OZFU01000635-OZFU01000635.1-human-gut-metagenome-genome-assembly--contig:-NODE-635-length-11960-cov-4.162285_pt1 | contig 11960 bp, 5 predicted proteins | sample MGYA00244650_ERZ653646 | MGnify/ENA primary metagenome ERZ653646 (study PRJEB26926, sample SAMN06164982) | human gut metagenome | biome: ENVO:00009003; feature: ENVO:2100002; material: ENVO:00002003...
GTGGGCTCGGAGATGTGTATAAGAGACAGGAAATGATAAGGAGGTGTATGATACAACAGGACTGATTTTCGGTACATCCGCGCAGGTCCTTGAAGCTGGAAAATGGACGAAATTCGAAGGAACATACAAGATTCCATCAGGTGCGAAGAAGGTTGTGATTCGTATTTTGGAACAGGGAGATTGGCAGGACCAAAATTCCTGTATCATGGGAAAATACTATGTGGCAAATGTATCCATGAAAAAGATCACAAAACCAAAACCGGAGATTGAAAAGGACATTCAGGATTGGAAAACATCCGTTACAAAAAGTCTTGGAACTGGTTCGATCGCAGGTACTGCCATCATGTCAAGTGAAATTAAAGACGATACGTTGATGGAACTTGTCGAGAAACATTTCAATGCGGTGACATTCGGAAACGAGTTAAAGCCGGATGCACTGTTTAACTATCAGCTTGATTCGTCGATTAAGACAAAGAAGATCAATTTTAACGATTCAGAATTGGAAGTGCCGGTTGTGAACGATGCAGGAGACAGCCTGGACTTTTCCCGCGCAGATGCGATGGTAGATAAGATCCTTGAGTGGAACAATGCCCATCCGGATCAGAAGATCCGTATCCGCGGACATGTGCTGGTATGGCATTCACAGACACAGGAATGGTTCTTCCATGAGAACTATGATATTACAAAGCCATATGTGAATAAAGAGACTATGAACCGCAGACTGGAGTGGTTTATTTCCAGTGTGTTTGATCATTATTTTGGAGAGGCTGCAAACGGAAAGTATGACGGACTCTTTTATGGATGGGACGTTGTGAATGAGGCAGTCATCGGTAACACCTATCGTACCGATAAAGTGAGTGCCGCAGAATCGCTCAGTGAGATCCGACATGGCAATAACTCAAGCTGGTGGCATGTGTATGAGAGCAACGAATTCATCATCAATGCTTTCAAGTATGCAAACAAATATGCACCAGCGAATGTAGAACTTTACTACAATGACTTCGGAGAGACGGACAACACCAAGTGTGAGGGTATCGTAAAACTGATCAAAGACGTGAAGTCTGCAGAAGGAACCAGACTGGATGCTTTTGGTATGCAGGCACATTACAATGTGGACGGTTTCTCAGCAGCACAGTTTAAGAGTGTAGCGAAGAAGTATGCACAGGCAGCCGGCAAAGTGCAGCTGACTGAGCTGGATTTTAAGGCAAGCAGTACCTACGACGGTACAGCGGCTACAAAGGAAAGCGAATACACCAAGATGGCATACTGCCATAAGAATCTGTATGAGGCGATCAAGGCGTTAAAGGCGGAAGGAACAAACGTATCCGGCCTTACCGTCTGGGGGGTCATTGAGCCGAATTCATGGCTGCATTCCCAGTCGGATCTCGGTGGCGGAGCAAGCGGCTCTGCACAGTGCCCACTGCTTTTTGACGGAAACTATAAAGCAAAGCCTGCTTATTGGGCTTATGTGGATGCAACGAAACTTCAGCCGGCGATTCAGAAGGTTACTATTACAGAGGCGAAGGATGGCAATATTGCAGGAGAAACCTATACGATCGATCAGGGTGAGGTACAGGCAGAATTTATCCCGGTTTGGGATGCAGACGGTCTTACCGTACAGGTAAAAGTAAAAGACACAACCGTAAATGATGCAGATGCTGTTACGGTATATGTAGATCCAGAAAATTCGGCATCGGATATCAAACCACATAAGGTGACGGTTGCAAGAACAGCTGCTGCTGCGATCGCAGGCGGATATCAGGCAACTGTCAAGGTTTCGATGAAGGGATTGAAAGTTGCACAGCAGATCAGTCTCGATGTTGTTGTAAACAATGACGGGGAGACAGGAAGCTTTAATGATCTGACCGGAAAGCAGGAGTCAAGCAGCAAGTATTATGCAGTGGCAACCATGAAGCCGGGCATCGAGAAGATCCCGTACGGAACAATTTCGGTTGACGCAGATGCAGATGCCGCATGGGGCAATGCGGTAAACATCCCGCTTACGATCAACAAAGGCTCCGAGGCTTCTGCCAATGCAAAGGTTCTCTGGGATGATGACAATCTCTATGTATATGCAACCGTAAAAGACGCGGCATTGGATAAAACAGGCGCTCAGACGCATGAGCAGGATTCTCTTGAAGTGTTCATCGACGAGGACAACGGCAAGACCGCTTCCTATGGGGAGGACGATAAGCAGTATCGTATCAATTATGAAAATGAGCAGTCCTTCAATGGTAAAAAATGTCTGGCAGAGAATGTCAAGTCTGCAACAAAAACAATCGATGGCGGATACGTGGTTGAGGCTGCTTTCAAGTGGACGGATATCAAGCCGGCAAACGGAACCAAGATTGGGCTGGAATTCCAGATCAACGATGCAAAAGACGGCAAGCGTATCGGTACGTTAAGCTGGTATGATGAGACCGGAATGGGCTGGTCAGGCTCAAACGTATATGGTACGGTCGAATTAACCGGAAAGACCGGCAGCAATGGCGGAGGCTCGTCTGTAAATCCGGGAACTTCGGATACGAAGCCGGATGTGAAACCGAACGGAAAACAGGATACGAAGCCGGATGTGAAACCGGACGGAAAACAGGATACGACCATTGAGACATCCAAAGTGGAAATTACAGTTTCCGGCGATAAGAAGGCTGAGGCATCGGTAACCATAACAAAGGATGCGCAGGGAAATGTGACCAGCGCAAATGCAACGGTATCGGGATCAAAGGGAACACTTACCGCAGATGTGGTAAAGCAGCTTACCGAAGCGGCAGGAACCGAAGATCTTACGATCATCCTGCAGGTTAAGAATGCGAATGGTGATGTGAAATACACGGTTTCCGTTTCCGCAAAGAATGTGAAAAATAATAAATCACTGAAGGCATTTGTTGTCAACCGTAAGACGGGTGAATATGAACTGATCAACAGCAAGACCTATAAGGCTAAGGATGGAAATCTGAATGCAAGTTTTGGAAAGAAGGGCGATTATGTACTTCTGACGACAAAGGAAGCAGCCAGAATTGAAAAAGAAATCCTTAAGACCATCGCTCCGAAGAAAGCAAAGGCAACGGTTAAAAAAGGAAAAACAACGGAGTTTAAGCTTGACAGCAAGCTGAATCAGAACAATGTAAAGAAGGTAACTTACAAAACTTCCAAGAAGTCGATTGCTACCGTAAACAAGAACGGTAAGATCAAAGCAAACAGGAAAGGAACGGTAACGATCAAGGCGACCGTGACTTTAAAGAATGGAAAAACAAAAACGGTATCCATGAAGATAGTCGTTCGATAGAAAATATTGACAGGAATACAATTACTATAGTTTGTCGGTAATTATTCCATAAAAAGCCCTCGTGACGCAAGCGGGGGCTTTTTTTATAATCAAATCACAAGAAAAGCATAATCCCAAAAGAAATCAAGCAGTAATAAGAACGTTGTTGATTTTGCACCGATCCATCTGAATCAGGAAAATCAGGAAAAAAGCGTAAATGTATAAAGAAAAGAAGGTCAAGAAGGCAAGGAGGTAATGATTATGAATGGACCGGCAGCACCAAAGGATCCGGAGAAGAAAAGACCATATTTTTACATTATGAAGGATAAAGAAATCTTCGGAGCAAAACAGGAAGACGGAAGTGCGATCCACTTTATCTATGAAAGTGACGGAAGGCTGATTAACAGCGCACAGATCGTCGGAAATATTACGGATGAGAACATGCTTCGGTTATTGGAGACGGTGGAGGGATTCGGCAAGCTTGTACACAGTATCGGGGTGTCTGTTGAGACCGACAATCCGAAGGAGGAGATGGAGTTCATCTTCCAGATGTACGGGAAAAAAGATCTCTACGGAGGCGGAACCAATCTGCGATGCAGCCTGACCGGAGACGGAATGGAACGGCGCATTTATCTGTCGGATTATACCTGGACAGAGGATGATTATATTCCGGGACAGATCAAGTTCATCATGAGCGTACCGGAAAAGATGGGAAAAGCGAGCGTTCGGTTTTATCTGAACGACGGATATACGGCTCCGGAAGAGGTGGAAGAAGAAGCGGTGGATACGAAATCGGAACGGTACTGCACGATGATCGGGCGTTCTCTCATGAATCTGGGCAACACCTACCGTATCCGCAAAGCGATCGAGAAGGCGAGAGCCGGAAAAGAAGTAACGCTTGCCTATATCGGAGGTTCGATCACGCAGGGGGCGGGAGCAACACCGATCAATACCGCGTGTTATGCCTATAAGTCCTATCAGCTTTTCAAAAGCAGATTTGCGATGAGAGATAACGTTAAATTTGTGAAAGCGGGCGTTGGAGGAACCCCATCGGAGCTTGGAATGCTCCGCTTTGACAGAGATGTGTTAAGAGACGGCGAGAAGCCGGATATCGTAGTCGTAGAATTTGCGGTCAACGATGAGGGTGACGAGACGAAGGGCGATTGCTACGAAAGCCTTGTGCGCAAGATCTTAAAGCTGGATTGGAATCCGGCGGTCGTTCTGCTTTTTTCCGTATTTGCCAATGACTGGAATCTGCAGGATCGCTTAAGTCCGGTCGGCAGACTGTATGATCTGCCGATGGTCAGTATCAAGGATACCGTGGTGGAGCAGTTTACAAAGAAACCGAACGAGGGAAGGGTTCTGACAAAAAATCAGTTCTTTTACGATATGTTTCATCCGAGCAACATCGGTCATACCATTATGGCAGACTGTTTACAGTATCTGTTTGAGAGCTGTGATTTGAGCGAACATGCAAGACTTGACGCTTTTGAGAGCGGCCTGACCGAGGAGGGAATGCTTGCACAGCAGCTGCAGATGAAGCCGGCAATCGGCAAAAGCTTTGAGCATGTACGGCTTCTGGATAAGAAAGATGTCTATGCCGGGGTCCAAATCGACGCCGGTGGCTTCTGTGCAACGGATGATCAGCTCCAGAGTGTGGAGATGGATGACCGGTTAGAATTGACACCGGAGTTTCCGTACAATTGGATGTACGATGCAACGATGCCGGAGAATGCTGTCTTTACAATCCGCATCCATTGCAAAGCGCTTGTGTTGATCTTTAAGGATTCCGGAGAAGTGGACGTTGGAAAGGCGTATGTCGATGTGGACGGTGAGCGTCGCATGACGGCGGATCCGCATATTAACAACTGGCAGCACTGCAACGCGATGATCGTGTTCAATGAGGATGAAAGCGCCGACCATACGGTACGCATTGAAGTCGCAGAAGAAGACAGAGACAAGAAGTTTACAATTTTAGGATTTGGTTACGTGTTATAAGGAGGAGTAAAATGGTTACAGTTAAGAATCCGATTTTAATGGGATTTTATCCGGACCCTTCCATTTGCAGAAAGGGAGAGGATTATTATATCGTCAATTCAAGTTTTGTGTATGCACCGGGAGTGCCGATCTTTCACAGCAGAGATCTCGCACATTGGGAGCAGATCGGTAATATTTTAGACCGTCCGTCGCAGCTTCCTGTGGCGGGAGCGGATATCTCAGATGGTATTTATGCGCCGACGATCCGCTATCATGATGGTTTGTTTTATATGATCACGACCAATGTGACGCACGGCAACAATTTTATCGTCACAGCGGAGAATCCGGAAGGACCGTGGTCCGAGCCGTATTATCTCGGCGACGATGCCCCGGGCATCGATCCGAGCCTTTTTTTCGACGATGACGGCAAATGTTATTATTGCGGAACCCGTCCGAATCCGGAGGGCGTTCGCTATAACGGGGACTGGGAGATTTGGATTCAGGAACTGGATCTTAAGACCATGAAGCTGGTCGGTGAGAGCATGGCAATCTGGAAAGGTGCGGTAAAGGGATGTATCTGGCCGGAAGGTCCGCATATTTACAAGATCGATGGTTATTATTATCTACTCCACGCAGAAGGCGGAACCGGTCCGGAACATAGTATTACGGTGGCACGCAGTAAGAAGCTGTTCCAGTGGTTTGAAGGCTGTCCGCGCAATCCGATTTTCACACACCGCAATCTTGGTATGGATTATCCGGTCATCTATGCGGGACATGGAGATCTGGTTGATGACGGCAAGGGAAACTGGTATGTTGTAATGCTTGCATCAAGACCTTGCAAAAAGCATAGCAGCATGGGGCGTGAGACTTTCCTTGCCAGGGTAATCTGGGAGAACGGTTGGCCGGTGATCGCTCCGGGGGTCGGACATCTGGAGGACGAATTTACGATCGATATGCCTGAGCATCGCTTTGCGGAAGAAATTACGAATTCCGATGTCATTCATTTCTGGGGAGAACAGCTGGATCAGCGGCTGGTGGCGATCGAGGACTGGACATCCGGAATTTATTCGCTGACCGAACGTGAGGGTGCACTTCGGATGTACCTTCGCAAAGAAAAGATTTCCGAGAGAGCAAACTGTGCATATCTTGGTGTAAGACAGAAGAGTTACCGCTTTGTCGCAGAGACCGGAATGGAATTCTATCCGGAAAATGAGTCGGAGACGGCGGGACTTGTGCTTTACCAGAATAATGAAAATCATCTCCGGTTTGAAGTGGTGCGCGTGGATGGAGAAGTTTGTTTTGTGGTTACCAGCTGTATTCACGGAGATGAGCAGACGCTGGCAACAACACGTCTGGAGAAGAAAGGAAAATTAAAGATCCGCCTGCAGTGCCGCAATCAGTGTGCCCGTGTCTGGATTTCGGAAGGCAAAGGATATGTATCCGTTGCGGAAAATCTGGATCTTCTTGCTTACACGACAGAGGAAGCCGGAGGCTTTGTAGGATGCACAGTCGGTGTATATGCGTCTTCCAACGGCAGTGACAGTACAAATTATGCTGATTTCGAATGGCTGACATGCCAGTCGATGGATTGATAGAAAGTGTTTAAGATGAGGAGATGAAATAATGAGTAAACAGACAAAAGAATATGCAAAGAAACTGGTTGCACAGATGACGGTTGAGGAAAAAATGAGCCAGATGCTCTATGAGTCACCGGCGATCGAGCGACTTAATATTCCGGCATATAACTGGTGGAATGAGGCTTTGCATGGTGTTGCAAGAGCTGGAGTTGCTACGGTATTTCCACAGTCGATCGGACTTGCGGCGACATTTGATCCGGAGCTTGTCGGACAGATCGGGGATGTGGTATCGACGGAAGGCCGCGCAAAATTTAACGAGTTTTCACGGAGAGGAGATCACGGAATCTACAAAGGGTTGACGTTCTGGGCACCGAATGTCAATATTTTCCGCGATCCGAGATGGGGAAGAGGCCATGAGACATATGGCGAGGATCCGTATCTTACGGCGGAACTCGGATGCGCGTACATCAAGGGATTGCAGGGACCGGATCCGGATCATCTGAAATCTGCAGCGTGCGCAAAGCATTTTGCGGTACACAGCGGTCCGGAAGCGATCCGCCATGAATTCAATGCAAAAGCGTCTAAGCATGATATGTATGACACTTATCTGTATGCGTTTAAGAGATGTGTCAAGGATGCCAAGGTTGAGGCCGTCATGGGCGCTTACAATCGCGTGAACGGAGAGCCGGCGTGTGGAAGCAAAACTCTCCTGAAGGATATTTTAAGAGATGAATTTGGTTTTGAAGGTCATGTGGTATCGGACTGCTGGGCGATTCTTGATTTCCACGAGCACCATCATGTGACAGAGAGTGTCGAGGAATCTGCGGCTATGGCAGTAAACAACGGCTGCGACCTGAACTGCGGAAGCGCCTTTTTACATTTGCAGGAAGCTTACGAGAAGGGACTTGTTTCAGAGGAGGCGATCACAAAAGCGGTGGAGCGCCTAATGGAAGTTCGTATTCGTCTGGGTATGATGAAGGATTATCCGTCCCCGTATGAAGACATTACCTATGATAAGGTAGAATGTCCGGAACATGTGAAGTTGTCTGTTGAAGCGGCAAGAAGAAGTCTTGTTCTGTTGAAAAACGAGAATGCGTTCCTGCCGTTGGATAAAAATAAGATACAGACCGTCGCAGTCATCGGTCCGAATGCGAATTCAAGAGATGCGCTGGTCGGAAACTATGTCGGAACCTCTTCCCGTTACATTACTCCACTGGAGGGAATTCAGCAGTATGTGGGGGATGATGTGCGTGTATTATATGCAGAAGGCTGTCATCTGTACAAAGACAAAGTGGAATTTCTGGCAGAGACGAAGGATCGATTCAAGGAAGCGGTCATTGCGGCGGAGCAGGCAGATGTTGTAGTTATGTGCCTTGGTCTTGACGCAACGATCGAAGGCGAGGAAGGCGATGCCGGTAACGAATATGCCAGCGGGGATAAACTGGGACTCAATCTTCCGGGACTTCAGGAAGAACTGCTCGAGACGGTTACGGCTGTCGGAAAGCCGGTTGTGCTCGTGATTTCGGCGGGAAGTGCACTCGATCTCTCATGGGCGGATGCGCATGTTGCTGCGATTATTGACAGTTTTTATCCGGGAGCCCGTGGCGGAAAGGCAGTCGCAGAAGCAATCTTCGGTGATTTTTCACCATCCGGAAAGCTGCCTGTCACCTTTTATCAGGGAACGGAAAATCTTCCGGAGTTTACAGATTATGATATGTCCGATCGCACATATCGTTATACGGACAAGAATGTGCTCTATCCGTTCGGTTACGGATTGCATTATGGAACGATCCGTTACGAGAATGCACAGATTTCCTGTGCGCAGTGCAGTGTGAGAGATGCCGTCGATGTGAGTGTGGATGTCATAAATGAGAGTTCCTACACGATCCATGAGAGTGTTCAGGCGTACATTCAGCATGAGGAAGCGGATGCGTATGAACCGGGATATCAGTTGAAAGGAATACAGACGGTTACATTACAGCCGAAAGAGACGAAGCGTGTGACCATATCTCTTAAGGCACGTGACTTTGCGATTATCACGCAGGAGGGAGAATGCGTTGTAAGACCGGGATCTTACCGCATCGCAATCGGAGGTCAGCAGCCGGATGCAAGAAGTGCAAAACTTACCGGAAGTGACGTGGCTGCGCTGGTGGTCCGCAGAGAGGGTGCGCAGACACCGGTTGAGTATTAGCGTGCAGAAATATCAAGAAACAATTTTAAATATAGTCTCGTATATGTTATAATGAATTTAACGGGTTGTACGAATTGAGGAGCAGGTCGAAAAATCTGCTCCTTTATCGCTTTGTTGTGTGTGAATTTAGAGGGGTTGGTATGAATATCATCGAAAAGTTCATCAAGGTATTGGAAAGATATATGGATAATCTTTCTATTAAGAAAAAATTTATACAGTTATACATTTTCTGTGTTTTATTACCGCTGATCATTACGGACAGTGTCGTCTTATATATTGAAGACAGCATGGAATCGCAGCGGCAGTATCATGAGATGGCAAACGTTGCGAATGCAGTCAGCTATAATATCAGTGCACTGGTGGAGAATGCGGGAGAAATTGCCAAAAGTATGTACACCGATAGAAGGATGAATACCTTTTTGGAGAAGCAATATGAGAGCACTTCGGATTATTATGCGGAATATCAGAATTTCTTTCAGGATTCGACGTTGGAAAACGTACTCGGCATGAATCAGATCGTCTTTACCCTGTATACGGATAATCCTACCGTGGTAAAGGGTGGAAAGATTGATAATATGTCCAATCTGAAGGAAACGGCAGCGTATGCGGCGTGGAAGGAACGGGGCGAAAACGAAGGGCTTTTTTTTATATATGAAAGTAAAGGATATGCCAATTCCTATCGCCGTAAGATCATTCTATTGCAGAATCTTGATTTCTTTTCCAAGGATCAGGAAAAGATGTTGAAGATTGAATTCGATTACAACAGTATGATGCGGATGCTGAGACGAATGAAGTTTGACAATGAAGTTCTTATTTGTCAAGGGGATGCGATCGTACTGAGTAACGGACCTTTCAGTGGTGTCGGTAAAAAATTTGACATGATCAGTGTACAGCAGAAGATGGGATACAAACAGACCATTACACTTCACGGAGCTAAACTTGATATTTATGTTTTAAAAGCGGATAATAGAGTGCGGAGTAAGATTGTGCGTTTTCTTCCGATTCTTGGTTTTCTGGTGATCATCAATGTGGTTCTCCCGATGGGATTTGTGCTGCTTCTCAATCATTCGTTTACAAAGAGAATCCGTGGGCTGAGCAAAGTGTTCCAGTCTGTCAACGGTGAGCATCTTGTTCAGATGGCACACGAAGACGGTAGGGATGAGATTGGAAGCATGATCCGGAATTACAATCGGATGGTCAAACGGACCAATGAACTAATCCAGACCGTATACAAGAACAAGATCAAAGAACAGGAAATCCTTGTCGGCAGGAAAAATGCAGAACTATTGGCATTGCAAAGCCAGATCAATCCGCATTTTCTGTTTAATGCGCTGGAAAGTATCCGCATGAGAAGCCTTTTGAAGGAAGAAAACGAGACGGCAGATATGGTCGAAAAACTGGCGATCATGCAAAGACAATATGTGGACTGGGGAAATGATTCGGTAGAGATTGAACAGGAACTTGAATTTGTAAAAGCGTATCTGTCCTTGCAGAAATATCGTTTTGGTGACCGGCTGAATTACAATCTCGAGATTGATCCGGAATGTGCGCAGATCCGGATACCGAAACTTACAATTGTAACTTTTGTGGAGAACGCCTGTGTACATGGAATCGAAAGTAAGGCATCACCGGGATGGATTTTCGTAAGAGCTTATAAAAGGGAAGAACAATTATACATCGAGATTGAAGATACGGGAAGCGGAATTGAGGAGCAGAAGTTGTATCAGATGCAGCATGATATGCAGAATGCGGATATTGAGATGCTGAAAAACAAGAAAAGCGTGGGAATGCTCAATGCATGCCTGCGGCTTAAAATGTACACAGAAGATCATGTGTGCTTTGAAATTGAAGGCGAAGAGGGTGTGGGAACATGGATTACGATCTGCATTCCGATGGAGTATTTATCATTTGCTGAAGGCTGTGTTAATGGACCGGTGTGCAAAAGGGGGAAAGAAATATGTTAAAGGTTTTGCTTGTAGATGATGAGCCTTTTATTATTCAGGGATTAAAAGTGCTGATCGACTGGGAACAGGAAGGCTATATGATTGCAGGGACTGCATCAAATGGAAAAGAGGCATATGATTTTCTGAAAAAAGAGAGTGTAGACCTGATAATTGCAGATATTCAGATGCCAGTCATGACAGGGCTGGATCTGCAGGAAGCGATACGAAAAGAAAATCTATCGAATGCATATTTTGTCATATTAAGCGGATATGCGGATTTCGAGTATGCAAGAAGGGCGCTTCAAAATGAATGTACGGATTATATTTTAAAGCCGGTTGACCGTGATATGCTGCTGAAACTGCTTAACAGGGTATCTGCGATGCGTGATGAAGATGACCGGATGAGGCAGAAGAACAATAAAATGGAAAAGGCATATCTTGCAAGAAATCAGATTGCTTTGATCAAGGGAAAATACGATGATTCCAATCTGCAATATGTCACATCACAGATGAAATGCAAAGAAGGTGTCCGCTACGTTGAAATTCAGATGGCGGGATGTGATGCGGACGAAGATGTGACGGATCAGGAGATGCGCGAATTCCAAAGACAGATGTATGAATGCTGTACTGCATTCCTGAAAGATTATGCGGAGAATTGTGTGTTTGACGCATCGGCAGATGAAAAAATATATGATGTGGGATTGATCTTTTTTCAATATATGGCGGAAGAGGCAGGACTCGATGAAAACGCTTATCTGAACGGGTTGGTGGAATATCTGGGTGAGAATCTGTCGCGCCCGGTTACGATGCTGGTCGGGAAAAAGGTGCAGGATATCAGCCTTATTGCAAGATCATACGGGAATGCCTGTATGCTTCGTTCCTTTCAGGGATTTCGAAGCAAAAAGGACATCTATTTCTACGAGGAAGAAGTGCAGGTGTCCAATGACGGTATGGTTTCTGTCTCTTATACACATCTCCGAGCCCACGAGACCGATCAGTATCTCGTA
>ENA-OZFU01000642-OZFU01000642.1-human-gut-metagenome-genome-assembly--contig:-NODE-642-length-11926-cov-5.169489_pt1 | contig 11926 bp, 8 predicted proteins | sample MGYA00244650_ERZ653646 | MGnify/ENA primary metagenome ERZ653646 (study PRJEB26926, sample SAMN06164982) | human gut metagenome | biome: ENVO:00009003; feature: ENVO:2100002; material: ENVO:00002003...
ACAAGTTACTTTGCCAATGAACTTCAGCCCCCTCTCGTTCTCCCCCGTAGGGGAGATGCAGGTTACTCCGAATCTGATAAGCCATTGACAATCAACCAGTCAAGTGTATCTGTCCCTCCCCTACGGGGGAGGTTAGGTGGGGGCTGATGATGATTTGCAGGAGTAACCTGTTCCTTCCCTTAGGGAAGGTTAGGATAGGTTTGAGAACGAGAGGGGCTGATGATAATCGGAGTAATCTCTATCTTCTCACATAGCATCCCGGGTCGTGTGGCAGGAAGCAGGCGCGCGACACGTCGCGGCATGCCTTGTCGGCATCGATGCCATACCTGTCGAGCAGATACTGGCGTGTGGCGTCGAACCACAGTTCGTGGGGATACAGCTCTGTGTTGATGCTCACCACCCATTTCAGTCCGTCGCCCGATGGCGACACGAAGCAGAGTTCGGTGAGAAACTGCTCGTCGTCGATGAGCCTCTTGCGCAAGTCGTCGAGCTGAAAGTGGCTGCCCACGTGGTCGATGTCGATGCAGAGCAGTCCGGAGTGGCTGATGAGCCCGTCGCGCGACCTGTATCTGAAGATGCCCGAGAAGGTGCAGAAGGCGAAGCCCCGCTTCTTGAAGAGCTTCCGTTCCTTCTCGTCGTGTATGTCGCGCAGACGGTATGTCGCCGTCAGTGCGTCCATATCGGTTGTGATATACTCGTATGCCTTCCTGATGCTGAAAGTGCTCCAGGGCTTCACCTGCATGGCAGGAGCCAGGAAGAAAGAAAACAGCCCCTCTTGTCGTTTTGTCAAGCTGTCGGGACTCAGGTTTCCGTTGTGTGTCATGATGTCAGTAGCCGTGCTCGCCTCGCTCTCATCCTTCATCCTGTTGAGTGGCAGCCGGTGTCGGTCAGTCCCGAGCCGCCGTGAAGGAGGGGGTCAGACACTATTGTCTCGCCCCGGCGGTGGGATGGCATTGCAAAGGTAGCGATAGGCGGCAGAAGGATGAAATTCTGCATAGTGTTCCTCTCGGAGCCGGAATCGTGTCAGCAGGCAGGGTGGGGATGTCGGTTTCCGGTGGGTAAGTGGGGATATCGTGTCGGCAGTATTATGGCAGCCGGAATATCGTGATGCATCATTCACGATCAATGATTGTGTTGGCGCGTGGGATTCATGATTCGTGATCCATGGTGGTTGAATTGTGATGGCGTGTGGTGAATTCGTGATCCGTGATCAGTGTCGGTGGTCGGTCTTGCCGTTGTGTCGCAGGCATCGGGAGTGGCTACAAACCCAAATCTGCCATTTTTATTTTTGATTTTGTCGGAATATTGTAGGCGTTTTAGACAATTTTGATTATCTTTACGGCCAAACAAAATGAACGCAAGATAATGGCATTGAAATTATATCCTATTGGCATACAGACTTTCGAAAGGATTAGAAAGGAAAATCTCCTGTATATAGATAAGACGGGGTATGTATACCACATGACGCATACCAGCGGCAAACACTTCTTCCTGAGCCGTCCGAGGAGATTCGGCAAGTCGCTCCTCGTGTCGACACTCGAAAGTTATTTCAAGGCAGATAAAGAACTCTTCAGAGGACTCCAGATAGAAAATATGGAAAGGGAATGGACGGAATATCCCGTGGTGCATTTCGACTTCTCGGGAGGGAAACATCAGGATGCCGGACAACTCAGACGCTATATTGGCTATATGCTCGAAGAGGAGGAGAGACGGTTCGGCATTGAGTGTGATGCCGTGGACGAGAACGTGCGTCTGGAAAATCTGATAACTTCAATATACGAGAAAGAAGGCAGACAGGTGGTGGTGCTGATAGACGAATATGACGCACCGCTGCTCGACGTGGCGCATCAGGACGGACAGCTCGCCATACTGCGTGATGTCATGCGCAACTTCTACAGTCCGCTGAAGAAATGCGAGAGGATGCTGCGCTTCGTGTTTATCACAGGGATAACGAAGTTTTCACAGGTCAGCATATTCAGCGAGCTTAACAACATTACCAACATCAGCATGGACAATGAATATGCTGGCATCTGTGGAATAACAAGAGAGGAGTTGCTGACGCAGATGACTGCCGATGTGGATGAGCTCGCCCGAAAACTCTCGGTTGGGAGAGAGGCGGCAGTAAGGCTGCTGACCGAAAATTATGACGGATACCACTTTGCATGGCCATCGCCAGATGTTTTCAACCCCTACAGCCTGCTTAACTGCTTCTCGAGACAGAAGGTGGCAGGTTACTGGTTTGCCACTGGTACACCAACTTTCCTGATAGAGATGATGAGGAAGTTCGGTACCGTGCCGTCTGGCATCGGCGGAGTGCAGGCAAAGGAGTCATCGTTCGACGCCCCTACAGAGAGCATGTCGAGCATCATGCCGCTGCTCTATCAAAGCGGATATCTCACGATAAAAGACTATGACCCGCAACTCGGGCTCTATACACTCGATATCCCGAACAAGGAAATACGTATTGGGCTATACGACAGTCTGCTGCCAAACTATATGGAGACTGCCGCTGATGAGGGACGTGTGGCGATTGCCCACATGTCGACATTCATCAACAGGGGAGACATCAACGGAGCCCTGGAACTGCTGAATTCTTTTCTCGAAGCGGTTCCATACTGCGACAATACTTTATACGAGGGACATTATCAGCAGATGCTATATCTGATATTCGCTCTGCTCACCGACTATGACATACAGGTGGAGCAGCGCACGGCAAAGGGGAGGATTGACATTGTACTTGAAACGAAGACCCACATTTTTATAATGGAACTCAAGTTTGACAAAACGGCTGAAGAAGCTCTCGCACAAATCAACACAGCGCGATATGCTGATGCCTTTGTGCTGAAAGGCAAGAAGATAGTGAAGGTGGGCATAAACTTCTGCGTGAAGGAAGAACGGAACATAACGGAATGGCTGACGCAGGAATGACATGTCTTGTAGCCCAGCCCTTCCAGCTCTGGACTATATCTCCGCCGCCACCCCGTCGCCCTCGGTCAGTGCGCCGGAGGATAGCAGGAAGTCTGTGAGACTCCTGAGAAACGTGGCGTAGGACTCCGAATGCCTGCCGGTTCCGAGCTTCTGTTCGTTTCCCTTCACCGTGTTGTAGCCGGCAAGACGGTGATGCCCGTGATAGAGCGAGAGCAGATAGCGGTGGGCAGACTTCACAGAAGCCTTGGGATTGTCTTCGATAGCCCATTTGCAGAACATGAGAGCCAGGAGAGAATGGTCGCGCCGGGAGGCGGAGTCGAGGAAGAGAGAGTCGAAATGATCTATCAGAAGGCGGGCCTGACGGGTCTTCACCACATCGTTGCCGAAGAGCAGACGCTCCTCGGCGGTCATCCCACAGGCAAGGCGCTCGGCGATGAGAACCTTGAAGGCGAGGTTGCGCATCTCGGCTTCGTCTACTTCGTGGAACAGCTTCTGGGCGAACTGCCGCTTGTCACCGGCTGCCATGTATTCATCGAAGAGACGGTCATTCTCCTTTATCAAGAAGGCAAACGCAGGAAGACGGTCCTCCTTGAGAAGAGGTTCGTAATACGCTTTCGCTTCCTTCATCGAGAGTTCCATGCGGTAGAGGCATTTCCCTGCATCATTCTTTATGCACTGCTCTTCATGGAGCAGCTGCGTGGTGCAGCCGATCATAGCCTCGATGAATCCGAAATACCTGACAAGCAGACCGATGAACTTCGACACGCTCGAAGGGTAGGCACGCTCGAAGAGACAGTCGCTGCAGACAATCGCAGAGGCAGCCGCCCACATGTCGGCAGAAGGTGACGACGCCATGCTGCTCACTGAGGTGTAGAGCTGGGGGGCAAGCCTCTGGATGATGGTAATGAGCGGCAACACCATCTTCTTGTGGCGCATGAAGCAGTCGAGGACCGATTTCACATAGCCCTTCTTCTTCACGGCGAAAAGCCCGTTGTATTGATGCGTGAAGTCCAGGAAATGCTCGTGCTCCTTCTCGATGATGAACAGTCTGTAGCTGAGTACGGAACAGAGCCGGTTGATGTCTTCGTCGTTCATGCCATGGCTGCTGATGGCAAATGCCAGCTTGTCTTCTATATCGTCATGCTCCATGACGGGCATCCTCTCGAGAATGTCGAGAGCTGCAGCGTCGGGGGATATGGAGGTGGGGAAGAGGTTGTTCATGGCAGCAGTTTTAGATGATTTGATAGGGCAACGAGAACTTCAGACCATGGGTCAGGACTTGCTTTCTTCTATTGGCGGCGAAGTCCGCAAAGGCTGCATTACACACCCGTAGAGATTTCATGACTCACAAACTCCAAAGTTAGTGATTATTTCGCTTGCAACAATGAAGAAAGTGGAAAAAATTGAATTTTAACTTAATTTAGTTGACGGTTCACAGTTGACGGTTAACAGATGATGGATGACAGTTGACGGCTGACAGATGATGGTTGACAGTTGACGGTTAACAGATGATGGTTGACAGATGACGGTTAACAGGCGTTGCTGAAATCGAAAAAAACTTATTATTGTCAGCTTGTCGTTTTTTATCATTATATTTGCAACTTGATAACGCATTATCCCAAATCGGTCATTAGGGCTTGCTTGGATTTTGTGTTTTTATAAGAGTGGATTTTGTTTGGCTTTTAATGAGTAATAGCGAGCTATTGCGAATTAAAAACAAGCAAAAGACGCCTTATAAAAAGCAAAAGACTGCAAGCAGTTATGAAATACCATATTAAACGGCCTAATGACCGTTTTGGGATTATTGAAAATCAAGACAAGGGCATGGCAAGAAGACTATATCCATTGGGAATACAGACATTCGCGGAAATCATCAGACGGAAGATGGTATGTGTGGACAAGACGGCATACGTGTGGAACATGGCTGCGACAGGAAAATTCTATTTCCTGTCAAGACTCATTGTGGCACGATACGCCACAATAGTGGTGATGGCGCTTATGTGTGTGCACACAGAGGCGGGAGCGCAGACCAGAAGCCAGCTCAGAGACTCGCTCAAGGTGGCTGCCGACAGACTGGCATACAGTCCGGACTCAACTGATCTGAGACTCAAGAAGGCGGGATACAACCTGAGACTCGAACAATGGGCGTATGCGCAGGACGAATACGACTATATCCTGAAAAGGGAACCCGGCAACCCGGCAGCCCTCTTCTACAGGGCTTACACGAACGAGAAGCTTCACAGAGACGATTTCGCGAGAAGAGACTATGAGAGCCTGCTCACGGTAGTGCCGGGACACTTCGAAGGACAGCTCGGACTGGCTCTGCTCAACCAGAAGAGCAAGCGGCATACGGAGGCTCTCGACCAGATAAACAGGCTCGTGACGCAGTATCCCGACAATGCCGTGGCGTATGCCGCAAGGGCGGGAATAGAGATGGAGCAGGGGATGGTGGCGCTCGCCATATTCGACTATGACGAGGCGATAAAGCGCGACTCCACAAACACCGAATACCGCATAGACTATACCGACGCCCTGATACGCGACAGGCGGACGGCAGAGGCAAGGAAACAGCTCGACGAACTCGTCAGGATGGGAGTGGCAAGGGCGTCGCTAAGAGATTTCTACAAGAGGGCGAAGTGAATATGACAGCTTGAGTAACTCAAATCTCACGACATCAGCCCCCACCTTAATCATATCAGCCTCCATCTTAATCATATCAGCCCCAACCTGATTATATCAGCCTCCATCTTAATCATATCAGCCCTCACCTAGCCTCCACCGTAGGGGAGGGACAGATAGTATAGATAGTTGAATGTCAGTTACTTACCTGCAAGGGGAGTAACCTGCATCTCCCCTACGGGGGAGACCGAGAGGGGGCTGAAGATGATGAACGGAATAACTTCCTCCGACTCTGACATCAGCCCCCACCTTAATCATATCAGCCCTCACCTAGCCTCCCCCGTAGGGGAGGTACAGATAGTATAGATAGTTGAATGTCAGCAACTTGCCTGCAAGTTACTCCGAATCTGATAAACTATTGACAATCAAGCAGTCAAGTGTATCTGTCCCTCCCCTTCGGGGGAGGTTAGGTGGGGGCTGGTTACTCCACCTTATAGTTAAGTGACTAATAGTCAGCAGTCAAGTGTATCTGTCCCTCCCCTTCGGGGGAGGTTAGGTGGGGGCTGATGTCTGAGGAACCGGATATACAATAGAATTACCAAAAATAATTTCAAAGTAGCAAATTAATGCAATCTCCAGGAATATGTTTAGGATTATTTATGAAATGATGAATACTCTCTATCACCCCATCAATACAATCAAATACAATTGAATTGTCAAAACGCAAAACGGTTATTCCTAATCCATTTAAATACTGTGTCCTGTCAGAATCATAAGAATGGACAGTGAGACTATCATGAACGGTACCATCAAGTTCGATGCACAACTTCACATCACTACTATAGAAATCGAGTATGTATGGACCTACAGGGCATTGACGCCTGAACTTGACGCCAAGCATCCTGTTTCGAAGATATTGCCACAGCTTAATTTCAGCTGGTGTGGCATTACGACGAAGATGTCTTGCCTTATCATTACTCGTTATTATTGTAGGTTTGTATTTCATGATACCTTTATTTATATTAATTCATTACAACTATTGTATCTGACTTCAGCTCCACTTAATTATATCAGCCCCCACCTAGCCTCAAACCCATCCTAACCTTCCCAAAGGGAAGGAACAAGTTACTCAGTATGTCGACTATAGCCCCCACCTAGCCTCCCCCGTAGGGGAGGGACAGATACTCTTAAGTATCATTTGCTATTGTGTGTTAATTACACTTGACTATCTGATAATCTGTCATTTATTCAATAAGACGGGGTAACCGGCATCTCCCCTACGGGGGAGAACGAGAGGGGGCTGATGATGATAAGCGGAGTAACATTGCATCTCCAATTCAGCCCCCACCTATCCTCCCCCGTAGGGGAGGTACAGATACACTTGACTGGTTGATTGTCAATGGCTTATCAGATTCGGAGTAACATGCTTCTCCCCTACGGGGGAGACCGAGAGGGGGCTGATGTTCATTGGCAAAGTAACCTGTTCCTTCCCTTGGGGAAGGTTAGGATGGGTTATCCTACGGGGGAGAACGAGAGGGGGCTGAAGATGATGAACGGAATATTGTTTCTCTGAAGCAGCCTCTACTTTAAATACTTCACGTATTCGCTTTCGAAGTTTGGTGTGAAGACTCCCTTTCCGATAGACGACAGTATCTCGTCCCTGCTCCAGAAACGGCCACCGTCGAGCTCATTTTCAGATGGACGTATTTCCTTGTCGTAAACAGTCTTGAACACATTCACGTATTCCCTCTCGTATCTGCTCTCAAACACGTAGGCGTCAATCTTCTCGGCGCTGAAGTCTGCGATGGAAATCTCTTCACGGGTCTCCCTCTGGAGAGCCTCCTCCACACTCTCTCCATATCCTATGTGGCCCCCTACGGCAGTATCCCATCTGTCAGGCTGGATGTCTTTCCATGCCGGACGCTTTTGCAGATACAGGTTGCCGTGGGTGTCGAATACGTGGAGGTGTACGACGGGGTGGAGCAGCTTCGTGCCGCAATGTGCCATAGAACGGGTTGTCTTGCCCGTCACTCTGCCCTCTGCATCCACGAGAGGCAGCAGCTCGAAGGCGTTGTCCTTCTGTCTGCCCAGCTTGAAGGTGGCGACAAGGGCGTTGTAGTCGCTTCTGAGCCTGTCGGTAGACTCCACTGTGGGTCTGCCGTCGAACAGTCCCACAACGGCGCTTCCGCTTCCGCTCATGCAGGCATAGCAGGCACCCGCCTCGTAGAGCCTTTGCTTGATTTCGGCAAGGGTGGGGTGGAGCTTGAATATCGTTTCCTCGAAATCATTATACAATACGTCCTTCCACTCCCTTGGCGGAACGGAAGTCACTATATCCCGACAGTTTCTTTCCGGCTCATGAGGACATATGCCGGCGAAAGCCTCACGGGTGCTCACGGCGGTATCGGTCTTCACTATCACTATCCAGTGGTTGTCGAGAGGAATGTCGACGGGAGTCAGCTTCTCGCCGATGCCCGTGGCGTAGGCAGGTGTGGGGTTGATGAAGAAGGCGCAGTCGGCACCCAGACCCTTGGCTATGTCACGCATCTCCCCGTCTGTCAGGTTGAGAGAGAAGAGTTGGTTCAGTCCCTTTATCGTGAATGCGCAGTCTGCCGACCCTCCTCCCATACCGGCTTGTATGGGTATGTTTTTGGTGATCGTGATGTCGACACCCGTCAGAGTGTGTCTTTTTGCCATTTCGTCATACGCCTTCACTATTATGTTGTCTTCCGCCCTTCCGTCGATTACTATACCGTTTGTCTTCAGAGAGCATCCCGCAGGTTTTCCGTTTTTTTCAATAGTCAGTATATCGGCTATTGGCACGGGGCAGAACACGGTTTCCAGGTCGTGGTAGCCGTCGCTTCTTTTTCTTGTGATGTTCAGTCCCAAGTTTATCTTGGCACATGGAAAGAGTGTTATCTTATTCATATATATCCTCAATGCTGTATTGTCCGTTGTTGTCGTCTTCAGAAGAGCAGGGGTTGAAGTCTTCAGGTATGTCGAATGTCTCCTTTGGGTCGTATCCCAGGGTCTTGTCGGCAAACACCTTCTTCATGTAGTAAGCCCATATAGGCAGGGCCATGGTGGCTCCCTGTCCCATGCGCGTGGTGTCGAAATGGATGTCGCGGTCTTCACCGCCCACCCAGCATCCGCTCACGAGCGACGGGGTGAAGCCCATGAACCATGCGTCGGCGTTCTTGTTCGTCGTACCGGTCTTTCCTCCCATCTGGCAGTCGATGTTGTATTTGTATCTCAGTCGTCCGCCCGTACCGTGGTCGATTACCGACATGAGCATCTCCAGCATCTTGTATGCGCTCTCTTCGCTTATCACCTCGTTCATCCTCGGCTGGAAGTTGGTTATCACGTTGCCGTCGCTGTCTTCAATCTTCGACACGAAGATGGGCGATGTGTGTATGCCGTGGTTGGCGAAGGTGGTGTATGCGCTCACCATCTCGCATACCGAAGCCTCGTTAGGTCCCAGACAGAGCACTAAAGAGGGGTATATGCCATAGGTGTTTATTCCGAAGTCGCGCAGTATCCGCAGGAAGTCCTGAGGGTTTATCCTGCTCATCAGCTCTGCCGACACCCAGTTGTTAGACATCGTGAGTGCCCATTTCAGCGTCACCATCTGTCCCATTCTGGCGTGGGAGCTGTTGCGCGGAGCCCAGTTGCCGAAGCGCTTTGGAGAGTTTCTCACCACGTCGCATGGCGACATGCCGTTAGACATCGACAGGGCGTAGAGGAATGGCTTGATGGTGGAACCCACCTGGCGTCGTCCCTGTGTCACCATGTCGTATTTGAAGTGGTTGAAGTCTATTCCTCCCACATACGCCTTCACGGCTCCCGTGCGTGGGTCCATGCTCATGAATCCGGCTCTGAGGAACGACTTCACGTAGCGTATGGAGTCCATAGGCGACATGATGGTGTCTATGTCGCCGCGATAGGTGAACACGGTCATTTCCGTAGGCTTCTGGAAAGCCTCTCTAATTTCCTCCTCCGTAGCTCCGTGGGCCTTCATCATCCTGTATCTGTCGCTCTGCCGCATCGAGCGGTCGAGTATCGCCTTCACCTCTGATGGCTTCAGGTTGGTGGTGAAGGGGGCATTCTTCTTGAGTCTGTTCTCCTTCTTGAATTCAGGCTGGAGGAATCCTCCCACGTGTTTGCGCACAGCCTCTTCGGCATATTTCTGCATCCTGGAGTCGAGGGTGGTGAAGATTTTCAGACCGTCGGTATACACATTGTATGGTTCGCCGTTCTTCTTCACGTTCTTGTTGCACCATCCATACAGAGGGTCTGTCTCCCATGCCAGCGAGTCGATGCTGTATTGCACGAGGTTCCACGACGGGTATTTGCTCCTTTCCGGTTTCTTTGCCATCATGTATTGGCGCAGGAATTCGCGGAAATACGTTGCTATGCCGTCTTTGTGGTCGGAGCGCTTGAAGTTGAGGGCCAGCGGCTTCTCCGTAGCCATGAGGTATTCGCCGCGGGTTATCTTTCCAGCCTTGAGCATCTGTCCGAGCACCACGTTGCGTCTCTCTCGGCATCTGTCGGGATAGCGCACGGGGTTGAAGAACGAGGGGTTCTTGCAGAGTCCTATCAGTGTGGCGGCCTCTTCGAGCTTGAGGTCTTTTGGCTCCTTGCTGAAATACACGTTTGAGGCGTTCTTTATTCCCACGGCGTTGTGAAGGAAGTCGAAATAGTTGAGATACATGGTTATTATCTCCTCCTTGGTGTAGTATTTCTCCAGCTTTATGGCTATCACCCATTCTATGGGCTTCTGCAGCAGTCGTTCCGATGTGCTCTCTGCCGTGTTTGAATAGAGCTGCTTGGCGAGCTGCTGTGTGATTGTAGAGCCTCCTCCTGCGCTGGTCTGTCCCAACACACCTCTTTTAATAATAGCACGTCCGAGGGCTATGAAGTCTATTCCCGAATGTTCGTAGAAGCGTTCGTCCTCTGTAGCCACCAGTGCCTTTACGAGATATGGCGACAGGTTGTCGTAGTCTACATGTATTCTGTTCTCCTGGTTCATGTTGTAGGTTCCCATCAGCTTGTTGTCAGCCGTATACACCTGTGAGGCGTATTTGCTGATAGGGTTCTGAAGGTCTTCCACATCGGGCATGTATCCGATCCATCCGTTCCATATCGCTATGAAGGCTATAAGGGACGCGAGAGTGACGCAGCCGAGCGCCGCCCACAGGAAATGTATCAATGCTCTTCTCATTTTCTTTTTTTCTTCGTTTTCTTGTCTTTTGTATCAGATGGAGTATCATGCGCATATACGTCAGCCGTGTATTGATGTCATATCATGCGCATGCCAATTATGTTATATCCTTGCAAAGATAATGAAATTAAGCCAACGAGTTAAGAATAATCCCTCTTTTATGTCTTAAATGTAGTTATATTCGTCAAAAAACATAATTTTTCCACTCTTTGAAAGGTTAAATTAAAAATATTGTTTAACTTCGCAGTCGATAAATATAAACACAATTCATTTTATGGAAAAACATGATTTTGTAACCATTGCCGATTTGTCGAAAGAGAAAATAATGTATCTGATGAATATGGCACAGGCGTTCGAAATGCATCCTAACCGTGAGATTCTCAAAGGCAAGGTAGTAGCCACACTCTTCTTCGAGCCGTCCACCAGGACAAGGCTCAGCTTCGAGACGGCAGCCAACCGACTGGGAGCGCGTGTGATAGGATTTTCAGACGCCAAGGTTACGAGCGCTACCAAGGGCGAGACGCTGAAAGACACAATCCTCATGGTGTCTAACTATGCAGACGTCATCGTGATGCGCCACCATATCGAAGGCGCCGCCCAGTATGCCTCAGAAATAGCTCCCGTTCCTATCGTAAACGCAGGTGACGGCGCTCACCAGCATCCATCACAATGTCTGCTCGACCTGTATTCAATCTACAAGACACAGGGAACCCTCGAGAACCTGAACATATACCTCGTGGGCGACCTGAAATACGGACGTACCGTGCATTCTCTCATCATGGCGATGAGACATTTCAACCCTACGTTCCATTTCATAGCCCCAGAGGAGCTGGCGATGCCCGAGGAATACAAACTGTATTGCAGACAGCACGGAATAAAGTATATCGAGCACACAGACTTCAACGAAGACGTGATAGCAGGGGCTGACATCATATATATGACACGAGTGCAGAAGGAGCGCTTCTCAGACCTCATGGAGTATGAGAGAGTGAAAGACGTGTATATCCTGAAGAACGACATGCTCGGCAAGGCGAAAGAGAACATGAAGATCCTGCATCCGCTGCCGAGAGTGAACGAGATAGCATACGACGTGGACGAGAACCCACATGCATACTACTGTCTCTTATACACATCTGACGCTGCCGACGAAGCTAGAAG
>ENA-OZFU01000665-OZFU01000665.1-human-gut-metagenome-genome-assembly--contig:-NODE-665-length-11685-cov-5.676612_pt1 | contig 11685 bp, 6 predicted proteins | sample MGYA00244650_ERZ653646 | MGnify/ENA primary metagenome ERZ653646 (study PRJEB26926, sample SAMN06164982) | human gut metagenome | biome: ENVO:00009003; feature: ENVO:2100002; material: ENVO:00002003...
GGTTCGGCAGAACGATGGTCACCACATCACCGGAATGGCCGGCTCGCGCGGTACGTCCGGAGCGGTGAAGGAACGATTTCGGGTCCTCCGGAGGCTCCACCTGCACCACGAGCTCCACGCCGGACACGTCGATGCCGCGGGCGGCCACATCGGTGGCGACCATGACGTTCACGTCGCCGGATTCGAAGGCTGCAAGATTGCGATCACGCTGGTTCTGGCTCAGGTTGCCGTGCAGCTCGGCCGCCGGAATGCCGTTCTTCGTCAGGTCCTTGGCGAGCTTCTGGGTCTGGAATTTGGTGCGGGTGAACAGGATGCGGCGTCCCTTGCCGGAAGCGAGGGTGCGGACCAGCTCATGACGGTCGCCCTGCGTGGTTTCGAACACGTGGTGGGTCATTTCGTCGACGGCCGCGGTGGCGGAGTCGACGCTGTGGATCTTAGGATCGGTGAGGAACGTGTTCACCACCTCGTCGACGCCATGGTCGAGGGTGGCGGAGAACAACATGATCTGCGCGTCGAACGACACTTGGCCGAGCAGGCGCTTGACCGGCGGCAGGAAGCCCATGTCGGCCATTTCGTCGGCTTCGTCGATCACGGCCACTTCGACCTTCTCCAAGGTCAGCGCATGCTGTTCGAGCAGGTCCTCAAGACGGCCCGGGCATGCGACGACGATATCGGCGCCGGCCCTTAGATCGCGGATCTGGCGGGCGTAGCGCACACCGCCATACACGGTGGTGGTGGTCATGCCGTACATCTGCGCGAGCGGCATCAGCACGTCGTTGATCTGGTTGGCCAGCTCACGGGTCGGAGCGAGCACCAGACCGCGCGGGTGCGGCAGGAAATCGTCGGCGCGCCGTTCCTCGGCATGCCCCTTGCGCACCTGTTCCACCTCATGGCGGAACTGGCTCATGTTCTCGTACTCGTCGGCGTCGACCTCACCTAGTCGCGCGACCAGCGGAATCGAGAACGCCAGGGTCTTGCCGGAGCCGGTACGGCCTCGGCCGAGAATGTCACGACCGGCCAGGGAATCGGGAAGGGTGTCGGCCTGGATCGGGAAAGCGGTTTTCTTGCCATCGGCCGCGAGCACGCGTACCAACGGGCCGGGAACGCCGAGTTCGGCGAACGTCTGGGGGCGTTCCTCCTCCTCGCCCGCCTCATCGAAATCGGCGGCGAGGGCATCTTCATTTTCAATCACAGCGGTATCGGGCACAATGGCCTTTCATGTCAAACATTGCGCACGTTGCGCAAGCCTGTTAACAATAGCCCATGCCCGATACTTTTGCCTTGGCTGTGACTGGTGGCCGACGCTACCGGTAGTTGCGTTCGATGAGGATGTCGGAAACCGTCAGATTCGCGTCGTTGACGAGGTTGAACAGCACCACTTCGGCCAGTTCCGCGGCGCTCATGAAGGAATGCTGCTTGTCCAACGACACGTAATCGTGGCTGTCATGGTAGAAGTCGGTGTCGATGCCTCCCGGATACACGCCCACAACCTTCACACTGGTTCCCTTGTAGGCCGCCTTGAGGCTTGTCGTATACCCCTTCTCACCCCACTTGGTGGCGCAGTAGACGGATTCGTTGGCGTTGCCGCGTGTGGCGGCGGTGGACATGACATTGGCGATTTTGAGGTCCTGCTCGCCGTCGGCCTTCAATGTTTCGACGCTCCACAGAATCATGCCTTTGAGCCCCTTAAGGCACTTGTCCACGTCGGCGGCCTCGTAGTCGACCGGCTTTTTGAACGACGGCTGTCCCGCGTTGTTGATGAGCAGGTCGATGTGGCCGATCTCCTTGATGGCCGCGACGGAGTCCTTCACGAACGCCTCGTCGCTGATGTCGCCGACGAAGGCGCGGTATTCGTCCGCGCCGAACGTGCGGGACAGTTCCTCCTGACGGGCCGTGTTGAAATCGATGCCGGCCACGAACCAGCCTTTGCCGATCAGCTGACGTGCCAGCTCATATCCCAAGCCAAGCGCGGAACCGGTCACAATCGCGATTTTCTTTCCTGCCGCAGTGCTCATGTTGTCTCCTTTGCCACATTGCGCAATCGCTTACAGATACCATCATAAAACGTATGCGACGCAACACGTCAATCGATTGACGAAAACGGCAATGAAAAACGCCCGCCGACCTTTTTGGCCGACGGGCGTTGAACTAGCCAGCGTGAGATGCGATCCGTTACAGGATGTCCGGATCGTCCTTGGCGATGGTGCCGGTCGCCTTGCCGATGGCCTTCAGGCCGTGGTAGGCGACGAGGATGACGACGGTGCCGATGGCGATGCCGTTGAAGGAGATGCCGTTGAAGGCGAACTCGAACTGGCCGACGGCGATGATCATGGTGATGGCGGCCACCATGACGTTGACCGGCTTGTCGAAGTTGACCTTGTTCTCAACCCAGATGCGGATGCCGACCATGCCGATCATGCCGTACAGCAGGGTGGTCACGCCGCCGAGCACGCCGGCGGGGATGGTGTTGATGATGGCGCCGAACTTCGGGCACAGGCTCAGGATCAGCGCGAACGCGGCGGCGCACCAGTATGCGGCGGTCGAGTAGACCTTGGTGGCGGCCATCACGCCGATGTTCTCGCCGTAGGTGGTGGTGCCGGAGCCGCCGCCGAAACCGGCGATGGTGGTACCGAGACCGTCGGCGAACAGCGCGGTGCCGATCTGGTCGTCATAGTCGCGGCCGGTCATCTGGGAGACGGACTTGACGTGGCCGACGTTTTCGGCAACGAGTACGAGCACGACCGGGATGAACATCGGCAGGATGGTGAAGTCGACCTGCGGCAGACGGAATTCCGGCAGACCGACCCATGCGGCCTTGCCGATGGCTGAGAAGTCGACCTGGCCACGGAAGCAGGCGTACGCGTAGCCGATGATCACGCCGATGAGGATGTTGAGTCGGCCGAGCAGACCCTTGAACAGCACTGCGACGAGCAGCACCGCGACGAGGGTGACGATGGCGGTGTCGGGAGCGACTTTGAAGTTGTTCCACACGCTCGGAGCCAGGTTGAAGCCGATGATGGCCACGATGGCGCCGTTGACGACCGGCGGCATGATGATGTCGATCCACTTGGCGCCCGCGTAATGGACGAGCACACCGATCAGGGCCAGCAGGATGCCGGTGACCATGATGCCGAAGGATGCGACGGCGAGGCCCTTGTGGGCGCTGGCGACGGCCGCGATCGGCGCGATGAAGCCGAAGGACGAGCCCAGGTAGCTCGGCAGCATGTTCTTGTTGATCAGCAGGAACAGCGCGGTCGACATGGCCGTGAAGAACAGGGTGGTGGATGGGTCGAAACCGGTCAGAATCGGCACCAGGAACGTGGCGCCGAACATGGCGATGACGTGCTGCGCGCCGATTTCCGCGGTGCGCGGCCAGGTCAGCCTCTCGTCAGGTTCGACGACCTCGCCGGGCTTCAGCGTTTTGCCGTCGCCGTGGAGCTTCCACGTGAACAGGCCCGCGATTGGATTGGACATGCGATTGTCTCCTAACTCTCTTTACGACGCGCAACAAGAACGCGCGCCGCGCAATCACACGCCATTGTAGCGACTACGCCGATACGTATGGTTTCAAAGTGAGGTAGGGGGCAATCATCACAGCCAGGATACTTATGGACACGATAGGTCACAGATGACGGTCGACGGCATGTACCACGTCCACCAAATCGCCGTTCGACAACACAGGACGTTTGAATTCGCGCCAATCGTCCACCTTCACCACCCAGCGTCCGTCCGTCTCGTCGAGCACCGGGCGTGCCGTCTGCTCCCAACGGAACCGCTTATGGGTGCGCCCAGTCGACGGGTCGCGCCGCGAATAGTGGAAACACGTGCAGTTGGTGATCTTCCATTCGTCGGCGGCCGCTCGATGCATGAACTCCTCGTCGGACAGGTCCTCCAACGTGAGCATCAACGCCAGCATGAGGTCGCCATGGCTGACCATCACCACGGATTCCGCATCCGACTTGCGGTTCAGGGACGTGAGCAGGTTGTGCACGCGGTTCTCGGCCACGTCGGCGATGGACTCGCCCGCCGGCGGACGCCAGTACAGCGGATCGGTGTTCTTGAACATCCAGTTGCGCGCGTAGTTGGTTTTGAAATCGTCCTTCGTGATGGTGTTGATCTCACCCCAGGAGCGTTCGCGCAGCACGCGAGTCTCCTCCCATTTCGCTTTCGGCAGGGCCATCGTGGCCGCCGTCTCACGCGTACGCACGTACGGCGAAACGAGGTAGCGGTCGAACAGCGGCTGCTGCGCGACGAGCCAACGGCCAATGCAGTCGGCCTGCTTGCGTCCGGTGGCGGTGAGCCTCCACGAACGGTCCGGCACGGTGACGTTGTCCTGCGTATACAGCGAGTTGTCACCCTGTTCGCCGGCGCTGATGATGACGTTCGCCTCCGACTCGCCATGTCGGATCACATACAGATCAAGGGGCATTCCCATATTCGTTTATTCCTTCGCTTTCATCCACATCCTGCGCGCACGTTCCTTGTTCCGCCGTTCATTCGGCCGGTGGCGCGCATCATCATTGAATGCTTCCACCGTAGCTGATTCGCGCGTGTTTCGCACGCGCGGACACGTCGATTTCACGATTGGCACACCCGAATTTCGCGGTGCCGTCACCGGCGGTTCACCGCAACCGGCGTGGTAGACGCCGTGATCGCAATCACTCCGGCCAGATGCCGTTCTGCGCGTACTTGGTGCGGTACTCCCCCGGCGTCATGCCGGAATGTTTTTTGAACACCTTCGAGAAATGGCTTTGCGACCGGTATGCGAGGATCTGGGCGATCTCGTCGAAGCTGTATTCCGAGTATTTGAGCATGTTCTCGGCCGCTTCCATACGCTTGTCGGTGATGTATTGCGATATGGCCGTGCCCGTTTCGCGTTTGAACAGCTCCGACAGATACGTGGGATTCAGATGCACATGCTCGGCGAGGATGGGCACGGTGATTTTCTCATGCAGATGGTAGTGGATGTAGTCCAGGCATTCGTTGACGGCTTTGGAATGTGTTTCCGCCTTCTGCATGTCGGCCATGGCCCATGTGAAGAATGTCATCATGTCGGTGTGCAGGCGGCGCACGTCGTCGGGCGTTTTGCAGTTTTCCAGGTTCTGGATGTACAGGTCGGAGGCGTTGTAGGCGTCCTCCTCGTCCATACCGCCTTCGATGGCGAAACGTGTGGCGAGCGTGATGGTGGTGACGAACCGGTATTTCGCGTTTTTGAGCGGATCGTCCGACAGGTAGCCGTACAGTCCGGAGTCCCACAGACGTGTGCTTTCGGCGATGGCGTTGATGTCGCCGGAACGCATCATGTCGTATTGCTTCATTTCCTCGACGTACCGGTGGTGCCGGACGCGGTCCTCCCTGGAAAGAAAGTCCAGGTATCTCAGCTTCGCTTCGTCAACAACAGCCATGCTTCTCCCCGCTATTTCCGATCGTCCAAATCGAATCCTCCCTCAAGGATAAAGCTCTTCAGCAGCTTCGTGGCGAGAAGATTCGCCGTGAATTGGGAGACCGGACTATCCGGCTTATCGAAAAACGCCTTTGCCAAAGACCTGTTAACCGACGCTTTCAACCGGTCGAATCGTCCGAATTCGTTCAGGGTTGTCTCTGTAAGGTCAAGCCGCATCATCTCGTTGAGCAACGCCCCATCCACGTCAAACGCCTTGGTGATTTGCTCCACTTGGCTGTTTTTGGCGCTGTTCGCGTAATACGTGATGTAGTCGCGCAGCGTCTTGCCTTCCTCCAACTCGATTTCGCCACGTTCCACATCATGCATGAACAGTTCGGCATACCGTTGTTCCTCTTGACTGAGCGAAGCAAACGACTTATGCAATTCCTCCTCGGCTGATGTCAACAGGGCCGGATCGCCTCCGCCAAGCGCCTTGAGCCATTTGGTGAAGTTGGCGTTCATATAATCCGTATCAATCAATCCTGTATCTATCTCAGTGATATGGCCGTCAAGTTCATATGGCGCTTCCGGACCGCTGCCGGAACCTTCGCCGCTGCTGAACATTTCCTTATACCGCTGTACAAGAATCAGATATGTCCGTTCATCGAACTTCGGCCGCACAACCTCCACGGATCCATCGTCATGGGTGACGGAATACTCCTGCCGCCCCCAAGTGAATCCTTGCACTTTGGCGGATTCCAGAAAATCATTGAGTTCCACGAACAGTTTTGCGAACTTGCGGCATGCCTCCACCGATTCCGGCAATCGCATGAAATCTTCCACACCTCCGGCACTGAACACGGAAGCGATCTCTTCGAAACGCGCATCCATCAGGCGCACGTTTTCCGGCAGTTTCTGCACGAACAGATCGAGCGGCTTGTCTCCGGAATACAGTTTTACCGCCGCTTCGATATACCCCTTCATGGTGTGTGGCTTGCGGTAGTAGCGAATAGTTCCGAAAGGCTTGTCGGGACCGAACAGTCGGTTCGTGCGACTGAACGCCTGGATGATGTTCTCATAGTCGATGATTTTGTCGAGGTACAGCGTGTTGACCCACTTGGAATCGAAACCTGTCAGCATCTGATCAACCACAATCAGCAGATCCAGCCGCTCCTCACGGTGCTGGTCGACCGTCAGGTACGGACGCTTGTGGGAAAGCCGCGCGGTGATGTCTTTCTTCATCTTCGGCCATGTGGGGATGATGAAATCCTTGTCGAACAGTTCGTTGTAATCGCCGATGATTTCCTTAAGCGCATCCTCCTTGAGGATTGCGCCGTCGGAATTGTCGACGTTGGGATCGAACAGCGCGGTCACGTGCATCTGCGGAGCACGTTCCTTGAACAGATGGTAATAGCTGATCGCCTCGGGAATGGAACTCGTGGCCAGCATCGCATGGAATTTGTTGCCCCTGCTCAGCAATGGGAATTGGTCGAGAATATCCTCCACGACCTTGTCCTCATGCGGTGTGTCTTGCGCATACTGCGCTGAGGTCAGATAGTCCTCAATGCCTTTGACATGTTCTCCGGCCTGCGTTTCCATGGGTCCCATCGGCATTTGCTTCGGGTCCATGTAATGGTAGAACACCTCAGCTTTCGCCGGATCCGCCTGGGCTTCCTCAACCGTTGCCGCTTTCGCCTTCTGCAACGCGACAGCCTGACGAACATCCTTGTCTCGGTAGGTCAACACCATGTACGGGTCGAATCCGAGCACATTGCCATCGCGGATGCCGTCGGCGATGCTGTATCGGTGAAGGCAATCGCCGAACACCATTGATGTGGTCGCGCCCTTCTTACGGTTCTCCTCATGAATCGGAGTGCCCGTGAAACCGAAATACAACGCGTTCGGGAAGGAATGGCGAATATCCTGCAGCATCTCGCCGAACGTGGAACGATGGCATTCGTCGATAATGAATACGATGCGTTTGCCAGCGAGCTTCTTCACTTCCTCTTCGGTGATATGCCCCTCGCCCGCTTTGATGTTGCTCATTTTCTGGATGGAGGTGACGATGAGTGTGTCTTTGGGGTCGATGCTTGCCAGTTTCGATTTGAGCACATCCGTGTTTTCCGTGCCCTGCACATCATCGGCATCATCCGCGAACGACCGGTATTCCAGCAGCGACTGCGTGCCCAATTCGACACGGTCCATGAGGAAGACCACCTTGTCGGCATCTTTCGAGCCAGCGATGAGCTGCGCAGCCTTGAAGCTGGTCATGGTTTTGCCCGAGCCAGTGGTGTGCCACACATAACCGCCCGGACGGCCCGGCGTGCCGCTTGGCACCGGCTCATCCCATTTGCAGGTACGTACACGGTCGGAAATGGCGTTCACCGCCTGGTATTGGTAGCTGCGTAGCACTTTGAGGCATCCGTCCGCGGAATCGGCGACCGTATAGAACCCGATGAGCTGGTGTGCCATGGGAATGGATAGCAGATCAGATGTGAAACGCTTCCATTCATCCTGCCCGACATGGTTGTTCGCCGCTATGGGCTCATTGTTGAAGTCAGCCCAGTGGAAGAAGTAGTTGCTGTTGAAATCGCCTTCACCGGGATTGGCGAAGTACACGGCATCATCCGGATTCATGGCCACGAAGACCTGCACGAGTCTGAACAGCCCGGTGAACACGCCTTCATGCGCGTATTTGGCGATTTGATTGGTGGCCTGGCTTATGGGAATGCCGCTTTTCTTCAGTTCAATATGGATGACCGGCATTCCGTTGATAAGCAGGCAAACGTCTCCCCTGCGATCGTTCAGCATCTTATTTTTAGCTGGATAAATAGGCTGTCTTGCGATTTGGTACCGGCTTTGCCCAGCGGCGATTTCCTGGCGATCGTAGATCTTCAGGCTAATTTCCTTGCCGAAATGCGCTGTGTCTGCGGGATTGTCACGTTTGATGGACACGGTTTTGCCGTTGATGAAGGAATTCAACGCCAATGGCGTGCGCAATGTTTCGATCTGTTCAAGGATCTGCGCCATCTCACCCTTGGTAAGGCGCTGCCCGTTCAGGCGATCGATGCCTTTGTTGTTGTCGAATAGGATGTTGGCCCAGTTGTCGATGAGATCCTGTTCGGTTGGATATTCCAACACACCATCGGTCCACCCATGGCGTTTCAGCACCGCGACCAGATCGTCTTCGAAATCCGATTCCTTATCGTAGAACATGTTTCATCTCCCCGAACGCACCGTCACTTTCTGAGCCCAATCTTACGAGCGCAACCCCTAACATCCAAGAAGCAACACCACAATACTTACGCTGATGAAGGGTGATGAGCGAGTCCAGACGGTCGAAGAACGCGCCGATTCGGCGCTGCTCTGGCAAAGATGGAACGAGAATTTCCTGCTTAAGAAAATCTTCTACAACTAATTCGTTCATCATAGTGCCGCTTTTTGTGGAATTCACAAGAATTGGCCGCATAACTTTCTCGCTGTGAATAAAGTACTTCCAAAATGAGTACTCCTGTTCAACAATTGGCCGCAAACAAGTGAATCTTGGTGACATGATGCCGTTTCCAGCATCATTAAGCACGAACCTTCCATAAGCAAATTCTTTATTAGTATGTCCTTCAAATGCGATATCGCCTAATCGAAGACGTTTGTAGTTCGGCAAGGAAGAATCATCAGCTCCGTTGCCTGCAGAATTAAACGTCATTGAAGCAACAGATAAAGTTCGCTCAGACCCTAAACCATCAGTATTTCGCTCGTCATTTTTCTGGTATAGCTCTCCCAGCTTACGCTGTTCCCAAGGGTCAGTGAAACCAGTGAAACGAATCTGCGGAACCAACGCTTTTTCATGCTGTTCGGCCATATCATTCACCCCCGAGCAGTGCTTTGAGCTCTTCCAAACCCGCCATATCGCGAGCATTGCCGGTCAAATCGCCCAGCATTCCGGCCAATTCCTTCTCCGCTTCATCGATTTGGCCGCATACATCGGCATATGTGGTGGCGTATTTGTTCTTCAACGCGTTCACTTTGCCGATGAACTCGTCGATCACGGCATTCGGCAATGCCTCCAGCTGCTTCTGCAATGGTGTGATCCACTTGGCTTCCAGCAACCTTCTGGCTTCGTCATCGCCCAACGCCTTGATCGCATCGCAGGTCTTCTCCTCCAACGCATTTCGCTTGGTTTTGATACCGGACTTCAGTTTCTTTGACTCATCGAACAGCTTTTGGGCCTGCACCAAGCCGCGCTCAAAATCAGAAGCCGGATTCTTGCCGATCGCCTTAACCGCTTTCTTCAACTCGGCAGCAACGAAGGCATCACCGTCCTGATTAACCGCATCACTATTCTGCTTGTCATCCTCATCGAAACCTTCCAAAATGGTTTCAATCTCGGAATCAATGTCCTGCACACGGCGTTCGTCCGCCTCGATCGCGGCCAAATCATCGTGCAGCAGCTCACGCTGAACCAAGTCGAAGGGCAGAACGCGGCCAATCCAGCCATCCTGCACTTCCACATCCTTGCCGCCTTTTTTCTTGATGACCATGTTCGGGTCCACGGCTCTTACCGCATCGAAGCCTTCGGAACCCAGCACTTCCAAATCAATGGAGATACCGTTCCACGCATCATCAAGCTTCTGATAGGCGTCATACGGGTCGATCAGCGCGGTATTGGCGATCATCGCATCCAGTTCCTCGCCAATGGCCGTTTCCTGCCCGAGCGCATCCACCTGTTCGGGATGCTCCACCAAACGGGAGCGTAGGTCAGCAGGCAGGTCGGAAATGGCTTGTCCATACGAGGCAATGAACGCCTGTACGTCGGCATTATTGCGCACCACAGTGGCGATATCATCGTGATCGCAGGCATAGCAGGCACCATTATCGCGGAACAGCTCAGCCTTCAGACTCGGCCAGGCGTTCCAATATTCCCCAAGCTGCTCGACTTCGCTCTTCGGAACGCCTCCGAACATCGAAGCGTACACATCCCATGTCTCCGCATTCTCAGATGAATCGACATACCGGGGAATGTTGAGGTTGTAATCATTGGCGCGAATCTCGTCAATGGACACCAAACGGCTGAATTTGGGCACTGTACGGTTGTTCGACACCACGTCGACAATGCGTTTGATGTCAGAAGCCTGTAGCTTGTTGTTCTTGCCGTCCTTGATGAAATGTTTCGACGCATCAACGATGAGCACCCTGTCGTCGTCACGTTTCTTGCGCAACACCATCACGATGGTGGGGATGCCCGTACCGAAGAAAATATTCGCCGGAAGGCCGATAATCGCCTGAATATGACGGTTTTCAATCAGATTCTTACGAATCTGGCCTTCCTCGCCGCCGCGGAACAGCACACCGTGCGGCAGAACGATGGTCATGATGCCATCGGCACGCAGATGGTACAAGTCATGGAGCAGGAACGCATAATCCGCCTTGGACTTCGGTGCTATGCCATAGCTGAAGCGTGGATCGATCTCCTTGTCAGTGGGATCCCAATTCTGCGAGTAGGGAGGGTTGGAGACCACCGCATCCACGAACAACGGATTGTATGTTTCCTCCTTGTTCTCCAACGTGTCGAACCACGGCCAGTCGTCTTCCAAGGTGTCACCGTTGCGGGCGACGATGTTGTCGGGAAGAATACCGCGCATCACCAGATTCATACGCGTCAGGTTGTAGGTGTTCTCTTTGAGTTCCTGCGCATAATACATGATGGAATTCGGATTGCCATTGCGCCGAGCCACAGACTGGCCAATATGAATCAGCAAAGAGCCGGAACCGGATGTTGGATCGTAGATCTTGATCTGCTCGCGCCCCTGCAAATGCCATGCGACGATTTCGCTCATCAGCTGGGAGACCTCGGACGGTGTGTAGAATTCACCGGCCTTCTTGCCCGCATTGGCGGCAAAATTGCTGATGAGATATTCGTAAATGAAGCCAAGCACGTCATAATCCTGACGGCTATCCATCGGAATGTCCTTAATGAGATAAATCAGGTCTCGTGCGGCCTTGGACTGACTTCTCGCATCGGTGCCAAGCTTGGAAAGTCCGGTCTGCAGGGTGTCGAAAATACCGTCGAACACTCTCTTACGCGCCGGATTGATGTTGCGGGAGAACGCCGAAAGCGCATCACGCACGTTGGAAATCTCGAAATCGTTGCCCTTTTTGACCCATGTGGAGAACAGGTTGTCATAGGAGATGAAGTAGCCGCACTCATCCTGTACGCCTTCCACAATGTCCGGATTATCCTCCGTAAGCAGCAGCAGGTCATCCTCGGTGAAATCGGTGTCCTTCAAGCGCATCAGCTCGTTTTC
>ENA-OZFU01000691-OZFU01000691.1-human-gut-metagenome-genome-assembly--contig:-NODE-691-length-11326-cov-5.307071_pt1 | contig 11326 bp, 9 predicted proteins | sample MGYA00244650_ERZ653646 | MGnify/ENA primary metagenome ERZ653646 (study PRJEB26926, sample SAMN06164982) | human gut metagenome | biome: ENVO:00009003; feature: ENVO:2100002; material: ENVO:00002003...
GCGTCAGATGTGTATAAGAGACAGTTGTCAAACAGAAACAGAATGACTCAGCAGACTATTTTTTAGGTGGTCGTGATGCCACATGGCTCGCTATCGGTGCATCTATCTTTGCATCCAACATCGGTTCGGAACACTTAATCGGATTAGCCGGTGCCGGTGCTTCCAGCGGTATGGCGATGGCACATTGGGAAATACAAGGCTGGATGATCCTTATCTTAGGTTGGGTATTCGTACCGTTCTATTCGCGAAGTATGGTATTCACAATGCCTGAATTCCTAGAACGCCGCTATAATCCACAATCACGTACAATATTGTCTGTAATATCTTTAATCAGCTATGTACTGACAAAAGTTGCCGTGACGGTTTATGCAGGAGGATTGGTATTCCAACAAGTATTCGGTATAAAAGAACTTTGGGGAATCGACTTCTTTTGGATTGCCGCCATCGGTCTGGTTATACTGACTGCGCTCTACACAATCTTCGGAGGAATGAAGTCGGTACTTTATACCTCCATCCTGCAGACCCCCATCTTGCTGTTAGGTTCACTGATAATCCTTGTACTCGGCTTCAAAGAATTGGGAGGCTGGGATGAGATGATGAGAATCTGCGGTGCAGTCACAGTGAACGATTATGGCAACACAATGACAGAACTTATACGCAGTAATAACGACCCTAACTTCCCTTGGTTGGGTGCACTGATTGGTTCAGCCATTATCGGATTCTGGTATTGGTGTACAGACCAGTTCATCGTGCAACGCGTACTTTCCGGAAAGAATGAAAAGGAAGCACGGCGCGGTACCATCTTCGGAGCTTACCTGAAATTATTGCCCGTATTCTTATTCCTTATCCCAGGCATGATTGCTTTCGCATTACACCAAAAATATCTCGGAACCGGGGGAGAAGGTTTTCTACCTATGCTGGCAAACGGAAATGCCAATGCAGATGCTGCTTTCCCAACTCTAGTAGCAAAATTGCTTCCTGCAGGAGTCAAAGGTTTGGTTGTTTGCGGTATTCTTGCAGCATTGATGAGTTCTCTCGCATCTTTGTTCAACTCATCTGCTATGCTTTTCACCATTGACTTCTACAAACGTTTCAAGCCGAACACTTCTGAGAAAAAGTTGGTAGGAATTGGACAGATGGCAACTGTTGCGATTGTGATATTGGGTATACTCTGGATTCCCATTATGCGCAGTGTAGGCGATGTACTTTACACCTACTTACAAGATGTACAATCTGTATTAGCACCAGGCATTGCCGCAGCCTTCCTCTTGGGGATCTGCTGGAAACGCACCTCTGCACAAGGCGGTATGTGGGGACTGATTGCCGGAATGATTATCGGTTTAACCCGTCTGGGGGCAAAAGTATATTACAGCAATGTAGGAGATGTGTCAAGCAGTACCTTCAAGTATCTGTTCTACGATATGAACTGGCTGTTTTTCTGCGGATGGATGTTCTTGTTCTGCATCGTAGTAGTTATCGCAGTCAGCATGTTTACAGCTGCCCCAAGCGCTGAAAAGATTCAAGGGCTGGTATTCGGAACTTCAACTCCTGAACAAAAAGCAGCTACACGTGCGAGTTGGAATAAATGGGATATCATTCATACCCTTATCATCCTGGGTATTACTGCTGCTTTTTATTGGTATTTCTGGTAAATCGGTATGTTGCTATGATATATATCCATGCAGCATACCCCTTAAACAAAAATTAAGATATGAGTAATTACTATAGTTCAAATCCGAAACTTTATGTAGGTATCGACTGCATTATTTTCGGTTTCAATGAAGGAGAATTGAACCTGCTGTTGCTGAAGCGTAACTTCGAACCGGCAATGGGCGAATGGTCGCTGATGGGTGGATTCGTGCAGGAAGACGAAAGCGTGGATGATGCAGCCAAACGAGTCCTGAATGAACTAACCGGACTGGAAGATGTATATATGGAACAAGTCCAAGCTTTCGGAGCCATAGATCGTGACCCAGGAGAACGCGTAGTCTCCATTGTTTACTATGCGCTCATCAACATCAACGAATACGACAAAGAATCCGTACAGCAACACAATGCTTTCTGGGTAAATATCAATGAACTGCCAGCGCTAATCTTTGATCATCCGCAAATGGTGGAGAAAGCTCGGAAGTTGATGCAACAAAAAGCGTCCACCGAACCAATCGGCTTTAATCTACTACCTAAACTGTTCACGCTGTCACAACTGCAAAGCTTATACGAAGCTATATACGGCGAGAGCATTGACAAACGGAACTTCCGAAAACGCATAGCAGAAATGGACTATATAGAAAAAACTGACAAAATAGACAAAACGGGGTCCAAACGTGGAGCTGCTTTATATCAGTTTAATGAGAAGGCATACCGCAAAGCTCCGAAATTTAAGCTCTGAGAACCTAATATTCAACAACTTGTAATTAGTAATTTAAATAATATGCTGGAAGCACTGAAAGACAAAGTATTCCATGCTAACCTTGAACTGGTGAAGCACGGATTGGTTATCTTCACATGGGGCAATGTATCGGGCATTGACCGCGAATCTGGTCTGGTAGTCATCAAGCCCAGTGGGGTGAGTTACGATGAAATGAAAGCAGAGGATATGGTGGTAGTGAATCTTGACGGCAAGGTCGTGGAAGGACGGTTAAAGCCCTCTTCAGACACGCCGACCCACCTGGTTCTCTATAAAGCATTCCCCGAAATCGGCGGTGTGGTGCACACGCACTCTACTTACGCCACAGCCTGGGCACAAGCCGGATGTGACATACCGAATATCGGGACAACACATGCCGATTACTTCCACGACGCCATACCCTGCACAGCAGACATGACGAAGGAGGAAGTGGAAGGAGCGTATGAACTGGAAACGGGAAATGTCATCGTAAAACGCTTTGAGGGGCTGAACCCGGTACATACTCCCGGAGTATTGGTAAAGAACCACGGTCCTTTCTCGTGGGGAAAAGACGCACACGAAGCGGTACATAATGCCGTAGTGATGGAGCAGGTGGCAAAAATGGCAAGTATAGCCTATGCCGTGAACCCCAATCTGACCATGAATCCGCTGCTGATAGAAAAACATTTCAGCCGCAAGCACGGTCCTAACGCTTATTATGGACAGAAATAACTATCATTCTTTAAATATAAACTATAAAAATAAATTGTATGAACACATTTGAACAATATGAAGTATGGTTCGTAACCGGAGCACAGCTCTTGTACGGAGGTGACGCAGTTATCGCAGTAGACGCACATAGTAATGAAATGGTGAAAGGTCTGAATGATTCCGGGAAACTGCCCGTAAAGGTAGTATATAAAGGTACGGTCAATTCATCCAAAGAAGTAACCGCTACCTTCAAAGCCGCCAACAACGACGATAAGTGTATCGGAGTCATCACCTGGATGCACACCTTCTCTCCTGCCAAAATGTGGATTCACGGTTTGCAGGAACTGAAGAAGCCATTACTACACTTCCATACACAGTTCAACAAGGAAATTCCCTGGGAGACGATGGACATGGATTTTATGAACCTGAACCAATCGGCTCACGGCGACCGCGAGTTCGGACACATCGTGACACGTATGCGAAAGAACCGCAAAGTGGTAGTAGGCCACTGGCAGGACGAAAAAGCCCAAAACCAGATTGCCGCATGGATGCGCGTAGCTGCTGCATGGGCTGATGCGCAGGATATGCTCATCATCCGCTTCGGCGACCAGATGAACAACGTGGCTGTGACAGACGGTGACAAGGTCAGTGCCGAACAAGTATTGGGCTATCATGTGGACTACTATCCCATCAATGATGTGATGACACACTACAATGCTGTCAGCGACGAGGACGTGAAGGCACTCGTAGCAGAATACTTCAAGCTCTACGACCACGCTCCCGAACTGGAAGACGCACGTACGGAAGCCTACACCAAAGTATGGAACTCCGCCAAGGCCGAAGTCGCCATTCGCCGCGTGCTGAAAGACACGGGTGCCAAAGGCTTCACCACCAACTTCAACGACTTGGGCGACTTTGACCAAATCCCCGGACTGGCCTCACAGCGACTGATGGCGGAAGGTTACGGCTTCGGTGCCGAAGGCGACTGGAAAACTGCGGCACTATACCGTACCACTTGGGTGATGAGTCAAGGCATGCCGAAGGGGTGCTCCTTCCTCGAAGACTATACGCTGAACTTCGACGGAGAAAAGAGCGCCATCCTGCAGGCACACATGTTGGAAGTCTGTCCACTGATTGCCGAACAGAAGCCGAAACTGGAAGTGCACCGTCTGAGCATCGGTATCGACAGCGAAACAGCCCGCCTGGTATTTACCAGCAAGCAAGGTGAAGGTGTAGCCGCTACCATCGTAGACCTGGGCAATCGCTTCCGCCTCATTGTGAACAAAGTAGAATGCATCAAGAGCAAGCCTCTGCCCAAGTTGCCCGTTGCCAGCGCACTGTGGATTCCAATGCCCAACCTCGAGGTGGGCGCTGCAGCCTGGATTCTGGCCGGAGGTACACATCATACCAGCTTCTCCTACGACCTGACGGTGGAATATTGGGAAGACTTTGCCGAAATGGCCGGCATCGAAATGGTAGTCATCGATGAAAATACCACCATCAGCGAGTTCAAAAAAGAACTGCGCATGAATGAAGTCTACTATATGCTGAACAAGGCACTTTGCTGATAATCATTACGGATTACCGATTGCGGACTACTAATTACACGTACCACAAACGTAACTAGTAGTTTGCAATTAGTAATCCGTTGTTTATAATCGTACTATAAATCCGTAAATTATCATTAATACCATGAAATTAGATGCAAAATCAACCATTGAGGCAGGCAAGGCCATCCTTGGTATAGAACTCGGTTCCACACGAATCAAGGCGGTTTTGATTGACCAGGAAAACAAACCCATCGCCCAGGGAAGCCATACTTGGGAGAATCAGTTAGTCGACGGACTGTGGACATATAGCGTCGAGGCTGTCTGGTATGGGTTGCAGGATTGCTACGCAGACCTTCGTACCAATGTAAAGAGCCTCTACGCTACAGAGATAGAGACCTTGGCAGCTATCGGTGTCAGTGCCATGATGCACGGCTATATGGCATTCAATGAAAAAGAAGAAATCCTTGTACCCTTCCGTACCTGGAGAAATACTAATACCGGACAGGCTGCCGCAGCCCTATCCGAACTATTTGTCTACAACATCCCTCTGCGTTGGAGCATCTCCCACCTCTACCAAGCCATCCTGGATAATGAAGAGCACGTTCCATCCATCAATTACCTGACCACCCTTGCAGGTTTTGTCCACTGGCAAATAACCGGCCAAAAGGTACTGGGCATAGGAGATGCCTCCGGTATGCTCCCTATCGATCCCATCACCAAAAACTATTCTTCTGAAATGGTGGATAAGTTCGACAAACTTATTGCTCCGAAAGGATACGACTGGAAGCTTCGAGATATTCTGCCGAAGGTATTGTCGGCCGGTGAAAACGCAGGTTTCCTTACTCCCGAAGGAGCCAGTCGCCTCGACGTATCGGGACATCTGAAAGCAGGAATTCCCGTCTGTCCGCCCGAAGGTGACGCTGGAACCGGCATGGTTGCCACCAACGCCGTAAAGCAGCGCACTGGAAACGTATCGGCAGGCACCTCCTCTTTCTCAATGATTGTATTGGAGAAAGAATTGTCCAAGCCCTACGAAATGATTGACATGGTAACCACCCCCGACGGAAGCCTCGTAGCTATGGTGCATTGCAACAACTGCACTTCCGACCTCAATGCCTGGATCAATATTTTCAAAGAATACCAGGAACTGATGGGTATCCCCGTAGATATGGACGAAATCTACGGAAAGCTCTATAACCACGCCCTGACAGGCAATGCAGACTGCGGAGGCCTCATCTCATACAACTACATATCAGGCGAACCTATAACGGGACTGGCAGACGGACGTCCACTGTTTGTACGTTCGGCAAACGACAAGTTCAACCTTGCCAACTTCATGCGCACCCATCTGTATGCTTCAGTGGGAGTTCTCAAAATCGGCAACGACATCCTTTTCAATGAAGAGAAAATCAGAGTAGACAGAATCACTGGTCACGGAGGACTCTTCAAAACCAAAGGAGTAGGCCAGAGAATACTGGCAGCTGCCATCAATTCACCCATTTCCGTTATGGAAACAGCCGGCGAAGGTGGTGCCTGGGGTATTGCCCTCCTCGCTTCCTACCTTGCAAACAACGGAAACGACCAATCCCTTGCCGACTTCCTGGACAAGCATGTATTCACCGGAAATGCCGGTATTGAAATCTCACCGACAGCCGAAGATGTAAGCGGATTCAACACCTACATCGAAAGCTATAAAGCTGGTTTGCCCATCGAAGAAGCAGCAGTAAGATTCAAGAACTAAGTATTTAATAACACTAAAAAACTATGAACACAAAGTTATTTATCAGTAGCATATTTCTCTCCACCTCGTTGTCACTCTTCGCACAGAAAAGTGCCACTATCACTTTACACACAGACCAGAGCGAGCAAATCATTCCCAAAGAAATCTACGGCCAATTTGCAGAGCATTTGGGAACTTGTATCTATGGTGGACTTTGGGTAGGTGAAAACTCCGATATTCCCAACATCAACGGTTATCGCACCGACGTATTCAATGCACTGAAGGAGCTCCGTGTACCCGTCCTTCGCTGGCCGGGAGGCTGCTTTGCCGATGAATACCACTGGATGGACGGTATCGGCCCTAAAGAAAACCGCCCCAAAATGGTGAACAACAACTGGGGAGGCACTATCGAAGACAACAGTTTCGGAACCCATGAGTTCCTCAATCTCTGCGAAATGCTGGGTTGTGAGCCCTATATCAGCGGAAACGTAGGCAGTGGTACCGTAGAAGAACTTGCCAAATGGGTGGAATACATGACCTCCGAAGGAGACTCCCCCATGGCACGCCTGCGCCGCCAGAACGGTCGCGACAAAGCCTGGAAAGTAAAATACCTCGGTGTGGGTAACGAAAGCTGGGGTTGCGGTGGAAGCATGCGTCCCGAATATTATGCCGACCTCTACCGCCGCTACTCCACCTACTGCCGCAACTATGACGGCAATAGCCTTTTCAAGATAGCCAGCGGTGCCAGCGACTACGACTATAACTGGACCAAAGTGCTGATGGACCGCGTAGGCGGCCGTATGCACGGTCTTTCCTTGCACTACTATACCGTCAGCGGATGGAACGGCAGTAAAGGCGCCGCCACCCAATTCAGTAAAGACGACTATTACTGGACACTGGGCAAATGCCGCGAAATAGAAGATGTCATCAAGAAGCATTGCACCATTATGGATGAATACGACCCTCAAAAGAACGTGGCTCTTATGCTTGACGAATGGGGAACCTGGTGGGACACTGAACCGGGTACCAATCCCGGACATCTGTACCAACAGAATACATTGCGTGATGCTTTTGTCGCTTCCCTCAGCTTCGACATCTTCCATAAATATACCGACCGTCTGAAAATGGCAAACATTGCCCAAATCGTCAATGTATTGCAATCCATGATTCTGACCAGCGGAAAAAACATGGTACTCACCCCCACTTATTATGTATTCAAAATGTACAATGTACACCAGGATGCCACCTACATTCCTCTTGAGCTGAACTGCGACATGATGGATGTACGCGACAACCGCAGAATACCAATGGTCAGCGCTACCGCCTCCAAAGACCCAAACGGCAAGATACACATTTCCATGTCCAACGTAGATGCAGACAATGCACAGGAAGTGACCATCAATCTGTCTGGAACGAAAGCCAAGAAAGCAGTTGGTGAAATATTGACTTCCACCAATCTGACGGACTACAATTCATTTGAAAATCCCGACAATGTGAAACCCGTTCCGTTCAAAGAGGTAAAAATCAATAAAGATATTCTCAAGATTAAACTTCCGGCCAAATCAATCGTTACTATTGAGTTACAGTAAAACTACCGTGCACCGCACAAAATCAGCTAAATACGTTTAGTATCATTTTAGCAGCAAAAAGGCAGTAATACTGATAAAAAAGACACTCTTCGAGTGTTGTGAATTACGCATAAAGAGTTATCTTTGCCCTTGGAAAACCTACAAGGACCAAATAACCTATTGATAATATTCAAAATTAATTAGATTCAATATGAACGACAACAAACTTATGAACCGTGCGGCGGACAATATCCGTATCCTTGCTGCATCCATGGTTGAGAAAGCCAACTCCGGGCATCCGGGCGGTGCCATGGGTGGTGCTGACTTTGTAAATGTACTCTTCTCAGAGTTCCTGGTATATGACCCTGAAAATCCGGCTTGGGAAGGTCGTGACCGTTTCTTCCTCGACCCGGGACACATGTCACCGATGCTTTACTCTACATTGGCCCTGACCGGCAAGTTCACGCTGGACGAACTGAAAGAGTTCCGCCAATGGGGAAGCCCTACTCCGGGACATCCCGAACGTGACATCATGCGCGGCATCGAAAACACTTCCGGACCGCTCGGCCAGGGACACACATTTGCAGTCGGTGCAGCCATCGCAGCCAAGTTCATGAAGGCACGTTTCGAAGAAGTAATGCCACAGACCATCTACGCTTATATTTCTGACGGTGGCATCCAGGAAGAAATCTCCCAAGGCTCAGGCCGTATCGCCGGAGCATTAGGGTTGGATAATCTCATCATGTTCTATGATGCCAACGACATTCAGCTTTCTACCGAGACAAAGGATGTGACCATCGAAGATACCGGCAAGAAATACGAAGCTTGGGGCTGGAAAGTCATTAAAATCAATGGTAACGATCCCGATGCCATCCGCGGTGCACTGAACGAAGCCAAAGCTGAGAAAGAGTGTCCGACGCTGATTATCGGTCATACCGTAATGGGTAAAGGTGCCCGCAAGGCAGACGGCAGCAGCTACGAGGCTGATTGTGCCACGCACGGTGCTCCTCTGGGCGGCGACGCTTATATAAACACTATCAAGAATTTGGGTGGTGACCCGACAAATCCGTTTGTCATCTTCCCCGAAGTGGCCGAACTATATGCCAAGCGTGCAACTGAGCTGAAGAAAATCATGGCTGAAAAGTATGCAGCCAAAGCCGCATGGGCAAAAGCCAATCCGGAAAAGGCTGCCAAACTGGAAATGTTTTTCTCCGGCAAGGCTCCCGAAGTGAATTGGGCCGCCATCGAACAGAAAGCAGGCGTTGCCACCCGCGCAGCATCTGCCACTGTGCTCAGTGCTCTCGCCACTCAAGTAGAAAATATGATTGTTGCTTCTGCCGACCTTTCCAATTCCGACAAGACAGACGGATTCCTCAAGAAAACACATGCCTTCAAGAAAGGTGACTTCAGCGGTGCATTCTTCCAGGCCGGTGTTGCCGAGCTGACTATGGCATGTTGCTGTATCGGTATGGCACTGCATGGCGGTGTAATCCCCGCTTGCGGAACTTTCTTCGTATTCTCCGACTACATGAAACCTGCCGTACGTATGGCAGCCCTGATGGAAGTTCCCGTGAAGTTCATCTGGACACACGATGCCTTCCGTGTAGGTGAAGACGGTCCTACCCATGAACCGGTAGAGCAGGAAGCCCAAATCCGCCTGATGGAAAAACTGAAAAACCACAAGGGACATAATTCCATGTTGGTACTCCGCCCGGCAGATGCAGAAGAAACAACTGTGGCATGGAAACTGGCAATGGAAAATACCACAACCCCAACCGGTTTGATTTTCTCCCGCCAGAACATCGCCAACCTGCCCGAAGGCAACGATTACGAACAAGCTGCCAAAGGCGCTTATATTGTAGCCGGCTCCGATGAAAATCCAAATATAATCCTCGTTGCTTCAGGCTCGGAAGTTGCCACATTGGTAGCCGGTACTGAATTGCTGCGCAAGGATGGCATCAAGGTGCGTATCGTGTCCGTTCCTTCCGAAGGTCTGTTCCGTAGCCAAGCTCCGGGATATCAAGAAGGCATTATCCCGTGTGGTGCCAAGGTATTCGGCCTGACAGCCGGTCTGCCCGTCACACTGCAAGGGCTGGTAGGTCCCCGCGGTAAAGTATGGGGATTGGAATCATTCGGATTCTCGGCACCTTATAAAGTGCTGGACGAAAAGCTCGGTTTCACCGCAGAGAACGTTTACAAACAAGTAAAAGCAATGTTATAATCATTATCCAATGTGCTGATGTGCTGATTGCCCGCGCCCTACAAGCTGCAGGCATCAGCACATTGGCACATTGGTATATTAACTGACCATCATGAAAACAATAGGAATCTGTTCCGACCATGCAGGCTTCGAATTGAAGGAATATGTTCGCGGCTGGTTGGAAGCCAAAGGCTGGGCTTACAAGGACTTCGGGACCTACTCAACCGAGAGTTGCGACTATCCCGACTTTGCACATCCTTTGGCACTGGCCGTTGAAGCCGGAGAGTGCTATCCGGGAATTGCCATCTGCGGAAGCGGTGAAGGTATCAGCATAACGCTGAACAAGCATCAGGGTATCCGCGCAGCCCTCTGCTGGACGGCAGAAATAGCCCATTTGGCACGCCAGCACAATGATGCCAATGTGCTTGTCATGCCAGGGCGATTCATCAGTACCGAAGAAGCCGACATGATTATGAGGGAATTCTTCAGTACACCATTCGAAGGCGGACGCCACCAACGAAGAGTGGACAAGATACCGGTACACTTGTAAAGCAGTAGAATCACATTCTTTATGATATCCGCCCGAAGCTCTGACATTCTGATAGAATCGTGAGAAACTTCGGGCTTTTTATTTGCCCCTTTTTCTTATTTTTCACAGTGAAGATGCTCATTGTCTTCAAATAAAAACTATCTTTGTGGTTCGATAACCCGGATATTTTTTAGATATGGAACGACTGAATACCATAAAAGAGCTTATCAACCAGGGAAATGTAGAGCAAGCCATCCAGCAGCTTGACGAAATACTGCAAACAGACTTTCCCGGCAAAGACGAAGCTTACTACCTGCGGGGAAATGCCTATCGGAAACAAGGCAACTGGCAACAAGCACTGAACAACTATCAGTATGCCATCGACCTGAACCCCGAAAGCCCGGCACAACATGCCTATCAAATGGCTATGGACATCCTGAACTTCTACAACAAGGATATGTACAATCAATAAATAAAGAACGTAAATTATGGCAAAAATCAAAGGAGCAATCGTAGTAGACACCGAACGTTGCAAAGGCTGCAACTTGTGTGTGGTAGCGTGTCCGCTCAACGTAATAGCCCTCACCAAGGAGGTGAATGTGAAAGGGTATAACCTGTCTCTTATACACATCTGACGCTGCCGACGAAGCTAGAAGTGTAGA
>ENA-OZFU01000714-OZFU01000714.1-human-gut-metagenome-genome-assembly--contig:-NODE-714-length-11093-cov-4.062783_pt1 | contig 11093 bp, 10 predicted proteins | sample MGYA00244650_ERZ653646 | MGnify/ENA primary metagenome ERZ653646 (study PRJEB26926, sample SAMN06164982) | human gut metagenome | biome: ENVO:00009003; feature: ENVO:2100002; material: ENVO:00002003...
TCTACACTTCTAGCTTCGTCGGCAGCGTCAGATGTGTATAAGAGACAGTACCTGCTCTTTTCAGATATTTCTTAAGATTCTCAGAAAACATCTGGCTGGAGCTTGAAAATTTCTTCATAATATTCTCTCCTTAATTTCTTTTCGATTTCGAAATTGTTACAAAAAGATTAACTCTTGTTTGTATCGTTATTATAATGCCTGACAATCAAAAGGTCAAGCAAACCAGCTATTTTTATTAATTATGTCGTGGCTACAAAATCTATCATCATCATTTTGTGGTATTTATAACCAATTTACATATTAATCATTTGTGCATATTATACATTTTAACATCTTAACAATTATGCAACAACTTAGCACATTGGACACTTCCACGAAGGGAATTTCTTAATTTTTAGTATCAAAACTGCAATTTTTCTAAAAAAAAACAGAAACAATTCAGAAATATATACGCATATAGCTGTAAATATTTCGAAATCATCTCTGTTTTTCGCAATATCCGCTGGATATATTTTAAAATATTTTCAAAACTGTATCAGAAATGCATCTAAAATTATTACATATCCTCTTTTGCACCTGCTTCAAACAGGGAGCCATCGGTCCATGCATCAAGCAGTTCCACCATCTCGTCATAGCTCTCTACCTGATTGATCAGATTCCGAAGTCTGGAAGAATCATACATACCTGCCGAATACCATGCCACATGCTTCCGCATCTCATGGATTCCTGTAAATTCCCCTTTAAAATCAATCATCAGTCTGGCATGGCGGAGCATCGTCTCCTTCACCTGCTGCTTATCCGGTCTTGCCGGAATCTCTCCGGTCTCAAAGTATGTCTTTAATTCATGGAAGATCCATGGGTTGCCGCGCGCACCTCTTCCGATCATAAAGGCATCACAATTTGTCTGTTCCTTCATCCGGATCACATCCTCCGGTGTCAGGATATCGCCATTCCCGATCACAGGAATCTTCACAGCCGCTTTCACGTCTGCGATCACGCCCCAGTCTGCATGACCATGATAATACTGTTCTCTGGTTCTGCCATGAACAGCCACAGCAGCCGCACCGCATTCCTCTGCTATATGTGCGATTTCCGGTGCATTAATATGCCCGCCGTCAAATCCACTTCGAATCTTGATCGTAATCGGCAGCTTACACGCTTTTGTCATTGCTGATACGATCTTTCCTATTAGCAACGGATCCTTCATCAGCGCAGACCCCTCGCCGTTATTTACAATCTTTGGAACCGGACATCCCATATTCACATCGACAAATGCAAATCCACAGTCTTCGATCTTCTTCGCCATCTCTGCAAGCAGCTCCGGGTCTGAGCCAAATAACTGCACACCGATCGGATCTTCTTCCGGGGAAACCGCAAGAAGCGGAACTGTATTCTTATTATTATAGTACAAACCCTTTGCACTGATCATTTCCGTGTATAAAATATCGCAGCCCTGTTCCTTCGCCAGCAAACGAAATGGCTGGTCACATACCCCAGCCATTGGTGCTAAAACAAGTTTATTCGTAAAATCCATAAATACTCCTATGCCTGTTTTTGTTTATCCATAATAATTCGAAGACCATACAGTGTCAGATCCGGATCATAGGTATCGATGCAGTCGGTATTCTCATAGATCATCTTACCAAGTCCACCAGTCGCAACAACCTTCATATTATCAAAGCCGGATTCCTTCCGCATACGCTTTACAATGTATTCTGTCTGTCCGATATAGCCAAGACATACACCTGCCTGCATACTGGAGATCGTATCCTTACACAGTACCGTATCCGGCACCTTGATCTCAATTTCCGGCAGCTTCGCTGTTCCGCTCCATAATGCATTTGCACCCAGGCGAATACCCGGTGAAGTTACACCTGCTATAAATGAACCATCTCCATTTACCAGATCATATGTGGTTGCAGTTCCAAAATCGATCACCAGCACAGGTCCGCCATACATATGGTACGCTGCTACCGCATCTACGATACGGTCTGCACCAAGCTGTCTTGGATTTGGAATCGTAATATTAATACCTGTTTTTACCCCAGGCTCCACGATCAGAGGATCTAACTTAAAATATTTTCTTATTCCATTTGTCAGGGAATGCATCACATTTGGTACTACAGATGCAATAATAACTTCATCAATTACATCTAACGGAAGATTTCTCATTCGAAGCAATTCTCCCAAAAATACACCAAACTCATCTGAAGTTCTCGATATTCCCGTCGTCATACGGAATGTCTTCTCTAACTTTTCTCCGTCAAATAATCCCATCGTGATATTCGTATTTCCTACATCAATTGCAAATAGCATCTCTCACCTCTAATAGTCTTCCAGATAAAATACCTTATAAAACAATTCCAGACTGGAAAACAACTGCTGCTTGTCCTTCTGTAACTGCTTGATCTTCAACTCACATCCGATCTCATCATATAACAAATCCTCATCAAATGCTTCTGTTACAAGATTCAGGCTTCCCTCCTGGTCAAATTCAAGCCTCAGTATACCACCTACATCCTCTGTAAACAATACACACATGATTTTTAATTCTTTTTTTATTTCTTCCGGAAGTCCTTTAAACTCCTCATTCAGATAAAATTTCTGTTCGTACTTCGAACTAGCACATAATACAACCTTTTCTGGTTTCATTGTTTCTCCTATCCTATCACATCTGCCATATCATACATGCCTGCCGGTTTTCCTGCCAGGAATTTTGCGGCTTCTACTGCGCCCTTTGCAAATACTGACTTGGAATATGCTGTATGCTTGAACTCGATCACTTCATCGATTCCCGCAAAGATGACCTCATGTTCTCCAACAATCGTTCCGCCACGAACGGCTGAGATACCAAGCTCTTTCTTATCTCTCTTTTTTCTGACCTGACTTCTGTCGTAGACATATTCATATTCTCCGCCTCTTGCTTCATTAATAGAATCCGCAAGTGCTATCGCTGTTCCGGATGGTGCATCTACCTTCTGGTTATGATGCTTCTCAACGATCTCGATATCATAGCCTGCCGGTGCAAATACATTTGCGGCATCCTTTAACAGCTTCATCAAAGTGTTGATTCCAAGTGACATATTGGCTGACTTTAAGATTGCAACCTTTGCACTGCATTCTTTTACCTTTGCAAGCTGTTCATCACTTAAACCGGTTGTACAGAGAACTACCGGGATCTGTTTTTCCACACTGTAATCAAGAAGTGCATCCACTGCTACTGCTGCTGCAAAGTCAACGATTACATCTGCCGCCACATCACACTTTTTAATATCTGTAAATACCGGATATCCGTTATCTCTGTTATCTGCGATATCAATGCCTGCAACGATCTGTGCATTCGGATCATCCGCTACAAGTCCTGTGATCACCTGTCCCATCTTACCATTACATCCATGCATTATAATTCGAACCATTTTCTTTTCCTCCATTTATCCTGTGTTTTTCTCATTCTGCCGTAGCAGCCGCCAAATCTCTCATGCAGACATGAGCTTTGGCTGAGTACCCGCAAACTAAACAAAAATCCCGCAGAACCTGCGGGATTTTATATACTACAGACAGATTCCTGTATCCCTTCTGTCCATCTTTGTTTATATCATACAGCCTAATCCTCTACCGGATCATCTGTATTTTCTTTTTATTCTAAAGTAAGCCGTACGCTGTCATTGCGGCCTTTAACTTCTCTACATGTGCAGGCTCCATCTCTGTTAATGGCATTCTCATTGTTCCGCCGCATAAGCCCATAAGCTCAACTGCTTTCTTAACAGGAATTGGATTTACTTCACAGAACAGTGCCTCACACAAATCGATCGTCTTTAACTGGATATCAAGACTTCCCTTTACATCGCCGTCCATGAATTTCTTAACCATATCATGTACATCTCTTGGAGCAATATTTGCTGTTACAGAGATAACACCCTTTCCACCTAATGACAGGAGTGGTACTACCTGATCATCGTTACCGGAATAAATATCGATACAGCCATCTGCCAGTTTTGCAAGCTTAACTACCTGTGCGATATTACCGGACGCTTCCTTGATACCTACGATATTTGGTACAGTCTTTGCAAGTGTAACTGCTGTCTCCGGCTGAATGTTACATCCTGTACGGGATGGTACATTGTATAAGATAATTGGAATCTTTACAGAATTCGCAATAGCTGTAAAGTGTGCGATCAGACCATTCTGGGTTGCCTTGTTGTAATATGGTGTTACTAACAGTAATCCATCTACGCCATAGCTCTCTGCCTCTGTAGAAAGGTAAATAGCTGTTCCTGTACAATTAGAACCTGCACCTGCGATAACAGGGATTCTGTGATCTACATATTCTACACATGCCTTTATACATGCGAGATGTTCTTCATGTGATAATGTAGATGCTTCACCTGTTGTTCCACATACGATAATGGCATCTGTACCATTTGCAATATGGAATTCAACAAGTTCCTTCATCTTATCGAAATCAACCTCGCCATTCTCCTTAAATGGTGTTACTAACGCTACACCTGAACCTTCAAAAATTGACATAAATTTTTCCTCCTTAAAATCTAAAACCTGTAAATCCTCGTGGAATCAATTTTACTTCTTCTATACAGTATAAAAGGCCGGCACGCGAGCGCCGACCTTTAGAAATAATATACTTTCTGAAAAAGTAGCCCTCCATCTGTGACGATGACAGTCATACAGTTATTCGCTGCACAACCAGGTTACAGCCCTATGGATAACTGCTTCCTTCGGCGGTATCCCCTTTCAACACATATCATCTACCTCCATATATATCCATATATTTACTGATAAATACCGCGCCTCTACTGAATTTTCTTTTTTCCATTAGATAAAATTACTATATCATTCCTGTCTGTTTCTGTCAATATGTAACAACTTCTTTTCCCTGCCTGTTCATTGCTTTACCGTCCCTTTGCCATGCTACTCCAGACATTCCATTTTGCTGACAGATACCTCATAAGCCGTCTTGCTGATGATCTGGTCATTCCCGATCCGTTTCTGATATTCCCGGCTCTGGATCCTGCCCCAGACCGCAACATGCTCCCCTACCTTCAGCTTCCCTGCAAATCTTGCATTTCTGCCCCAGCAGATACATGGAATATAGTCACTCTTGCCATATGCCCGGTTAACTGCAAGCAGAATATCTGCAATCTCTCTTCCAAGTGGTGTCATACGGTACACCGGCTCCTTGCAGATATAACCATCCAGATAAATCTGATTTGGTTTGTTTTCCGCTTCGCCCTCCTCATCATCCAGTACCGATATCTCCCTGACAAATACCGATAAGATCAGACGGTTTCTCGTCTCCTCATGTTTGTTATAAGAACGGAACTGTCCTCTTGCAACCACCTTTTCCCCAATATGGGAATTTTCTACATCAAATAACCGGTCAGATACCATAAGTGGTATTACGTCATAGGTATCACTCAGTCTGGCAACAACAAGATCCACCATATAAAATCCCTCTCCGAAGATCTCATGACTGAACGTAAAGTCTGACGCGATCTCCCCCGCTACGATCACCTGGTTATTGTTTAATGTTTTTTCCATGCTTTTTCTCCCTTCTGGTATATCCCTTCGAATGTATACCATAAAATATATTCTTATATACCAGAAGATATGCTGCCTTTTTTTGTCTTGTTTTGTCTATTATCCGATCATTTTCGCTGCCTGTATGCTTCATATGCAAGAAGTGTCGCTGAAATTGCAGCATTTAAGGATTCCACCTGACCTGCCATCGGAATACGGATCAGGCGGTCAGCCTTTGCAGAAAGTTCATAGGTCAGACCGTTTCCTTCATTTCCGATCAGGAATGCATTGTTCTTTTCAAGTTTTCCCGCGTACAGATTCTGTCCGTCCAAATGCGCCCCATAGACAACAATTCCATGTTCCTTTAACCGGTCAACCGTACCCATGAGATCATCCACATAGACAAATGGCACCCGGAAGATCGTTCCCATTGTAGATCGTACCACCTTAGGATTGTATATATCACAGGAATCCCCTCCAATGATAATACCTGTAACGTCAGCAGCCTCTGCTGTCCGCACGATCGTACCCAGATTACCGGGATCCTGTATGGATTCCAGCACCAAAAAAGTGTTTCCACCCTCATGTTTAGCCATCACAGAAATCAAATCATCCATCGTGTAATGATATCTATCCACGACAGCAAGAAGTCCCTGCGGGGTTTTCGTCTGTGACATCGACTGAAACACACTGTCTGATACAACAACCAGTCGTCCGTCCTGTTCTGTGATCCCTTTTACAGAAAGCTCCGCTTCATATTTTCTATATGCCGTTTCCGATACAAACACCTGCTTTACCCGGTCAACCGGAAGTTCCCGGAACATACGGCTTCCTTCTACTATAAATACCTGTTCTTCTTTGCGGAATGCCGCATTTTTATTTAACTTGTTGATATTCTTTATCTTAGGATTTGAATTTGCAGTAATGATCTCCATACCTGCATCCTCCTGTCATTTTCTTTTCCAGCAATCCTTCAGGATCTGCCATGTAAGCAATCCAGACACGAACGCTGCTATTTCATCTTATTCGGACGAACGGTTACACGGCTGACACCATATTCCAGCTTCAGCCGGTCTACGATACCGGAAGCTCCGTCTACCATAAAGCCCCTTCCCATATTCTTGTATTGCTTTTCCTGTTTGATGAATATATATACCGGACAGTTTCCTTTATATTCTTCCAGGATTGACAGGAACTCTTTCTCCAGCTCATCATATTCTTTTCTATCATCAAAGCATACCCAGACCTGCAGATCACCCTCTGTAAATTCCGGTTTTCCTGTATTTTCTCTGCGAGGCTTCATCCTGCCACTGTTATTATAACGGCTGAAATCATTTCCTGCCGCCACTTCATCAAAGGTCAGGATCTCTTCCGCGATCAGCTTCGCGTCCTCCTCTGAAACCGTCGCCCGACCCTTTACAAAGATCTTATTATCTGCCGTCAGTTTCTCCCGGTAATCTTCATATTTCTTTGGAAATACAATGATCTCCGTCTGTCCGACCATGTCCTCCAACGTAACAAATGCCATGTTCTGATTGTTCTTTGTCAGCTTCACCGTAACACCTGCTACCATGCCGCCAAGAATACAGATACTCTGATCCGGAACTCTTGCCCGTCCTTCTTCCTCATCGATCATGAAATCCACCGATGAAAATGCCGTTTTCTCACTCATCAGTTTCTCATAATCAAGAAGCGGGTGACCGGATATATAGATACCAAGCACAGATTTCTCAAGTGCCAGCTTCTCCTGCTCGTCATATTCCTCTACATCCGGGAATTTCGTCTTTGCCGCTTCTGCAAACTCACCGCCAAAAAATTCTGCAAATGACATCTGTCCTGCAGATGAATTTTTCCGCTCTTTATAGACTTCATCGATCATCATCGGATATGCCATCATCATCTGGCGCCTCTTCACACCAAAGCTGTCAAATGCACCTCCAAGGATCAATGCTTCAACCGTCTTCTTATTGGTCTCCTTCGGTGTCATACGAACCAGAAAGTCCTTCATGTCTTTATACGGTCCATTTGCCTCCCGTTCTTCTACAATCCGGTCTACTACTGCACTTCCGACACTCTTGATCCCTGACATGCCATATCGTATCGCACCCTTGGCTGCTGAAAAGCCGCTGTAGCCTTCATTGATATCCGGCGGCAGGATCTGGATTCCCATCTGGCGGCAGGACTGAATATAACCCGCCACCTTGGAACTGTTATCCTTTACTGATGACATCAGCGCCGCCATAAATTCAACCGGATAATAGCATTTTAAAAATGCTGTCTGATAGGCAACAACCGCATATGCTGCTGCATGAGATTTGTTAAATGCATATTTTGCAAAATCCGTCATATCATCGAAGATTTTATTTGCTGTTGCCTCCGGGATGCCTCTGGCGATACAGCCCGGCACTCCTAATTCTTCATTTCCATATACGAAATACTGGCGTTCCTTCGCCATGACATCTGCTTTCTTCTTTGACATGGCACGGCGCACCAGATCGCTTCGTCCTAGTGTATATCCGGCAAGCTTCATAACGATCTGCATAACCTGCTCCTGATATACAATACAGCCATAGGTTGGTTCCAGGATCTCCTGAAGCTCCGGCACGTCATAGGTAATCTTCTCCGGATGTTCCTTACCATTGATATAGTTTGGAATAAAATCCATAGGCCCCGGGCGGTACAGAGAGATTCCGGCTATGACATCTTCCAGACTCTGAGGCTTTAACTCCTTCATGAAGTTCTTCATACCGGAACTTTCAAGCTGGAAGATACCCTCTGTCTTACCTGACGTAATCAACTCAAATACCTTTTTATCATCATAATCGATATGATCGATATCAATATCAACTCCGGTCTCCTGCTTTATAAACTTTACTGCATCCTGAATAACGGTCAGAGTACGAAGTCCAAGAAAGTCCATTTTCAGAAGTCCTAATCGCTCGATCGTTGTCATTGTAAACTGGGTGATGATCGAATCATCACCGCCTCTTGCAAGCGGTACATATTCATCGATAGAATCTCTGCCGATCACGACACCGGCCGCATGCATACCGGTATTTCTTGGAAGTCCCTCTAACTTTCTTGCCATATCGATCAACTGTTTGACATCTGCATTTTCCTCATACATCTCTTTCAGATCCTTGCTGACCTTCAGAGCTGTGTCAATATTCATGCCGATCTCCATCGGGATCGTCTTTGCTACCGCATCACAAAGTGCATATGGGAGATCCAGCGCGCGACCAACATCACGGATAACATTTCGTGCCGCCATCGTCTGGAAGGTTACGATCTGTACGACCTTTTCTTTTCCATATTTACGGACAACATAATCGATAACTTCCTGCCTTCTCTCGTAACAAAAATCCACGTCGATATCAGGCATGGATACACGCTCCGGGTTCAGAAATCGTTCAAACAGTAAGTTATAACGGATTGGGTCAATATTTGTGATCTCAAGGCAATAGGCTACGATACTGCCTGCCGCAGATCCACGACCGGGTCCGACAGCAATCCCATGATCCTTTGCATATCTTATAAAGTCCGATACGATCAGAAAATAATCTACATATCCCATTTTCTTGATCGTATTGATCTCATAGGTCAGACGCTCCATCAACTCCGGTGTTACCGGGTTATAACGCTTCCTGATTCCCTCCATACAGAGCTTTTCCAGATACTCCTCGGCCGTCAGTCCATCCGGCACATCAAATTCCGGCACCTTCTGCTCGCCAAATACGATCTCTACATTACAACGGTCTGCAATCTTCTGTGTATTTGCAAGAGCCTCCTTCGCATAAGGGAAAAGCTCATACATTTCTTCTTTGGATTTCAGATAATACTGTCCACCTGTATAGCGCATACGATCTTCTTCATGTACCTTCCGGTTTGTCTGGATACACAGAAGGATATCGTGTGCCTCCCAGTCCTCAGCAAGGATATAGTGAGAATCATTCGTTACGACCATCGGGATACCCAGCTCTTTGGACAACCGCATAACACCTGCATTTACCGTCGCCTGCTCTGCCAGCCCATGATCCTGCATCTCAAGGAAATAATTGTTTTCTCCAAATATCTTCAAATGACGGAGTGCTGCCTCTTTCGCTCCTTCATAGTTGTTCTTTCTTAAATTGACGGCAACCTCACCCGCCAGACAGGCCGAAAGCGCGATAATGCCCTCATGGTATTGTTCCAGCACTTCCATATCTACTCTCGGCTTATAATAAAAGCCCTCTGTAAAACCTCTGGATACGATCTTAGACAGATTCTTATATCCCTGATTGTTTTCTGCGAGCAGCACCAGATGATAATATCGTTCCTCACCTCTGGTATTCTCACGGTCAAATCGTGACCCCGGACTCACATAGATCTCGCAACCTATGATCGGCTTGATCCCCTCTGCCCTTGCTGCCTCATAAAAATCAATAACTCCATACATAACGCCATGATCGGTGATCGCAAGTGAATCATACCCCAGTTCCTTCGCACGCTTTACCAGACTCTTGATCTTCGCCGAGCCATCCAGCAAGCTATATTCTGTATGCACATGTAAATGTGTAAAATCCATATTTATCCCTCCGGCTTTTCAGCCTCTCTTCCGTTTGTTTACTTTCTCCAGTCTGACGTTACTGTCAATAACGATCTTATTTCTATTTTTTCTTCGGTCTTTTATTATGCAGTACTTCCCGCCGTATATAGTCAAAGGTATAATCCTCCCCTTTTTCTGCCAGCATCACCAGCAAACTCTCAAGCAATGCATCCGTTTCCGGATGGAGCAGATGATTCTTTCTAGCCTTACCTTTTCTGAAATATTCCAATGGGAAAGAATCGTTATACTTCTCTTTATTATAATTCTTACTTGCTGCAATCCGGTCACAGAACATCTCAACTACATATTTTTCCGGCATTTTACAGCCCGCTAACGCACCGGAATGATCTGTGCTATAATCTACCCAATATTCCAGATGATGCTTATTTCTTCCTTTATGATGCAGCCAGGCACTTGTATAGCCTTTATCCTCTCGTTCCGCATCATTCGGGCTTCGGTCTCCCTGATAATACTTCACCCCCACTGAGAACTCCGTCCAAGAGTATTTGGACAGATCATGCAGCAGTCCCTGTTTATATAAGCCTACCCGGAAGCAGTTTTTCATAACCAGCCACTTATGATGGTTGATCGTTTTCAAATGTTTATACCAGTTCATGTTCATGAAACTTTTCATCTCCGATTTTATTCTAAATATTATCCATCTTTTTATTGTATTTCATTTTTCCCTTTTTGCCAACACCCAAGGAAGCAGTTACCTGAGAAAAATTGCGATTATTTTTATCATCCATTAAAAACGGATAATACCTTCTCTTTATTATAATTTAATTTCATAATTCTGCCCCTAAACTGCCCCTAAAACCATTTTAAGGCATAAAAATACCCCGAATCCCTTGCTTTCTCTTAGGTTTCGGGGTATAAGGTTCAAAGCCGAAAAAGGGACTCGAACCCTCGACCCACGCATTACGAATGCGTCTGTCTCTTATACACATCTGACGCTGCCGACGAAGCTAGA
>ENA-OZFU01000720-OZFU01000720.1-human-gut-metagenome-genome-assembly--contig:-NODE-720-length-11073-cov-6.186422_pt1 | contig 11073 bp, 14 predicted proteins | sample MGYA00244650_ERZ653646 | MGnify/ENA primary metagenome ERZ653646 (study PRJEB26926, sample SAMN06164982) | human gut metagenome | biome: ENVO:00009003; feature: ENVO:2100002; material: ENVO:00002003...
ACCCATCTGGCTACAGCCTTGGGGATTGCGGCCTGTAACGCGGGATACTCCGTACTGTTCACTTCCGTGCCCAGACTGCTTACGCAGATAAGGGAATGCCGGAACGCAATGACACTAAGGGCACTCGAGAACAAGTTCGAACGATACGACATGGTCATCTGCGACGAGTTCGGATACGTTTCTTGTGACAAGGCGGGAGCGGAGATGTTGTTCAACCATCTGTCACTCAGAACTGACAAGAAAACAACCGTCATTACAACAAATCTCGCATTCAACAGATGGGACGAGATTATTGCAGACAAAGTACTAGTTACAGCAATGGTAGACAGGCTAACGCACAAGGCGATTCTACTGAACATGACGGGAAAATCGTACAGAATGAAAGAAACACAAGATATGATAAATAAACAAATTTAATTAACTTTGCAAAACCTATCGGGTGGTACACGTTTCAAATGCTACCCGGGTCCCTTTTCAAGTGTTAGCTACACACAAAAAACAACCCTCTGAAAATTCAGAGGGTTTCACAGGGGCTTTTTGCTACTTTTGTGCCGCTTGCTCACTGTCAAAAGTAGTGCCGGGCGGTTTTCCGCCGCCCGTACTCTCATAGTCTTGTGTACAATCCTGTAACAGAAGTGAACATTTCTTCCAACATATCGCAATAGACACCTTCGTGACGTGCAATTTCTTTTATTGTTACCTCCAGCGTTTTTTTGCTGAATGAGTGCCGGTAAAATCTCATGATGTAAGTGTCTGTTTCTTCATCGAGAAGAATATCAAGTCTGTTGGCAGAGGTCTTGTTCCGTGTGAGGTTCATCCGTAACCCGTTCCCCAAATCTATGAAAATTTTGCTTCCCGTCATGGCTATAAATCTTCCGCCACCTATCTGTTGTAAAATAGTCTTCGCTATCATTATTTGCCCTCCTTGTTCTTTAACCATTCATCCCTGCGCTGCCTGCATATTTCCAATGTAGGGGCAACTGTTGAGAATAACTCACCGTCTTCTTCATGGCGGTAATCGTATTGGCAATACCTGCTTTTCCTGCGCAAACGGGGCATAAGGTTGAAATATACATAGTTCTCTTGTCCTGCCACGCAGGTGGATACTCCGTTGTTGTTCAATGATTTCATAAGCTATATTTTAATTATTCTATTCGTTATTGTGATTAAATGAACCTCTCTAAATATTTTTCCTGTACATTCAACGCTTTTGCATAGACGCTTAATTGTACGGCATAACGACCTTTGTAAAAATCTTCTTCCATGTTGTTCTTTGAGGATTTGATGCTCTCTTTTATATCATTCAAATGCCTTTTTACAATTTTCTTATAATAGTGACACTTCTTTTGCCTTGCTTGGCTGATAGATACTTCGTTTTTGTTTGATGATTTCATGTTTCTTACTGATTGAATTTATACCAACTGTCACGGTAGTTTTCACCCAAAAGGGTGAAAACTCCTGTTAAATTACTCTCTGATGCGAATTTCTTGGCTTCCCAAATACTTGGGAATACGTCTATCTTCCGAAAACCGATGAATAATGTGTACATGGCTTATTCCTCCTTTTGTATTGTCATTGTTGTATGTCGCTGTAACCACTCGATAACGAATGGCATATTGTATTCGGAAGTGATTACCGCCCTATTCTCGCCAACTTGCGTGAATCGTGTGGTTTCATAGTAGTCTATCCATTCTTTGAGGGTGGATGCTCCCCATGTTTGGGGAGTATCAAATATGCCGTTCAGTTCCTCAATGCTTTCACCGAATGTTACTATTACCGTTTTATATGCTGTTTCCATATTCTTCTTATGTGTTTTATGATTATGCAGCCATCCGTTTGCGGATAAGGCGTTTATTCTTGTTTACAAGTTCAATGATGCGTTCGTGGTATTCGGTATTCTGATTGCATACCCCACGACTTTGCAGGACTTTCAGCGTTTTGAGCGACACCTCTATCGTTTCTACCCGTTTCCCGTCTATGCAGGCGGAAAATATTAGGCTGTCAGGTTTGAGGTAGTATTCGTTGGAATATACGCAGTGGTGCATGGCTGTTCCCTCTTCCAAAAATTCCAATACGCTTTCCAATACCCGTACTTGGATTGTACCGTCTGTAAAGACAATGCCAAAAAACTTGCCTTTGAGTTCTTGGAAACGCTGTTCATTTTCCAATGCCTTGTGCTTCTGTTCTTCAATCCGTTCACGTTCCAAACGTTCCGTTTTCTTTTTTACAAGGCGGTCATGTTCGGTTTTCAAGTCGGCAGGACAAACATATTTCGGACTGTTTGTGTCCTTGCCAAAATAACGGAGCAAGTCGATATAGTCGCACCATATCCCTGCATCACCTACCATATAGCCGTTACGGGTTGCTATGCGGATGGCATTCCGATAGGTGGAGATACTTTTGGACGGATGGTGTATGAAATAACTTAGCAGGCTATATTGTCCCGTCTTCATCAGCGTTTCCGCTTGGTTGTTTTTCAACAGTTCACAAAACAGGTCAAACGGTTGGAGTTTGTGAAAATCACCTTTGAAGCTGTTACGCTTGAGTTCGGGAATTACTTTCATTCTCGGATAAGTGCAAGCGGGAGTTATATCATATACCCTATGGTTCCTGCGGATTTCCATTGAACTGCCTTCCTGCCACAAATCGTAATAGATGAAAGCTATACCTCTCAATCGGGCAATCGTTTCAAATTTACCGTTGGGGGCAATCCAGCGTTGCGCCACTTCGTCAATGGTATATTCGGCAGGTTGTCCGACCTTGTAATATGCCTTTGTAAAAAAGAAACGTATCACTTGATAACTTTTGCAGGTGGTTATCATGGAGAAATATTCAATTTCCTTGAATACCCGTTTTCGGGTGGTGTGGACTTTCAGTTCCATTCCGCAATGTGGGCAGGTACAACCACAAACCGCATCTGTCAATGCTCCGTTTCCTTGCCATTGGTGCCCGCACTCGGTGCAGGTGATAATACCTTTGGCAGACCTGCGCCCGACGTGTTCAAAACTGTGCAGGAAAGCATACTTCTTTTGTGCTTCACTAATTTTCGGTAATCGCTTGCTCAATGCGGTAACCTCTTTCTGTATCTTCGTTTTCGGTTTCATAATCGTTAGAATAAAAGTGTCATTTGTCCGTTGTTGCCGTTCTCTTTCTTGGGGGTGGTCTTACGCTTCGTCATTCTGCTGTAAGCCTCGCTTTCGGCTCGTTTGATAGCTTCCTTACGTGCTTCCGCTTTCTCTTCTTCGGTCAGTTCCACCGCATGATTGACTACTACTTTGCAGTCGATAGGCTTGCCGATTTCGATGTCCGCTTCATCGTAATAATGGACTGCCATGCCGAAAATCTCGTCATCGGCAAAACCGTTGCAACCGCTTTTCTGCACCTCGTTCAGAATGTAGGTGATGCAGTCTTCGATATTTTTCAACGGGTTACGGTAGGAACGGGCGAACAAATCGTCATACTCGGCACGTTGTTCTAAATAACTCTGTATTTCTGTTTGGAAATGGGTTGATACTTTCATCTTGCTATGTATTTCGGGCAGGCGTAAACCTGTCCTATGGTTACTATTTGTTGATAATTGGTTCTAATACGGGATAAGGCTGGGTAACACTGCCCGTCATGTTATCATTCTTGGCAAAGTTTTCTATCCGTTCCATTGCTGCATCGCTCAACGGCTCATAGTATCGGATTTTGCGGTTATATGAGATATGCGCCACTGTCATATAATCTCCGTACTTTCTTCGCTGTTTGTCGCATACTGTTACTCCGTTACCTAAATGGCAAAACATTAAATCTTCTTTCATGGCATTGTGATTATTTGATTTCTACTATTTGGTTGATTCTGCCGTAAATGATGGCTCTCAAACTTGTCTTATCGGGTGCGTGATACTCGTTCCAACTGTCATATTGATTGACAAGGTATTTGTGGAGTACGTCTGAAAAGTCAAACCGATAACCTTGTAAGGGTACTGCCGTTCTGAAATAGCTGTTGCCTCTCACGTTCTCGGCTAACCAATTTTTTTCGGCTCTGTCCATTTTGCCACCTTTGTTCAGTTTCACCCGAAGGGCATAGACTTTGCTGTTCTCCAATGTTTCAAGAGTAGGAATATCCCAACTCACAAACTTGACTGCAATAGGTAATGTGTTCATATCTATCTGTTTTATCCGATTAATATCCAAAGTATTCCACCGATGATTGCGGCATATACAAGGCAGTAAATGACTATTGCCAACGCTATGGTAAAAAGCAAGCGGATAATGAATTTGCCTGCTGCTATTCCTACTAACCACCACCAAAAGCCACCACCTAAAAGTGCTGAACCTGCTACGGCAACGAGTGCCAAAACTGCTATTTTATACCTTGTCTTCATCGCTGTTGTTTTTTTAAGTTTATGCGGATTCTTGAGGTGAGGGAGTTGAGTTTCATTTTTTTATCTGCCTCTTGTGAATCCGACATTTTTTTTATGCGTCTTTCCGTCGGGTCGGTCGTTTTCGTTTCAGGGGCTTTCAAAAGGTGCAGGGTTTAGGACAAACAAGGTTTATGGGAAAAATACTCTCAAACGAAGTGCAGCAGGAAGATTTTTCCCATAACCGCTTGCGGCTCGACCTTGTTTGTCCGTGAAGAACCCGGAATTACCTTTGCCGCTGAGAACGAAAATGACTGTCCCGGCGGTTTAGAATCAGCATATTGTGGAGGATGCACTATTAAAGAGGCAGATTGAGAAATTAATAAAAGTCTTACCATAGTGGTTGCCCACTATGGTATCAGAAAGAAGACAAACAATCATAAAAGCTACCGCTTCGCATAGCCGGAAAAAGAAATATCCCCTGTCTGCAAAGTGATTGCTCACTGCGGACAGGGGATTGTTCGGCGGCTATGCCATAGGATGAATATGGTTGCCTATTTATAGGCAATGGTATTCAGACGAAAACAAGGGCTTTTATACCGATGAAGAATGAATTTTTATCTTCTCATTTTAGATAGCATATCTTTTGGTATATCGATTTTTTGCGCTACCTTTGCATAAAGAGTTATTTGAAGCTATGCAACGCACAGAAATCCGAAACATTCTGTATATAACTAATTCGTAACCTATTACGATGTGCGGTCAGATTCTAATTCTGACAATCAATAACTTATCTCATTTTTATATATTCATGCGACAAAAATACGAAAAAGACCCGAATTATCGAATATAATTCACTACATTTGCACTATAAAATCATATCAAAGAATGAAACTGAATAGAATAAAGACTGTTTTATCCGAAAAAGGTATTTCTCAAACGTGGTTAGCTAAACAGCTCGACAAGAGTTTTAGCATGGTAAATGCCTATGCCTGTAATCGGATTCAGCCTAATTTGGAGACATTGCAACAGATTGCGGAGATATTACAAGTCGATTTGAAAGATTTGATAACCGATAAAAAGGAAAGGTTACAATAGTATTTAATTAAGTAGGGAGGCTCAAAGACCTTTTGCAGTTTATTGCAGATGTACCTATGAACTTCCGATAATATACAATATCAAGAATATGACTCCTGAAGAAATAGCGAGAAAAAAGATAGACCAGTGGTTTGCTGATGCAGGTTGGGAAGTAGTCAATAGGGATGATTATGAACCAACTTGTACAGCGGTAGCCATAAGAGAGGGCTTATTGAAGGGAAATCTTGAAGCCGATTATTTTCTTTTCATCAATGGAAAAGCAGTAGGCGTGCTTGAGGCTAAACGTGAAGAAACGGATGCTTTTGCTTCAAAGGTATGCGAGCAAGCAGCCTTATATGCAAGAAGTGTTCCGAATATCTATCAGGCATATCAAAAGCCATTGCCTTTTATCTTCACCTCGAATGGTAAGGAATTATACTTCTGTGATTTTCGTGAACAAGATTCTTGTTTCAAGCAGCTAATGGCTATTCCTACGCCACATGAATTGGTTAAGAAATTGGGGATTGAGGATACATTTGCTGGACTTCCGACATTGAAAAGGAAGGGGCTTCGTGATTGTCAGTATGAAGCGGTGACAGAACTTGAAAAGAGTTTCCGTGCTGGGCAAAATCGAGCGTTGATGGTTCTTGCCACCGGTGCGGGTAAAACATATACGGCTTGTCTTGCTGCCTACCGAATGCTTTCTTATACACCCATGCGTAGAGTGTTGTTTCTTGTTGACCGAAATAATCTTGGAAAACAAGCTGAGGGAGAATTCGGAACTTTCCGTCTGACAGAGAACGGGGATGCTTTCAATACTATCTTTACGGTCAATCGTCTTCGCTCGTCTTCTATCCCTTCTGATAGCAATGTCGTTATTTCTACAATACAACGTCTATTCTCATTCTTGAAAGGAGAAACTATTGAGGATAACGATAACGATGATGAGAACGAGCCAGCAGAGGAGGTAACCTTGCCTCCTAATCCCAACTTACCGCACGATTACTTTGATATGATTATCATAGACGAGTGCCATCGCTCCATTTATGGGAACTGGCGCAAGGTGTTGGAGTATTTCGATACGGCTCGACTTGTCGGTTTGACAGCAACCCCGATTGAAGAGACAAAGAAATTCTTTAACTATAATATCATTGTCAATTATACCTTAGAAAAGAGTATCGTTGATGGTGTGAATGTGGATTGTAGGGTGTATCGAATAAAAACGCAAGTTACGGAAACTGGGGGAGCTATATTAGAGGGTGAGAGAGTAAAGGAAGAAACGAGATATACGGGTGAGGTTAAGACTGTGAGAAACAAGGAAACCAAAACCTACACCAATAAAGAACTTAATCGGAGTGTCATTAATCCGGCACAGATAAAGTTAATCCTTTCAACCTATTGGGATGTGGTTTATACAGAATTGTTTAATGACCCGCAACGTGAGCCGAATATGGACTATTTACCTAAAACCTTGATATTTGCTCTCAATGAAGCTCACGCCACAAATATCGTACAGATAGCTAAAGAGGTGTTCGGACGGACTGACGACCGCTTTGTTCAGAAAATCACTTATTCAGCAGGCGATAGTAACGAACTGATACGCCAATTCCGTAATGACAAGGATTTCCGTATTGCTGTCACCTGTACGTTGGTTGCCACCGGAACAGATGTAAAGCCACTGGAAGTGGTGATGTTCATGCGTGATGTGGAGTCATTGCCTTTGTATATTCAGATGAAAGGGCGTGGAGTGCGTACTATTGGTGATGAGCAACTTCGCAATGTTACCCCGAACGCATTCAGCAAGGATTGTTTTTATTTGGTTGATGCGGTAGGCGTGACAGAACATGCGCAAACAGTGGCACCTATAGACGACGGTCCTACAACAAAGACAATTACGTTGAAGGAACTGTTAGAACGTATTAGTCATGGCTATATTCCTGATGAATACCTTAAACGGCTTGCGGCAACGCTTGCACGAATATACAATAAAGCGGATGATTCGCAACGGAAAGAGTTTGTCCGTCTGTCTCATGATGACATGAAGGAGCTTTCTGCCAGAATATACGATGCACTGGAGAAAGGCATTCTTCCACAGTTTGTAAGCACTGATGAGCCTAACAATGAACGTAAGGGGCTAGTCGCTCCGCTTGCCAATCATGCGGATGCCCGGAAATACCTTCTGATACTTGCAGCCGGATTCGTCAATACATTGATGCCGGGTGAAGATACGCTTATCTCCAAAGGGTTTTCCATTGAGGAAGCAAAAAATACGACAGAGGCTTTTGAAGATTTTTGTAAAAAATACTATGACGAAATAGAGGCACTGCGCATCATTTACAACAATGAGGGAGAGCCTATAACCTATTCGATGCTAAAGGATTTGGAGAACAGACTCAAAATGGCAAACAATCATTTTACATCCAAACAACTCTGGAACTCTTATGCCATAGTTAATCCTAAAGTAGTAAGGCATTCCACTACCAAAGAAGAAAGCGATGCATTGACCAATATCATACAACTTGTACGCTTTGCTTTCCACCAAATCGAACGATTGGATAGTGTAGTTACTACCTCTAAACAGTTTTTCAATCTTTGGTTAGGACAAAACCAGCGTGAAATAACAGACAAACAGCGAGAGGTTATCAGTCGTATTGTGGATTACATCGCTTCTAACGGAGCTTGTACTATCAGAGATATTCGTGAAGATGATGCTACCCATGCAGCCCAAATGATTAGAGCGTTTGGTAATATGCAGAAGGCAGACGAGGCGCTTCATTCACTTTACACATTTGTAGTTTTAAGAAAAGCAGCATAAAGAAATGGCAACAAATAATACAACAGAGCAATCGCTCACCAAAAAAGTATGGAATCTGGCAACCACTCTTGCCGGACAAGGCATTGGATTCACTGATTATATTACCCAACTGACCTATCTTTTATTCTTGAAGATGGATGTCGAAAATGTAGAAATGTTTGGAGAAGAGTCGGCTATTCCAACTGGTTATCAGTGGGCAGATTTGATAGCACTTGATGGTCTGGATTTGGTAAAACAATATGAAGAGACCCTTAAATTGCTTAGCGAGCAGGATAATCTGATAGGTACAATTTATACGAAGGCACAAAACAAGATAGACAAACCTGTTTATCTAAAAAAAGTTATCACCATGATTGATGAGGAGCAATGGCTCATTATGGACGGTGATGTGAAAGGTGCTATCTACGAAAGTATTCTTGAAAAGAATGGGCAAGACAAGAAAAGCGGTGCAGGACAGTATTTTACTCCTCGTCCACTTATTCAGGCAATGGTAGATTGTATCAATCCGCAAATGGGTGAAACGGTTTGTGACCCGGCTTGTGGAACGGGTGGATTCTTGCTTACAGCTTACGATTATATGAAAGGTCAGTCAGCAAGTAAAGAAAAACGTGATTTCTTGCGTGACAAAGCTTTGCATGGTGTGGATAATACGCCTTTAGTGGTGACGCTCGCTTCCATGAATCTTTATTTGCATGGTATCGGTACAGACCGTAGTCCGATTGTTTGTGAGGATTCTTTGGAAAAAGAACCGTCAACTCTTGTTGATGTGATACTTGCCAATCCTCCTTTTGGAACTCGTCCGGCTGGTTCTGTGGACATCAACCGCCCGGATTTCTATGTAGAAACCAAGAATAACCAGTTAAACTTTCTTCAGCACATGATGCTTATGCTCAAAACCGGAGGACGTGCTGCTGTGGTGCTTCCCGACAATGTCCTTTTTGAGGCAGGGGCAGGTGAAACTATTCGCAAACGCTTATTGCAAGATTTCAATCTACATACTATCTTGCGCTTGCCTACAGGTATTTTCTATGCGCAAGGCGTAAAAGCCAACGTGTTGTTTTTCAGCAAAGGACAACCAACCAAAGAAATATGGTTTTACGATTACCGTACAGACATAAAGCATACGCTTGCCACCAACAAACTGGAACGGCATCATTTGGATGATTTTGTTTCTTGCTACAATAATCGAGTAGAGACCTACGATGCCGAGAATAATCCGCAAGGTCGTTGGCGTAAATACCCTGTAGATGAAATTCTTGCCAGAGACAAAACAAGTCTTGACATTACTTGGATAAAACAAGGTGGTGAGGTGGACGACCGTTCATTGGCAGAACTGATGGCAGACATCAAGGATAAGAGCCAGACCATCAGTAGAGCGGTGACTGAACTTGAAAAACTGCTTGCAAATATTGAAGAAAATTGAGCTATGCGAAAAGATATTAGCACAAATGATAAAGATATAAACGATCTGTTCTTGAAGGTTGTTGACCTTGTCACGCAGGCAAGGGAACGTGTGGCAACAGCCGTCAATATTGCTGAGGTCTATACTAAGTTCCATATTGGACAATATATAGTAGAATATGAGCAAAAGGGAGAGACAAGAGCCGAATACGGAAAGGCTGTACTGAAAGAACTCTCTAAACGTCTGACTGATAGGCTGGGAGATGGATGGTCGTATTCAACGCTTAAGAATATACGGCAGTTTTATATTGTCTTTTCTAAAGGGCTAACCAGTGGTTGTCCAAAGTCGAGCCAAAAGGCTAACCAGTGGTTAGCCGATTATCCGAAGGCAGAGGAACATCTTTCTGAACCGACATTCGCTCTCTCATGGTCTCATTATCTTATACTGATGAGGGTGGAAAATCCGGATGCCCGCAGCTTCTATGAAATAGAATGTACCCAACAACAATGGTCTAAAAGGCAACTCAGCCGTCAAGTAGAAAGCTGTCTTTATGAGAGATTGGCTTTGAGCCGTAACAAAGATGAAGTAATGCGGTTGGCGAAAGAAGGACAAACTATTGGGAAACCATCCGACATCATCAAGAATCCCATCACATTAGAGTTTCTTGGTCTAAAACCCGATGCAGTTTACTCAGAGTCTAAATTGGAGAATGCCATTATCAACAAGATGCAGCAATTCCTGTTAGAACTTGGCAAAGGATTCCTATTTGAAGCAAGGCAGAAAAGGTTCACATTTGATGAGCAGCATTTCTTTGTTGACTTGGTGTTTTACAATCGTTTGCTACAATGCTATGTGCTTATAGATTTGAAGATAGACAAACTAACTCACCAAGACCTTGGGCAGATGCAGATGTATGTCAACTATTACGACCGCTATGTCAAACAAGACTTTGAAAAGCCGACAATTGGTATTCTACTGTGTAAGGAGAAGAACGATGCACTAGTGGAACTTACCTTGCCTAAGGATGCTAACATCTATGCTTCTGCTTATCAACTCTATCTCCCCAACAAGGCTTTATTGCAAGCTAAGGTGAAGGAATGGATTGAAGAGTTTGAAGAAAATGAGGAGTTAAAGAAACTGGAAGAAAATGAATAGTAATTGTGCAGTCAAAAACAGTGCGATTACAAACAGAAATACAACGATGGATACAAAAGCATTACGTCAAAAGATACTCGACCTTGCGATACATGGAAAACTTGTACCGCAAGACCCCAATGATGAACCTGCATCAGTTCTGCTCGAACGTATCAAGGCTGAAAAAGAACGACTGATAAAGGAAGGAAAAATCAAGCGGAGCAAGAAGTCTGCAAAGGCTTCTGATACGCCCCATTATGAGAATGTGCCGTTCGAGGTGCCGGAATCGTGGGTATGGT
>ENA-OZFU01000725-OZFU01000725.1-human-gut-metagenome-genome-assembly--contig:-NODE-725-length-11022-cov-19.072125_pt1 | contig 11022 bp, 10 predicted proteins | sample MGYA00244650_ERZ653646 | MGnify/ENA primary metagenome ERZ653646 (study PRJEB26926, sample SAMN06164982) | human gut metagenome | biome: ENVO:00009003; feature: ENVO:2100002; material: ENVO:00002003...
GAGCTTGTCTGCCGTATTGAAATCATAGGTCTTGCCCTTATCGGAAGTATATGAGATGTTTTCCTGTGTCAGTTCCTTGATGGCTCTGAGGATGGTATCAGAGCTGCATGTGCGCAAGGTCGGATGATACGAGAGATGACGCATCAGATGCGATGTTACATCCTCCACGCATGAACCGCCACAGAAGTATACGCTCATCAGAGAACGAATAATTTCGCTGTACTGGTATCCGATGATACTGCGGCATCTCTGACCAAGTGTCTGGTCGATAATAGGTGAAAGCATGGAGTCAAATTGCTCCATGATTGAAAAAATTCCTCCAAAAGGTGTGAGTTTTTCAGATTTTATTTGTACCTTTGCCATGTCTTGTTACGATTTACGCTTGTTTTGATTTGCAACACTAAGATAAGTGAAAAATCTGACATGGCAAAATCCTGAGCAACTTTTTGTTGCTCAGGAACTTATAAATAAAGTTAAATCAAAGTGTTGCGGAATTAAGGTATAAATAATATAAACATGGAAAAAAACAGAAAAAAACAAATCGTAGTTTTGAGTATAGCTTTAGTTTGCATTTTCATCTTGGTATTTTCATTGTTCCATAAATCAGCGACAAAAGATAGCGCAAATCCTCCTTTAACAAATGTTTTGACTGATAGCATTTCTCAAATTGTCTCAGCTTGTCCTGGCGAAATTGGTGTGGCGGTTATTGTTAATAACAGAGATACGGTTAAGGTCAATAATAAGAGTGTTTATCCTATGATGAGTGTGTTTAAGGTTCATCAGGCATTAGCTCTTTGTAATGACTTTGACAATAAAGGAATTTCACTTGATACCTTAGTAAATATAAATAGGGATAAACTTGACCCAAAGACTTGGAGTCCTATGCTGAAAGATTATTCAGGGCCAGTCATATCATTGACAGTGAGAGATTTGCTGCGTTATACTCTTACTCAGAGTGACAACAATGCAAGCAACCTTATGTTTAAGGATATGGTTAATGTCGCTCAAACAGATAGTTTTATAGCCACACTCATTCCTCGTTCAAGTTTTCAGATAGCTTATACGGAAGAGGAAATGTCGGCTGACCATAACAAGGCTTACTCTAACTATACATCTCCTCTTGGTGCTGCAATGTTGATGAATCGTTTGTTTACTGAAGGTCTTATCGATGATGAGAAACAAAGTTTCATTAAGAATACGTTAAAAGAATGCAAAACAGGTGTAGATAGGATAGCAGCTCCACTTCTTGATAAAGAAGGGGTTGTTATAGCGCATAAGACAGGTTCAGGTGATGTTAATGAAAATGGTGTTCTTGCAGCTCACAATGATGTTGCCTATATATGTCTGCCTAATAATATCAGTTATACCTTAGCGGTATTTGTTAAGGATTTCAAGGGAAATGAATCACAAGCGTCACAATATGTTGCGCATATATCAGCTGTAGTATATTCTTTATTAATGCAAACTTCAGTAAAATCTTAAACTGCACTTGCTTTGATAATTAATGATAAACAATCTAAAAGCACTCTAATCGTTATCGGAGTGCTTTTAGATTACTAATCAAATTGCTTCTATTATAATTTGAATCCTCTACTTTTTCTTTCTTCCTGTTGCGGCACTCTTGCTCCATATCTAAGCCTGTGCCATTGCTCCCTGAACCAGTCGGCAATCGGCTTCCTGTTTATTGTCAGGTTCAGCCTGCTTTCATCGTCAGGGTCATTTTCCACCCTTAAAATATCATCCTTTATATCAAAGTTCCGCCTGTGTTGCTCGGAATAGATTTTACCGCTACATTTCAGGGCTTCTTTTTTGACTATAAGACTTTCAGTCATTTCTTTAGAGAATCCCAGCATGGCACAAAACTTTTCCATGCGCAGCATTTCCCTGAACATCGGAAACCACCTGAAAGCCTTGTCTATGATTCTGGCGAGCCGTGACAGTTCTTTTTCTTTCATGTCAAGTTCCTGCCTGTGCATTTCTCTGAGATTGTGGATTTGCGTATCATGCTGTTTCTGCATCTGCTGTACTTGGCTCTGCAATTTTTCAATATTGGTGTTCCGTTTTGAAACCTCGTCTTGCAGTTTTTCGTTGGCACGTTCCAGTTCTTTCAGTTTTCCACTCCCGAAAAGAGAAGCAACTCCACTAGTTATGGCTGTCGCTGCCGTGGTGGCTGTCTTCTTTAACTTGTCAGTGCGTATTTCTGATTTCACCTGTTTCAGTTCCTGCTCGGCAAGATTTATCTGTTCTTCTTTGTGCCGTTTGGCTGCATCCATGCGTTGCAGTTCAGCTTTCTGCTTCTCAATGATAAAGTCGTTCCGTTCCAGATGCTCCTTACCAGTGACAGCCTTTGACTGCCCGCGTTCCATCAGCAGGATGTCGGATGCAAGGGTCTGCATCTGCATCATGTCATCGTCATTGAGCTTTCGGCTCTTTCCTGTTTCGTGGTTCATCCAGTCGAAAACGATATGGGCATGATAGTTCGGCTTGAACCATCTGTCCCCGACTTTGAAGCTTTCCCTGTCTTCCGCTTCCGGCTGACCGTTCAGCCAATGCCCTTCATCCTTGTGCAGGAAGATTTGCAGCGGTGTGATTCCCCAGCGTCTTTGACACTCCTCACCGAATTTACGCACGTCTGCCAGTGTGGTGTCCGACCTGACAAGCAGCACTCCTTCACGTATGGGGGAGCATCCCGCAATCTTGACTATTTTACCGTTCTTGCCTTTGCGTTCACGCTCCTTTTCCTGCATGGCACGTCCGGTCTTTTCCTTTACCATCTGTCTGATATTGTCATAATGCATCCGCAAATCCGGACTGCCGAAGTCGGGATTTATCCACTGTTCGTTATCGGTGGATAGTTCAGGAACGACATAGATTCTGGACTCTCCGATGTGGCGCATGTATTCGGCAGTCCTCCTGTTGTGAGCCTCGCTCGATGCGATGTTGCAGGGCTTGATATGTATGCTTGATTTTGTTGCCATAGATACTTGTTTTTTGGTTTGTACTTTATTGTTTGCTTTTCCGCTGTCCGTAAACGCATGGGGTTCTTAGGGGTGCAACCCATAAGCGGAGATTGCAAAGAGAGGGTCACTCTTTGCTCTGGGTTCTCAGGGGAGAAACGCCCTGAGTGGGTCATTAGGGTAAAACCCTAATCCCCTCGGGAGAGCCCACAACTACGTAAGCGGAGCGTGTAGTTATAGTGGGCTATATCAATGGCAAGCCATTGTCTGCAAACTCCAGCCTACGGCTTCCGCTCTCCTCCGTCAGGGAGGTTTTTCATCATCGTTGCCGATTGGAGATGCACCGACCAGCACAAGGTCTAAATCGTCTATCAGTTTTTGCAGGACGGGATTCTTCTCTATCATCCGCTGGAGGATTCTCTCAGCCTCGACCAAGTGGTTGGCTGTACTCATCACCTTGCCCTCCCGTATCTGAAAGATAATCCAATCGGCTATGTCGATATGGGCTTCTTTTTGTTTCGGGGTGGCATTCCTTTCGATGATGTCCGAAACCACCACCTTACAAAAGTACATGCTCTCGGCTCGCTGTTTCCACTCGGCATAAGCATCGGCATCGGGAAAGAGAAGCACGGTTCGCCCTGACAGTACACGGAGTTTCTCTTCTCTCATCTGACTCTTACCACCCGTAGCCAGCCATACATAATCGGGGAAGATAGCAGAACCGATAACGGCACTCTTCTCGGATTCCACCAAGACCACCACCTTGTCGGGATGCGTTTTCAACAAGTGTTCCCCGAAAAGGCATTGGGATAGTTGCCAATCCTCTGCCAACACACGCTGCTTTTTCAATATGCTGTGTATCCAGTTCACTGCCGATGTCTGTCCTCCCTTGATACGGTGTCCGTCTTCGGGATTGTACTGCATCACCTTTCCCGTGCGTACCTTGCCCGTCCTGTCTATCTGCCAAAAGATAACAGAGCCGTCACGGGTAGCCCCCAAACGGTATTCCTCCAACAACCGCTTCAACACCTCTTTCGCCTTGTCGCCATAGTAGGAAGTAAGGAGTGTGAAGAGGAAACGGAAGAAATTGCTACGCTCGCTTTGCGACTTCTCCACATAGTGAGGGGGAATATAGCCGATGGCTGTCGGCTTACTTTGCTGCTTCACTTTCTTCTGCTCTGCTCTTTGCCTGTCAAAAGAGAAATCATTGGTAGTTCTGTGTTCAGGATGCTCTTGAAAATACTCTTTCGGAGTGTAGTGATACCCACAACCGCTTTCGTGGTTACATCTGCCGACCGATGGATGCAACGGCACATTATTTTCGTCCACGTAATAGACGAAAGAATGCCTGTCTCCGCATTTGGGGCAGGTATGCCGTGTTGCCGTTCCTTTATACTTCTGTAATGAATAATTGCCCATAGCTTAGTCCGTTTTTGATGGTTGATTGTCGGCTGTCCCATCCTGTCCCATTGTCCCACACTCTAAGGGTTGGGACAGTGGGACACTTGGGACACCTGCGTTTTTACTCTCTTTGCTGCGCTGGATGATACGGTTTACGGTGGACTTGCCACAATTCACCTGTGAGGCTATCTCCCTGACGGACTTGCCCGATTGGGAGAGTTGCAGAATTTGGCAATCCCTTTGGCTTGATTCATTGTCGCCCAATTTTTTCAAGTGTTCCTTTTCCGTGGAATAGCCCCTGAACACGAACTGCAAGAAAGCATCCACCTTGTCAATCTCGTAAACGATTACATTATCCGCATCATGAGAGAACGTGCCATAGCGCACTTTAAGCTGCTTCACATAGCGAAGCCCTCCGTCTTGGGCACTTTTTCCAATGGTGAACACGCTGTCAAAGAAATTGTAGAGCCGTTTGCTTCCGGCAAGGTCGTTGGATGTGATGGGACAATCCAAAGAGCGTTTGGGCGTATGTGCTAGGACAAGGATAGAGAGCGCATATCTCTTTTTGAGATTGTTCAGCTGAATCATCAGCCGTCCTGCGGCATCGCCTTTCTCCATGGCGCAACACAGGTAGGTAAGATTGTCAATGATGAAAATCTTGCAGTCGGTCTGCACAGCCATCTGTTCAATGCCGCCTATGATAGCTTCCTCAAAGTTGGCATCCAAAAGCTGGTTGCAGTCAATAGACACCCGATAGAGTTTGTCGGGAAAGGTGTAGAGCTCTCCATGCTCGTTGGTATAGCGGAGCTGGAACTGCTTTTCGGACAGTTCAAAGTCCAGATACAGCACATTGTCGGTTCGGGCGATGCGGTCGGCTATCTGCACGGCAAGGATGGACTTGCCCACGTTGGAATCGGCAAACAAGCAGGAGAGTTCCCCCTCGTACCAAAAGCTGTCCCACAGCGCACGGGGCGTAGGCAATAACGATGCTTCAAGAATGGTTTGGTTTGCCGTCTTGATATTCATCATGCCTACACTGTCGGGCATACCGTTATGCGCTTGGGATGCTTTTGTGAGGTCGCCACGTATCAGGTTGATATAGTTCTTATCCTCTTCCATATCATTCACCAGTTACGTGGGTTGGGCTTGCGACGGTGGGAAGAGGATAAGGACTTGTTCAGTTCCTCGTCTGACAACGGTATGGGATTCTTTCGGGCGGTTTCCAGCCACTTGTCCAGTTCGTCACGGTAAAGGCAATAGCGTTTGCCGGGCTTGGTGGCAGGGATTGTCCCTTCTGACAGTTTCATGTAGAGCGTACCCTTAGGGATACCTAAATACTCTGCTGCCTCGTCCACAGACATGGGCACGTGGGTGTCCACCGTTTTGGCATTGTTCACACTGCGCTGCTCGGCGAGCAGGCTTTTCAGGCTCATCACTTCGTCTCGAAGCTGAGCGACAACCTCGGGGAGGTCGTTGAAGGTAAGAATTGATTTTTCCATTCGCGTACTCGTCTCTTTTGTAAGACTTGGCGCAAAGGACTGAAATGATATATCCGTGAATATCTCCACGACACGTCATTGCAAAATAATTCCCGAATAATTAAGCCCAGCCATAAATGACGGGTAAAATTACTCGGGAAACGATGTAAAACAGGCGGTTATGAGTTACCGGATGGTTGTCGTTGGTGTCGTGATTATCCTAATTCCGCACATAATCCTCGGGATAGTGGAAATCAAGTTTGCCGTTTTCGGGTTCATCAATGGGAATTTCCGTCTTTAACGGCTCTACCTTGAAATTCTTGATGGTTGATAAGTCTGTATCAGCAAACGATTTCGGGAAAAGGGCTTTGATGAACTTGGCACGGTTATCCCCATTGTAGTATCTCTTGTACAGGAAACGCTCAGAGATATTCCATACGAAGTGACGGAGTGGAATGTTGTTGATGTCTTTGGTAAACGGTCTTTGTATGGGCTTCGGGGTATAAGTGTTAAGATTCATCCATTTGTCCACCTCAGTACAGATGTGGTTCACGGTTTCTTGGTCGGCAATGCGAGGCAGGTAATAATGGCAATACTCCATGACCATGCGGATGCGCTCTTCCTTTTCCCGTTGCTCTCTGCTTGCGTAATTGGCACGGTTCTTTTCGTGAAGATCCGGGGCGATAGTAAGCTCTATCGGTTGTGTTTGGATAAGTGTCTCTTCTTTTGTCGGGGATGATTCGGGTACAGGCTCAGGGACTGATGTAGGTCCAGGCACAGATGTGGCTTCTTCAAGTGTATTTTGTGACAGTTCTTCCTGCACCTCTATGGCTTCGGCAATCGTTTCTTTCTTGCCGAACTTGATTTTGTAGATTTCGTATGTATCAAAGATAAGTGTCTGAAAGGAGAGATAGAGCAACCATCCCAACAGGTTACAGCATACGAATACTATCCACCTGACAAAGTTGTCTTGGTTGAAGCTGTCCGCTATTACCAGCGTGGCAATGGAAGATATTAGGACGATGGCGAAGCCGACAAAGCCCAAGATGATGTATTTGTCCTTGATTGATGATTCCATATTTCGTTGAGAGATTGAATGTTCCTGTATTATTTTGTGCAAAGTTAATGCTATTTTTCCCAATTACTGCCCGTTATTTGCGGTTAGAACGGTCTTTTTCAATGTATTTCACGAAATGTCATCATATCATACTCTGTTTCATACTCTGAGGGGCTTATAAATGGTGGCATCAAGCCAAAAACATAGAGGGGCGATTATAGCCTTGTAGCCATAACCGCCCCTCTGAATACCTGTCAATGTGAGACATTTATGCCTCCTTGCGCTTCAAGGTTATCTTGTCCACCACCTGACACATCTGCTGCGCTGCTATCTTGGAATAGATTTGTGTGGTGGTAATGTTCTTATGTCCGAGATAGGCTTGGATGACAGCCATGTCCGTTCCCATTTCCACGTGCAGGCTTCCGAAGCTGTGGCGGGTACAGTGAAAGGTGATTTTCTTGGTTATCCCTGCTGCCGTGAGCCACCGTTGGAGTGGTCCTTGCAGCATCTTGTCCTTGAAATCCTCAAAGATAAGTCCCTCGCCCCGTTCTCCCAGCAGTCCATAGGCTTCATCACTGATGGGGTTATGCACTATTTCTTTGGTTTTCTGCATACGGGTGGTAACGAACATCCTGCCGTTGGTGTATGGTTGTATCTGCTGCCACGTGAGCTGTCTGATGTCGCTCTTTCTCAGTCCCGTAAGACAGGCGAAAAGAAAAGCTTTTTTCAAGACCTCCTCCTCACAGGGTGTTTCGGCAAGCCGTATCAGTTCCTCTTGGCTCAAATGCTCCCTGATGGTGGGAATGCACTCGATGCGGTCTAAGAAGCCGTTTGGGTTCTCCTTTATCTTCCTGTCACGGTAAGCGGTGTGCAGCACGGCACGGAAAGTTGACCAATAGCCTGCTGCGGAGTTGATGTGCAGCTTTTGGTTGGTGTGGATGGATTGGGGTGCATCAAGCAGGTATTCCATGAACTTGCGGCACAAATCCACATCCACCTCCTCAAAGGTGCATTTGCCGTTCACGAACCGCTGGAAATGCTTGTATACGTGCTGCCACTTGATATTCTTGCGGTCAGCCAGTCCTTTGAAATAGGCAAGGAAATCGCCCTTCATCTTGGTCTTGTCAAAAAAGCCGTTGTTTTCATTGAAAATGGCTTCGTAGCGCTGGTTGCGCAGGATGACCGCTTTCTTCATCATGCGTGCGTTGAAGTCCCGTTCCTGCTGGTTTGCAGGTTTGGCGAAGATGTAAATTCCTAAGGCTTCACGTGTAATCACTCTCATGGTGACATTGTCACGGTAGCCGGGATAGTAGTCAAGGCATAGTGAATACTGTGTCCCGTTCTTAATCTTGCGCTTACGCAAGGTAACTGTTTTGCATTTACTCATAATAATTATGTTTTAATTGGTTGTATACATTTTGGAGTTGTATCCATGTTTCCGATGGCAAAGGAACAACGTGAAATATCCGTGAATACCTCCACGATACATCATTTTGAAATAATTTTCGATAATCCCGATTTTTCACGGTTATTTGTTCCTTTCAGCCATGACACGCTCCACATCTGAGCGCAAAAGCAGGTTTTTCACACCCACCTTTATCTTTTCGATGTGCTTCACCTTGACGATATGGCAGATGTTGGCTGACGAAAGACCATAGATTTGCTGCACCTGCTCAACGGTATAGTAGCGTTCATCGTTCACAAGGTCAGTTCTGCGGAGTTCGTTCAAATGTGATTTGGAGTAATAGGTACGCCCGTACTCTCTTTTAGTGGGTATCTTATGGCGATAGGTGTAGGCACGGAGTGCGGTCGGCTTCATGCCGAACAGTTCCTCCACCTCCTCGGTCAGTAGCCAGTCGGTAATTTCGCTAATATCAACTGCCACACCGAAAAACTCGTCAATATGCTTCTTGCTGTAATAGTTCTTTCCTGCGATACGGCAGATGGGGATATGGTTACGCTTGGCGGAAGTGTAAAGCCATGACTGCTTTACCTTAAAAAGGGACATCACCTCCTCGCCCGAATAGAAGTCCAACACTTCTTCGCTTTCCTTTTCCCTTTTTTCTCTTTTGGCAGGTAAGGAAGATGAAGATGATTTCCTTGGTGTGGAGGTGTTGCCGGGCAGGATGCGGTGATAGGGATTGCCCTCCAACATCTGCTCGATGTCGGCTCTGCGGATGAATGCCATGCGGTTGCTGATGCGTGAGGCTTTCAGCTTGCCGATGGCTACAAGTTTGTAAATGTACTGTCGGGAACAGCCCATGAGGATGGCTGCTTTGGAAAAGGTGAGATACTCCTGATGCTGTATCTCCATCAAGGGTTGGGCGACTTTGAAGAGGTTGTTCTTCTGCATCACTCTGGCTCGTTTGGCTTCTGCCTGACAAGCCTCACTGCAATATCTTTGCATACCGCTTCGGGTTACAAAGGACTTGCCGCAAAAACTGCATTTTCTGGTTGCTTTCATACCGTTTTATCGTTTAATGGTTCATTTCTTCAATCCTATATCTCTGAAATGGTAAACGGATGTGAACGGAAGTCAACCATTGTCGCTTTTCTACACAGTGTGACTGTTTCCGCATATCGGGGCGGTTATTGTCGCTTGTCGTAAACGGTTGTAAACCCTTGTCAACTGTCTGCACGGTGTGACAAAAAACAAGCCCCGCAAATTCTCCACGTCAGAAATACGTCTCAAAAATATGTGGAAATTTGGGAAGCGACAAATGGCAACCGAAAAGTGTTAAATTTTAGAATATGCTGGTAATTAAAGATTTACACTCGGATATTTCTGATTAGTTTTGGTTGTTCTATGGTTATAAATACAAAAATAAAATGCACTATTACCTATGCTAGTTACACTGTCAGGGATGACAATCTCAGACAAAGAACTACAACCATCAAATGCACTATTACCTATGCTAGTCGCACTAGAAGGGATGATGTAAGATTTTACATTTTGATTTCTGAAAGAAATAATTCTACTTTTATCCTTATTGAACAAGACATCATCCTCATAAATAAAGTTAGTATATAAACATTCTAACTTGCCATCCCAATTTAAAAACGGATTGCCGTTTAAGCAAATTACGCTTTTAGGAATGGATATATTCCTCAACGACGAACACCACTTAAATGCACCATTTCCTATGTAAGTCACACTGTCAGGGATGACAATCTTAGACAGAGAATTACAATCCCAAAATGCCCAATGACCAATGCTGGTCACACTATCAGAAATGACAATCCTAGACAAAGAAATGCAACAAATAAATGCACCATTTCCTATGCAAGTCACACTATCAGGGATGACAATTTCAGACAGAGAAGTACAACAAAAAATGCTTCATCACATATTATCCTTGTACCCTCCTTGACAGAATAAGATCCACTTAATTCTTCTGGGACTTCCAACAATTTTCTTCCATCCTTGCTATATTTCACTCCCCATTCATCAACAAAAGCCTCTTTTAAATCTTCTTCTGTTGGGGTCGTTGACAAATCTTCATTTATCACAGGAGTTATATTAGGCTTTTCACTAATAAACAATCTAAAAGAACATGCAGAAAGCTCCTTTCTCGCCAATGCGAGCATGAAAAGAGAGTAAAGTGTACAGAAATCTGTATCATACACCAATTCCTGCAAGGCGGATATAACCTTGCTATTTGACGGATTGCGATAATCATTTTCTGAGAAGAGGAGTCTGTCTGATGCACCATATGTGGTCAATAAACTGGATTTCATCGATATAGCCTTTAATGACAAGGCTATACTAGCCAATGAAAAATCATCTATCGTTTCATCGAAATCATCCACAGTACGCAAAGGATGACTGAAATATCTGGTACCGATAGTTGGAGATTGGCTACTCTTCATGGATGGCACAAACATTCCATCATAATCCACCAATGTAAGAGAACCATCGGGATGGACTATGATATTGTTTGGCTTAATATCACCATGAGCAAAAGACTGGGTACGGAGCCAAGCTGCCATCTTGCCAAAACGATAACTAAGCATCGACATGGCTGACTGATTCTGGTAATTTGCAGCAATGTAAGCTTCCATCGTTTCTCCATCCACCCAATCCATCAACAATACAGGGACTGTCTCTTATACACATCTCCGAGCCCAC
>ENA-OZFU01000726-OZFU01000726.1-human-gut-metagenome-genome-assembly--contig:-NODE-726-length-11022-cov-5.881280_pt1 | contig 11022 bp, 10 predicted proteins | sample MGYA00244650_ERZ653646 | MGnify/ENA primary metagenome ERZ653646 (study PRJEB26926, sample SAMN06164982) | human gut metagenome | biome: ENVO:00009003; feature: ENVO:2100002; material: ENVO:00002003...
GCAGCGTCAGATGTGTATAAGAGACAGATTTAACTTTGCCATGATAGATTTCTGTTGTTTGACGGCAAAGTTACAAAAAATAATCGAGACAAATGCTGATATGCTCAAAAAAACTCCATAAATAAGCCAAAATTTGATTAAAAGACCAATCTTTTGATGAGTACATGACAATATTCATGCTTATTATTAAATATAATGTGTATTTGAAATATCTTTTGAAATGACTGACAACCATATGGTTTTCTCCGCGGAAATCGCATTCATATATGGAGGCAATGATAGTTCGGAGGAGGATGTATTTGGTTCGGAGAAAAGTTCAGAGAAAATCATAAAAAGTTCGTTTCTCCAAATGCTTTGAGATTGTCTCAATTTGAAACTAAATTTTGGTCACTCTTGCTATCTCTGCATTAAAATTATGTCAAGATTGGCAGTTTTTTAATGTAAAACTTGTGTAGTAGAATAAAAAGAAGTACCTTCGCATCATAAAAAGTTGCCAATACTGGCAAAAATATAATGCAAATGATGGAGATAAAAAGAGATCGATATCTGAAACAACTGATCGAAAGCCGTCAAAATGGCTTTATCAAGGTGGTAACAGGAATCCGCAGATGTGGCAAGTCGTATCTGCTGAACGTCTTGTTCTATCACTACCTATTAGATAATGGAGTGGCAGATGACCACATCATCCGCATTGACCTTGAAGACCGCATGAACAAGGAACTGAGAAATCCAGACACTATGCTTCACTATGTTCATGACAGAATCAAGGACAAAGAACTGTATTACATCATTATTGATGAAGTGCAATTGATGGATGAGTTTGTTGATGTGTTGAACAGCTTCCGGCATATTGATAATGCTGACACATACGTGACAGGCAGTAACTCTCACTTCCTATCATCAGACATTCCTACGGAATTTCGTGGTCGAGGAGAGACTATTCATGTTAACCCATTGTCTTTTGCGGAGTTTTATTCTGCCGTTGGCGGTGACAAGCAGGATGCATGGCGTGAATATTATACCTATGGTGGTCTGCCGCTCATCCAATCTTTTGAGAGCGAAGAAAAAAAGATAAACTATCTGAAGGACTTGTTTGAAACTGTATATTTGGCAGACATTATTGAGAGACACAAAATCAAGAATGATAATGAACTCCGTGAGTTGGTGCTTATTTTGGCATCATCTATAGGTGCTCCATGCAATCCGACTAAATTGTCGAATACTTTCAAAAGTGTTAAGAATGTAAGCATAGGCAGTCAGACGATTTCCAATTACCTCACCTTCCTGTCCGAATCGTTCCTGCTGAACAAAGCTATACGTTACGATATAAAAGGTAAGAAATACATCAACACACTATCCAAATACTATTTCTCTGATATTGGTTTGAGAAATGCTGTCCTCGATATGCGCCAACAGGAAGAGACGCATATCATGGAGAACATCATCTACAACGAACTTATCACACGTGGTTATAGTGTGGACGTTGGAATGGTGGAAATTAAGAAGCAAGACAAGGATGGCAAGTGGGTTCGTATTCAACTGGAAGTGGACTTTATTGCCAGCCTCGGAAGCAAGAAATATTACGTGCAGTCGGCATTGTCTATACCTGACAGAGAAAAGGAGATACAGGAATCTCGCCCACTTACAAACATTAATGATTCTTTCAAGAAGGTGATTATTGTGAAAGACCACATTATGCCTCGTCGAAACGAGGAGGGAATACTCACAATCGGTCTTTTCGACTTCTTACTCAAAGAGGACAGCTTGGATTTATAATCATTCTTGTATAGCGCATAAATTATGGTGAAGTTTTTCAAAATAATAGAGAAGATAGTTTGGATTATTGCAGCATTGACAATAGCTGCTGTCCTGGCAATGGTCTTCATTGGTGCTTTTGCTAATCTCGACAAAGCCCAGTTTGACTGGTCTTCTTATATTCCGTATTTCTATGGTGCTGCGGCTGTGGTTGTTCTCTATAAGATTGTTGTCTTGTACTACACATCCTTCTATCAGACAGAGATAGATGAGAAGACTGGGATGTTAGTCTCTTTGGACGATGAGATGAAAAAGTTTCGTGCCAATTCGCAGGAGGGTTCCCTTCCTGATGCCAAATTTGAGGCTATCATGGAAGCGGTGAAACAAATTCCACAAACTGATACAAATGCTATTTTGACAGTTCTTCAAGAGCGAATTCCCTCGGTTGTACAGACATTGGTTGATCAACAGGTTGCAGAGATTAAACGGAACCTAATGCTCGAAAACGAGAAACGAATGCGTGAAATCAATATTCTGTCTGCAAATGTATCGGACGTGCTGAAAAGACGGGATCATCTGCTCAACCTTGAAGCAGAAATCAAGCGATGTCAGGAAGAAGAACGAAAGAGGCGACTGACCAATACAGAAGAGTACACTATGCTTGTATTCTCACTTGCTGGTACTCCTGTAGAAGATGTAGAGAAAGTATGCGACGTTGTGAAACTGTTTATTGAGACAGGACAGGTGTCAGCCAACAAGGATTTATATATTCCATTGAACAAGAAACTGCGCAATGCCGAGTTGAAACAATTCGTCTCCAATATAATAAGGTATAACGGAAAAGACTATCTCGATGGAGACTCTTTCCTCCAAACCGCATTCTGCGAATGGTTCAGCGGCAAGAAAGAAAACATCGCCAAGAACTACTCTGTGCTGCCCAAAGACTCATTGGTGTCGAAGGAGGGTGTGGAAGCGGATTTAAATAGGTTACAGAAACAGAGAGGCGACTAATTATATTGGTTTTCCCATGTTAGAAAATGGTCAAGTTGAGATTAACAATTCTCTAAGGATTCATTTCCGAATTACGAGAACATAAATTAAATGAAATACGTATCTTTTAAAATGATTTAATATGACAGTTCCAGAAATTATTAGCAAGATCTTTGATGGCACAAGTATGCTATTTTTGGGCTCAGGGTTTTCTTTTGGGGCAACCAATAGCAACCCTAATAATTCTCAATTTAAAGGAGCTGGTGCTCTGGCAAATATGTTGTTGGACGCGGCTGGTTATCCAAGTAGAACAACAGATTTGCGAAAAGCTTCTTCTGCATATCTGAGAAAAAAAACTCCAGAAGAATTGATTGTATTGTTAAAGCAAGAATTTCATGCCACTTCAATATCGGCATCCCATGATTATATAGGAAGACTGCCTTGGTTCCGTATATATACAACCAATTATGACAATATAATGGAACTATCATATAATAAAGCGTCAAGAAGACTGATGCCAATAACATTATCTTCACCTCATAGAATGAATGAGGATTATCGACAATGTTGTGTTCATCTCAATGGCTATGTTGATTCACTTACACCAGACAAATTAGACAATGAGTTCAAGCTTACATCTGCTAGTTATTTAACAACTGATTTTGAAAAGTCAGACTGGTTCGAAATATTTAAGTCTGATATTGCTGCATGCGATGCTTTAATATTTATCGGGTTCTCAATGGATTATGATTTAGATTTGGCGAGAATAATAGTTTCAAGTGCTATCAAGTCCAAAACAATATTTGTTGTAAAGCCAGATGAAGACGAACTTAATATAAGTAGTTTGTCTGAATTTGGAACAGTTCTAAAGTTAGGGCTTGAAGGATTTGTCCAAATGGTAAAGGATGAAGAACAGAGATATACTCCATCTGTCACCAAAATTTTCTCTCCTATAAGTTTTCATAAGACAGAAGTTAACAGGGATGTGCCCACATTAAAAGATGCTGATTTTTATCAGTTGATTTTAAATGGATATTTGGATGAGCATTTGGCTTTCCACTCATTGATTAACGATAGGGCATATCCATATTTGATTTTCCGTAGCAAACTTCAAGAATGTGTTGAGAATATCAAAAGCGGAGTTCACAGCATTTTGATTGAATCTACTCTTGGTAATGGAAAAACGATATTCTTAAACGAACTTCAATTGTTGCTAGCCCAAGAAGGGATGGATGTCTTTGTATTTGAAAAATATTCGGCAAGAGCATTATCTGAGATTACGGAAATATGTGAAAGATACCCTAATTCTGTAGTTTTCTTTGATGATTATCACTCATCACGTGATCAAGTTAAAGCACTACGTAATTATTCAAAAGATTTATGCGTAATTACATCAGAACGCAAATCTCTTCATGAGGTAATATATGACGAAATAGAGGATGTCCTAGGCGAAGATTATACAATTATAAAAATTGATAAGTTAACCGATTGCGAAATTCAGCAATTAGACAAGTTGTTAGACAAATATTCTTTATGGACTGATCTAAGTGTTTCTGTAGATAGAGCAGCGTATATAAAAAATACATGCGAAAAAGAATTATGTCGTGTTATACTAAGTAGAATAAGTAGCCCATATCTTACTTCAAAAATAAGAAATACCATTTCTGAAATCGCAAAGAACAAGGCCTTTGAGGATGCTTTTAAATATTTAATGGTGGCAGAATGCTTTCATATTCGCTTTTCAATTATGGATTTAGCTACTTGGGTTGGTGCAGACTTATTGAACAAACCAAGTTTCCGGGAGAACCTAACTATTAAGGAATTCGTTGATATAGAGAATACTGACATCAAATTTAAATCGTCTATCGTGGCAAGATATATACTTACAACGCTCTATTCGCCACGAGATGTAGTTAATGTACTAATACAATTGGTTAAACGCTTAGATGTTATATCCAAATATTCGAAACAAAATAAGAATCGACTGATTACATTTGTCAATTTTACTACTATCCAGTCATGCTTGAATCTTAGAAACAGTGCATGGAAAATAGAGATGTTTCGTTTTTATGAAACCATAAAAGATTGTAATTTTTGCAAGACAAATATCGATTTTTGGTTACAATATGCAATTGCAAGACTGTATAATAGAGAATACTTGATATCAAAGACTCTATTTGACAAATGTTATTCCCTTGCGAATGCACTTAATAATTATAGGACATACAAGATTGACAACCACTATTGCCGTTTTCTCTTAGAGAATGAGATAGAGAATGGAACAATTGGCACATGTATGGAAGCGTTTAGATATGCACATGAGATACTTTCGAACACGCACCCTGGGGATGAGAAAAAACATTATCCTTACAAGGTAACTGGTTTGTATAAAAAATTTTACGAAAAATTCAAAGATCAACTATCTGAAAAAGATAAGAAAGAATTTAAGCAGTCTTGTATCGAGATGCTTGAGAAATGTGTATCCTATATGAATAGTAATGATTGTACAAATTATAAATTAGTAAACGAGACAAAATCGAAGTTGGAGCAGATAATAGCTGACTAAATAATATCATCGTGTCAGTAATATTGTGTAGGTGAGAAATAAAGATTACCTTTGCACAAACAAAAGAAAGGAATATATAGAAATGGACAAGAAAGAATAGGAAGAGCATCACACGGATGCTTCTCGATATTTGTTGATTGATAACATTAAGGATGCTTATGGCGTTCCTTATTTGTACCAAAGCCTCTGTAAGTCGCTAATAATCAGTAGTGGCTAATTTTGAGGAGGTTAAGTAATGCCGAAAGGTAGACACATAATACACTATAAGCAAAAGCGTGCAGCTCATTGGGCTGCACGCTTTTTGCGTTTATGGGATTTTGTTACAACCATATCCACAGCAAGAAGAAATTTCTCTTTCCTTTGGTTAAGACTGGATTGAACTATTAGACTCTATGGGGGACGCATGGAGAGGCACGTAGCGGGGGGGCTTTTGTTGTATCTGGTATGGGCCACGCTTTACGCTCCTAACAACCCGATCCACAGCAGAGAGAGTCTACTATCCCTTTGGGATGGCTGGGATGGGGCTTCTGGATAAGACTTCTCTTGTGGGCTTGGTGAGCGACTTATGCGCCTTTTCTGCACTGATTACTGCGATTATTGTGTGTATTGTCGCGTTTTAATATAATTTAACCCTCGTGGCCTTGCTTTTTAACACCTTTGTTGACCTTTTGTCGTAAATATGTCGTATTTTTGCAGAAAATTAACGCTGTAATGGTTACTTTGCGCTCCATCCACGACCCATCCATTGCCCCGCTTGCTGCTGCGAGTGGTGTGTTGCGTGTCGCTTGGCGGTGCTGAGTGCCATTTCTGCTTACACCTATTTATATATAACCCATTCAACTACTGATATTCATTAACAATTAAAAACTATAAACATTATGACAAAACATTTACGATTAATCATGCTATCCCTACTCGCAATGATTTGCATGGGGGGGTATTCGCAGAGTGACGAACTGTATAAAACATTGTCTTTTCCAGATGAAAATAAGGCGAGTAATATATGTCAAAATTATACATCAGTCTGGATCGCTAGAATTGGAACTGATAATTGGAAAATAGCAAATTTCAATAACAATAATTGGGCCGATAACTGGTCTTATATAAAATGTGGAAGAAAAAAAGCTACATCTAAAGCAGAGATTCAAACAAATACATCTCTTGATGCTGAAATCTCTAAAATAGAAGTTACTTATGGAAAAACGACAAAAGTCGATAAAGTATTAGAATATTATTTGTTAATTGCCTCTGATCGCGATTTTACAAAAAATGTTGAAAAAATACAGGGAAAATTGGAGGAAAATGGATCAGTGACAACAGACGTTTTTATAATTCCATCTCCTGCCAAAGGGCGCTATTTCAAATTGTACTATAATTTGAACAAAACAGGAGACAATGGCTGTATCCAGATTAACAAGATAGATTATTTCAAGAAATCCGACAAGACTGATTCGCAGATTAATTTCAAAGAGGCAGCCAAGGAAGTAGAGCTGAGGACCGAAATGTTGAGTCTTTCCGATTTGATAAGCAATCCTCACAATCTACCCCTGACTTATTCTACTTCTGACAAAGAGACAGCAGCAGAGTTGGATGGTACATTGCATTTATACAAGACTGGAAAAGTTACAGTCACCGCTTCTTTTGCTGGTGACGACACCTATGCCGCAACTTCAACATCAATGGAGCTGACAATCGTGGACAATCGCCTGGATGCAGGCATCCATTTCGCCAAGGATAGTTATACTGCAGACATTGCTAAGGGTACTTTCAATGGAGCAGAACTTGTAAACCCCAATGGTTTTGGGGTAGTATATAAAATAACTCCCACAACTGGGGGCGTAAGTATTGCGCAGGATGGTACTGTGACTTATCCAGCTGTAGATGCTACATATACCGTTACCGCACAATTCAATGGCGATGATACATATAAGCCCGCTACTGCGACTTATACACTGAATGTGGTTGACCCTAACTTTGAGACGAGAATTATTGAGTTTGTGGCTGGCGTGGATAAAGGTACAGGCGCAAATACCAACAGTATAAAAGATGATATAATTTCAAAGGGCATTGTAACAGTATCTTCAACTCGTGCTTGTTTAGGTTTGAAAAATTATTATGCATTTTATAAGTCTATTACAGGACAAGCTGGTACTCATACAATAAGCACAAGAATGGGAACTATTACCAAAATCGCCTTTGAGGCAGGAAATGGGAAGGAACCATCAAAAGCAAAATTTGAAAAGGGATCATACACAAAAGACAACGATGGCACCAAGAATTATACTTGGACAGGTAGTGAAAAGAATATCATATTTACGGTAAGTGATGGTACATATTATTCCAAGATTACCATAACCGTTAGAGTTCCTGTAGCCAAGGATTACACTCTTAACGAGACTGCTACAGATAATACTATTGAGGATTATGAAAATGCCAATGTTACCTTGAAGCGCACATTCTACCAGGATGGCGAATGGAATACTCTCTGCTTGCCTTTCGCTGTGGCTAACGCTGCAACTGCTTTTGATGGCGCAGAGTTGCGCGAGGTAGACACCAAGAATAGCAATGGCAACACCATCGTCTTCAAAGAGGCAACAGCCATTGAGGCTGGCAAACCATACCTGATTAAGTGGGCTAACTCATCAGCAGCGGCTGTTAATGTTGAGAAGAAATTCGAGGGCGTAACTCTCGTTGCTGCTGCTACTCCTGTAGTGGTAAAAGAGGGGGGTATCAGTTTCAATGGTTTCTACAAGATGACCGAAGCCAGCGAGTTGGGCGCATCTGTAGCTGCCATCGGCGCAGGCAACAAGTTGTTCAAGGTAACCGAAGGTAAGATGAAGGGCTTCCGTGCCGCTTTCGTTCTCGCTTCTGGCGCCGAGGCTACAAAATACAAGGTAGTTATCGACGGCACTGCCACTGGTATCGAAGACCTCGTAATCAACAGCGCCAAGGCCAACGGTCGTGTATACAATCTGAACGGCCAGTATGTAGGCAACAGCCTCAACGGTCTGCAGCCTGGCCTCTACATCCAGAACGGCAAGAAGGTAGTAGTAAAGTAATTAACATCTAAATATATTTATAATTATGAAGCAAAAATATATTATGCCCAAAGCAGAGCTGATCGAAGTAAAAGCCAACGCCATCCTCGCCGGCTCTAATATTATCAACAACGATGTGGTGAATGTCGGCGAACCCACTATGGGCTCTGGCAATGGCACTGCTGCCCGCAGCCCATTGGCCACAGACATTTGGGAAGACATCGACGAGACCAACGGATATAAATAACCGACCGTCGGGGGCAGAGGACATATAAGCCCCAGCCCATAGACAATAACCAAACCAGCCCCCATGCGACGAATGAGTTGCGTGGGGGCTAATTGTTGGTACGCACGGCATGAACATTGTCTAACGGGTTAAAGTCCTGAGGTGCAACCATCCGAAACCAGCCGCCTTTTCCATTTCACCGAGCCGGTTTTCCTTTTTCCTCAAAAAAGTTATATTCAATTAGAATAAGGACAACCATATAGTTACGGCGCAGCATCATACTGATATGCGCATGGGCGTGAATGGTATGTGTGGACAGGTCCGTAAAGTGGGTCTGGAACCGGCTAATGGTGACGTGTATATATTTGTGGGCAAGTCTCGCACGACAATGAAGTTGCTCCATTGGGAACGTGGAGGAGATGTAATGTACTACAAATGTTTGGAGCAAGGCCGTTTCCACCCTCGCATATTACTTCGTCAGGGCATAGGCTTCAGGTCTATGCGCTGGGATGAGCATGTACTTCTGATGGAAGAAATGTTTGAATCGTACTTTTTGCCGTTCAAAAGAAATAAATTCCACCTTTTGCACTACCCTTTCGTCATTATATTCATAAAAATCATCAAATTATTGTTGATTGTGACGGTTATTTGAAATAAAAGCAGTACCTTTACAACTGATAACATTTTATCTATAAATAACCAATACAGAATACAATGAATAATATATTATCACTTTTAGATAATTTCACGCTTGATAATGCTGATGACATCGCCAAGTCATTGGCTAATGATTTCCGTAAACGTCGCATAGAGAAGAATCTTACTCGTGAGCAGGTTGCTGAGAAGTCGGGCGTTGCTGTAGCAAACATCGTGAGATTCGAGCAGAAAGGACTCATTTCGCTGAAGAACCTCATTGGCATTGCTATGGCTATGGAATACACGTCTGAGGTAAAGAATATATTTTCTGAGCCAAAGTACTCAACAATGGAGGAACTGACTCAGATACGCAAGAACACTGGTAAAACGAGAGCACATAAGCAATGAACAATATAGATAGACTAACTGTAAAATACCACGGTGAGATTGTAGGAGTAATCTCGCTGACCCCAGACGACAAGCGTCTGGCTTTTGAGTATGATCCTCGCTGGCTTGCAGAGGGATTCAGCATTTCGCCATTGGAACTTCCGCTGAAGACTGGATTGTTTCTTGCAAAGCCAACACCTCTGTATGGTGACTTCGGCATCTTTGAGGACAGTCTTCCCGATGGCTACGGTCGCTATCTCCTTCACAAGGCTTTGATGCGTGAAGGCATTGATGACAGGAAACTGACTGCCATCGAGCGACTGAGCATCGTAGGCAATAGCGGCATGGGAGCTTTGACATACGAGCCTGAGACCATCATATCAACAGGAGAAGAGATTACCGACTTCGACTTACTCCAAGAGAAGGCTTTGGAAGTTCTCAAAGAACAGCAGGACACAGACGCTGGACTTCTGCTCTACAACAGCGGTAACAGTGGTGGTTGCCGTCCAAAGGCAGTGTTCTCAGACGCAGAAGGACATTGGCTTGTAAAATTCCGTCACACATACGATCCTAAAGACATGGGACTGCAGGAATACCATTACAATGAGATAGCACGCAAGTGTGGCATCGATGTTCCAGACTTCAAGCTTACCAATGGCAAGTACTTTACAACTAAGCGATTTGACCTTACCGACGATGGCGAGCGCATCCATACAGCTACTGCAGGTGGTTTGCTATGCCTTTCACTGTCTGAGCCTGTGCTTGACTACAGCAACTTGCTTGCTTTGACTGGCTACATCACACAGAATCCAAAGTATGTGGAGGAAATATACCGTCGCATGGTATTCAACTACCTTACCGACAACAAGGATGACCACTGCAAGAACTTCAGTTACCAGGTTCGTAAGGATTCAAATGGCAAGTTCATCTGGCATCTTGCTCCTGCATACGACCTTACCCTATGCACAGAAGGCTACAATGGTCAGCACGCTACATCTGTCAACTCTACCGGCTACCCTACTCTTCAGGACTTCATAGCCGTTGGGACAAAGATTAAAATGAGCGAGAAGCGTTGCAGGGAAATCTTTGATGAGGTTTATCAGAAATGCGGTGACCTTCTGCTCAATGACATTACAAAGAAATAACAGGAATGGTATAAACATTTTTTGCACAGCATTGAAGCAATGGCAAAGCACCTATAGGAGCTGTTGTCACTATGCAACTTCAGTAAATCGCAACCATCCGAAACAAGCCGCCTTTTCCATTTCATTGCTGTCCGCTAAAACTCTAAAGAGCACAAATTCCCCGCCCGAAGTCCTGAAATGGGACTCTGGGCTTGTTTTATAAAAAGTAAGCCCCTCTCTAATCACCTGAACCATTTTTGCCCAGTCTTTTTCTGGTTCCTCAAGAAAAGTATAGCAGTT
>ENA-OZFU01000728-OZFU01000728.1-human-gut-metagenome-genome-assembly--contig:-NODE-728-length-11017-cov-5.209907_pt1 | contig 11017 bp, 11 predicted proteins | sample MGYA00244650_ERZ653646 | MGnify/ENA primary metagenome ERZ653646 (study PRJEB26926, sample SAMN06164982) | human gut metagenome | biome: ENVO:00009003; feature: ENVO:2100002; material: ENVO:00002003...
AGATACTGATCGGTCTCGTGGGCTCGGAGATGTGTATAAGAGACAGCCATAAAACGCTCAAACTTATTATTAAAGACCTCTAATAACGTATTATACAATTGTTTCTCACTTGCAATAGATGTTTTATTGTTAGAATCAATAATACTATTATTCGTTTCTATAACATTCTTGTTCACTTTTTCTTGGCTTTGCAATGTTTTCACAAGCAAGAAAGCACTATAAAAAGCTACGATAGTACCAACAACACCTCCTATAAAATCGCCATACGTTCCAAATAAACCATTATCTACAGGATACTCACAACCATATTCGCGATTTAAGGAGAACAAGAGCAGTATACCACCAGATATCAATATACAGATGAGAATGATACTCCAAAACAAATATTTCGATATTATTTCTGACTCTTGATTATTATCCGCCATATCATCTATAAATCATCAGTGACCTCTTTACAAAGAACTGTTCCTTTTTTTATGTTTATGTTTTTTCCTCGCTGTCCATTACATTTAGAACATAGAGGAGCGATATAAAAACCTCCAGAGTAATCATGAGATAGTGGATCTTTTACCAATAAATGACCGCCTTCAGCAATATGTTCCTTTTCATCAAATCCCATCATACTATACATTGTTGTAATCATTGTAGGAACACCATCTGCAAAAATCATTTTTCCACAAGAGCTACATTCCAAACGAGAATTATGATTACCTGACATAGCACGCCAATAATCAATCCAAGAATAGCCTTTTGGCGCTTTCCTTTCTGATGTATTATTTCCATTTTGAAGAAACACATCATCGCCTACACACAAAGTCATATATTCCTTGTGGTTAGCCTCTATTTCCTTTTTATATTCGTCAAATTTATTCATTTTTATTCATTAATTACAATTCATTACATCCTCTTTCCTCAAATACCTCTATACATCATATTCTGTCTTACACGTCCCAATATGTACGCAACAATGGCAAATAGTCTTTTTATTATCATTAGAATTTCATTTTAGGTTTTTCATCAGTTTTTCCGAATATATATGACAAGCATTTAGGGAGATTCTCGAACTCGTCAAACCAAATAACATTTAGTCCAAGTTCAAACATCATATTTTCTATTTCCTTACAATGTTCTTCATTTACAGCCTTTACAGCTTCACCCTTTAAGTTTTGACGGCGTAAAAAAATATAATGTTGAGCATTTCCTACCTCAATAGAGCCCAAGTCAACATTTCTTGCCAAATCCAACAATCTTCGTTGGTTGGGGTCAGTCATTGAAAAGCCTACAAAGAAACATGTTGTTGTATATAATGCATTAAGTTGTACGACATTAGCCCAATGGTGCATACGACTATATAACTTATGATATTCTCTTTCACTCAATACCGGAGTTCCAGGAATATTTTTATCACGTGGTATATATCCATGGACATGATAAATTGGTTTAAGCCCATTCATATGAGTTACAGTTTCATCATATACAGATACAAATTTATAAGCATCTGACAAATTGGATTCAATTAAGTCATCATAGTTGTAAGTTATTAGTTGCTTTACATTTTTTTCGGAAGCAATTGAGGCAAGAGCCTTTACTAAATCCGAATTATTGTTCTTATTTTGATTGCTATAGAGAACTGTACGAATTCTATCAACAACTTCATTTCGAGTTATTTCTTCAACCTCTAACTCTGACTTTTTATCTCCGTATTGTTTTTTTACTGCAGCACGATACCCCTCCATTATATATCTACCTGCAACAATTGAAGAATTAGCCAAACAAGTTGATATAGATTCTGAATAGGCTTCGTTTATATATTCAAATGGACTATTGTTTTTCTTGACTAACAGTGCCTCCAATAAATTATTCCAACTTGGCAAATTTGCATCCATAGAAACTCCAGCCCCTAAAAACAATGTTATCTTATCATATGCAGCGGAATCTTTTGCTAAATCTATTAAATCTGGCGCTGATACGTTTTTAGAATCTGATATAGCGACGATTGGCGCTTCTTCATCTATAATTTGTGCTTTTTCCCTTAAATCTTTAAAAGTCCATATTTCCGTCCTTCCTTGTAATTCATAGTCATTCCTGAGAATACCAGCATCAAACAATTTTTCTTTACAAATAATTATAAATTTGCTGTAACCGCCTTTGTCTATGGCCTCTTTAAATTGAAATGCCACCTTTGACAAAGTATCAAGTCTTAATAGATACTTGATTTCTATAAGTGTTTTTGAAGGCAAACTAAGCCTTTCGCATCCTTTTTCAAGGTAAATGTCTATTCTCAATCCATTAGAGCCAACCTTGTGTTCAAGTTCTATTGGCTCATCCTCGTGCAAAAGATACGTTATTATAGCCATAACGTTTTCTTCAAAATTCCTTGCTGAAATTATATTAATATCATCCATGCTCATTCTTTCTACAAATACCCATGCCTTTTTCTCCACCCATAATGCCAAACTTGGAAGAATGGTATCCACAAGGCTTCATTGGCATAGGGCAACATTAGTTGTAAGTTATGTTTTAATTGCAGCAATCCTTTCTCCAGTTTATTACGTCCATGCTTCAAGCCGAGAGCCTTACCGAAGTTGCCTCCTGCCATAATGCTTTCCAGCAAACGAGAACCAAGAATTGAATTAGGTCTGCACAACATCAAGTCTTCTTCCAACAAGAAAACCTGTTGCATGACATACATCACAGCCCCGACAAACTTCCTTAATCCCACAGAACATAACACATTATAAGCCTCAGTCCGCTCGTCACGAGAAGAATGTTTCAATATAAAGTAATAGTCCATCACTTGCCTAAGACCTATACCTTCTTCAAACACATGTCGGTTGATATGCACCATAGAGTATACAAGATTGAAGAATATAGTAGGATAAACAAAGCCAACTTTTTCATCATAATGTGCAAATTGTTCTGATGCTTGTGAAGCAAAGAAATCTTGCAGCTTTCTGTCCAAGAAAGGATTATACATCCAACTCGGACGAAAATGTATCTCTACAGGCACATCCTTAAAGAACTCAGCTGTTGCATGAACTAAATGAACATCGTAAACCTTAACCCCTTTAGAACGTATATAATTTACAATATCATCACGCTTGCCTTCCACCCAAAGATCAATATCACCACAACGTCTCCGCTTCGGATTCGGATAGAGCAATGCAACCCCTTGCCCTTTCAGCACGCAGCTTCTATATCCACCAGACATAAAAAAGTCAGTAAGTTGCCGAGCTCGAAGATTTGTTAGATCATTGCGCTGTTCAATCTGTAAAGCACAAGCTATCCAATGAAGTTTTGTCTTTTTATGATCTTGTATACTATCCGCATTTGTTTTTAATCTTACAAAACCATCAAGCAAAACACCATCAATAGCTTGCCTTTGTGCCTTTACAAATAATTTAGAACTATCATTTATACTCAATGAAAGTCCATCAACAGAATGCTTACTATTAACAGTAAGTTGCATGGCTGTAAATAAAAAATCAGTCATGATAAAACAAATTTCTACCTCAGAAACTTATAAGCCAATTTCAATAGCCAACTTGGAGATATCATCAATATATACATACTGTAAGCATATATATATGCCATTGGACCATACCCTAAATCTTTAGCTATAATTTTCCTTAGCTCTAATTGACTCTTAGCAAAAACCTTTCCGTTGCGTCGTTGCTTAAACATGTCATCTGTTATTCTGAAATTCAATACAACATCCGGTAAATTTGCAATCTTACATTCATGTTTATATCCTTCATGCCAAAGCCTTGTATCCTCATTTCTCACATAATCAGTAGGATAATGCCAACCTGCTTTTTCAAAGAAACTTCGCCTAAACATTACAGCTGGGTGTGCAACAGGATTTCTTTTAGCAAAGAAAGCTCGACAAGCTTCTACAGAACAAGGATAGCGAGTTATTTTTCCTCTATCTCGCCCGTTGCTATCGATTTCATTAATAGCACCTCCCACAACATCTATATCCTCATGCTTGCATAAAAATGCCAACTGCTTTTCAAAACGATTATTTACGGCAATGTCATCAGAATCCATACGAGCTATAAACTCATATCCGTCATTACGGCATTTTTCCAACAATTTGTTGAGTATTGAAGCAAGCCCTTTGTTCTTTTTGTTTACAATTACTTGTAGTCTGTCATCCTTTATATTATTAATGACACTCCATAAATCAGCACTTATCTCACCATCAATACCAAGGAAAAGAGTAAAGTCTCTTGATGTCTGATTTAAGATGCTATCAAGTGAAAGTTTTAAATACAGTGGGTCGTCATTTTTATATACACTCTGTATTACTGTCAATTTGTACATATCAGTCTTTTTCTTTAAGCTGATATGTTGCAGTTACTATCTATTTTCTTGCGAAAGTACGGAAGACCCATCCTCTCAACCAATTGGGGAGTAGCAACTGAACTATCAGCCTTTTTGCTACATTAGAGAAATACCCCCCCCAATTGATTAAATGGTTGTCAAGCATCAGTCTCTGAATGCTTTCTTCACTTTTAAAGTACTTCATGCCTCCTCTACGTGCATACTGATCTTCTCCACTACGCACATTAACAAGTAGATCAGGTAGATTGGCAAACACACACTTAGCCATCATCATGCGCACCCATAGATAATAGTCTTCATTCCAAAACCAATCCTGATAGTTACCTACTTTCAATACTGCCTCTTTACGGAACATTACTGTTACATGATTCAATGCACAACGCCCCTTCATGAAATTATAGATTTCGTTATTGGTGCAAGGAACCACACGTTTACCAATAATATTATCAGGTGTATCGATGAATTCTGTCATCTGCCCTCCAATAATATCAATCTCTGGATGCTTATACAAATATTGCAATTGAAGCTCAAATCGGTTCGGCAAACAGATATCATCGCTGTCCATTCGGGCTACAATATCATATTTCGCAGTCTCTACTCCAAGTTTTAATGCATTACCAAGTCCTCCGTTTTTATCCAACCGAATAATGTGCATTACATCAGAGTACCTCGCTTCATATTCAAAAAGTAATCTTTCCAAATCAACTGGAACAGATCCATCCCGAACTAAGACAATTTCTGAAGGTTTCAGCGTCTGCTCAACAAGCATACTATCTAATGCCACACGTACAAATTCTGGTTTATCATTTCGATAAACAGAAGTAACTACAGAAAATTTATCCATATTATTGTTTACTTGATAATCTATTTATAGTCTTACGTATTGCTAAATAGAAAGCCTTTGGACTTCTTAAAATTGAAAGACCATATTTCATCGCGTTCTTATAATCATGCCCTCTTAAGAAAATGTATGCTATTTCAAAATTTCGCATACTATCCACACAAGTCATATCAGACTTTGTCAATGTTTTGAGTATTGGCTTAACAGACTTGTAAAAATTCTCCTTGATTGTTATCGCTTTAAATCCATCTGAGGCTCTATTCTGGCTGTCACTTACATCTACACAATGTAGATATTCATCAACTTCTTTAAGTTTATATTTATATGTAAAGAATACAAGTAGCTGTAAATCTTGATTCCGTAATAGTTTTTCATCAAAATATCCCGCATCATCCAATGCAGTGTGCCTCAATAATAATGTTCCTGTAGCTACATCGCTTTGCAGAGTTAGTATGTCCCTATAGATATTTCCATCTCGATATTTTTTCGACTTTGAGATGACCCGCATCGATTCATCATAGAATGTCATCTTACATGATACACCTCCCCAACTTTCGTCCAATGCAGATAGTTCTTTTACCTGTTCTTCCAGTTTGTTTTTTTCCCACCAATCATCATCATCAAGAAATGCGATGTATTCACCTGTTGATTGTTTTATGGCAAAATTACGTGCCACAGCACCATTAATATGCCTTTCCTGTAATAATAGATGAAAGCGAGAATCTGTTTGATATGCTTTTACCTTTTCTAATAAAGACTTTGTATATTCATCATCTGGTACATTATCATTAACAAGTAATAATTCCAAATCTTTATATGTCTGTCTTAATACACTCCATACGGCTCGATCTAATTTGTCTGTTCGCTTATATGTAGGAATTATTACACTGACCAATCCCTTCTTGTATCTGTTCATAAATTCAAATATTTATAGAATGTAACAGAGGAAATGTAGAGTTAAACAATACTATACATGCCATTCTACATTCTGTCTCTTTATGATAGCCGGAACACCTGCAACCATAACATTCTTTTTTGTTATTTTTTTTGTCAACAAACTTTTATATGCTACAACTGAACCGTCTGATATTTCAGCTCCAGCCAACAAATGGCTATAAGAACAAAGCCAAACATGGTTGCCAACTTTTATAGTTTCACTCGACTTACTTTCTTTGCCATCGTATAAAATAGAATGCCCGCCATTGTCATCAAGCACATGGCAATTCCACCCCAGTAGGACATCATCTCCAATAATTACTTCTTTTGTACATGACAAGAATGCATTTTTATTTGAGCTAAAATTTTCCCCGATAGTCATATTTCCTTTTACATGAATAATAGTTCCTGCAGACATTCTTGCCTTTCCTTTGAAAGTTAAAGAACCCTCTCTTAATCGTATACTTGATTTTAGGGTCGGCAAAGTTGGTGAACCTCCATAACCTATTCTTACCATAAAAGGTTTAACTCCATTGGGAAAACGTAAGATGTTCTTATGTGTTTCTATTACCTTTACATTCCATCCCAAGAAAACAGGTATCTTGATAGCCTGTGATATCGGGAGCGAAACAATATTAAAGTATATAGTTTTAGGCAAAGACAATAAAAAATATCCCCCCCGATTGATTTTGTTGATAATTGTAGACATACATGTTTTATTTAGCTGTTTATATTAGGAAGATTTACTTTACTACCCATCAAGGTCAGAAAATCATTAGTAAAATAATTCATCAATCCACATGCAGAGGTCATAGTAAGTTCTCCAAAATACACTTTACCGTCCACTTCGTACAGATCTACACGCATTTCTGGATTATCTTCTGACAATTTGCCAGCAATCCTAAGCATTTCATCCAAATGGCTTGGTTTTGGAATCTCATAATTTATGATACTAAAGTGGGATGTGGTTATCATGTATTCTGGATGCGCATTCCAATTTATATCAAAAACCATACATTCTGCATTACTCTTATTCCTATTGGTGATGACAAGTATGTATTCAGGATGCCCATTGAAACACCAGATCTTGTAATCGACAAGCGAAGAAGATTGTATGCTCTGCTTTTTTGCATCAAGTAGTTCTTCTGCAATAATACATGCTGGTATTTTTCGATATTGCAACTGCCCCGTTGTTATTCCGAACTTCTCTTTAAGTAATGCTCCATATATTTTCTTTATTGATGGTATATCCAACTTTGTCTTGTCTTTACAAATAAGGATATCTCCACAGCCATTGTTCACTTTCAGTACAAACTGATTAGGTAACTGTCCCCAATTTATATCCTCAACATTCGTCCAACAACCATAGAGTTTAACCAAGGTATCCTCCAATCCTTTTTCCGTAACATATTCCCGAACTCTATACTTGTCCGCAAAAATGACCCACTTTGATGTGTCACCATAGAATTTCATCCAATGAATTTTCTCATTGATGGTCTTGGGATTCTTCAAGTCTAGTCTCTTGTGGAAAGTCTTGTAATATAGGATATTGGTTATAAGTTTAGGAGAAATTAAACCCACTACATATTGTAACTTATTCTTCAGCATAACTTTCATTTTAATCTATTGTTGGAAAATTGATTTTTTTGTATGAACGAGTGTTTATAGCCACACGCACAAAACGTTTAAAGTAATTAAAAATAGACTTTACAGATACTTTATTGCATAATTCATAAGCAAACGGAGTTGCTATAGCAGCATCATAAATATTCTTTATTCCTAACTGCTCGCCATTGAAAATAAAGACATTACTTGTAATAAAAAATCCATCAATAACATCCTTCTGATCTGTTTTTCGTTTAGTTGTTTTCAGCATATAATTGAAATAGTCCAATTCTCCATGCTGTTTAGCTATCTCGCGCAGGATTTTCATCTCACGTACAAGGACTTCATTACTAAATGTACTGTTCACCAAAAAACTGAATGTTTTTTTTATAAGATTTTTATAGGTAAACATTTCAAACTTGCCTGGCCAACCAGGTAAATCACGTGCTGTGAGCAGATAATCGGCAGTCATCAGGGTTACTAACGGCGAATATTGCTGACTTGCTAAGTCTGCGTGCATTGTCCTCCGAATATTGTCATTAAAGAATTGAGCGGCTTCTTTTTTAGACTTTTCATCTGTACGCTTATAGTTTCGTCCCTGCGATTTGGATGAATCTCCACTTATTGATAGCGGTTCACAAGTATACGCATACTCTTCAACTTCCCCTGCAAGTACGACTCCAGAAAAGCCATCAGGTGTTGGGCAATAATAGAAGCAATGATCTTTTGTCCTTGATTTTACTTTGTCAACCAGTTTCGTTGAAGCGACACCTTTTACATAGAACATCGGACAATCTTCCACCAAGTATATGAAAGTCTTTGCTATCTTATTCAAGAAGTCAGCTGACTTTACCATTTTCACCCCGTCAAACTTACGCTTCTTGATTGAGAACTTACTCATTGCTGTCTCTGCCATTGGGTATGCATATCCAGCAGTTCGCCATGTCAAAAGTTCCGCACCCGTTTCTTTTATAATTTCATACATTCTCCAGATGCAGCCCGGGGTTAGACCATCATCCCCCCCCAATGCCATTACATATCCTGGACGTACTGCCGCAAGTGCCGTCTCGAAATTATCACGCATACCGACATGATGGTCATGGGCTATAAGTTTTATACGTGGGTCTTTCTTCTGCAACTCCTTTACCATCTCGACAGAGTTGTCTTCACTACAATCATCTCCGACTATAACCTCAAAATTCGGATAGTCTTGAATCATACAAGTACGGAGTGTATGAATCAGATATTCGGCTCTGTCCTTTTGTGGTATGATAACGGTAAACAAAGGATATTCTTTATTATTGCTCATATTATAATGTTTTATATATGTCATTTAATTTCATTGAATTTTCTATTGGGTCGAACATTCTCTCTATTTCGCCATAATTGGCTTTGATTTTTGCCTCTAAAGCAGGACGTTCTCCATCAAATGCTATTATATGCCGTCCGAAGTCTTCATAATCGTTTATAATAAACAATGATGCCAAATTCCCTTCCATCGAATATTCTTGCGATTCTTCTGTCCATGCTGCTATAGATGGAGTACCAAGTATAATGCTTTCTGCAAGAGCTAAATTTGCATGTGGAATTGTGAAATAACTCAGGATACAGTAGCTTTGTTGAATGATATGATTTATCTTATACCTACTTGGAATGCAACGAACTCGTTTGTCACTGTTTATTACGTTTCGCACTCTTTCTGTATATGTAGGATGCCCTGTCTTAGAAAGTATCTTTTTTATCAGTCCTTGCAATCCGCTTCCATATGCATTGTTTGTTATACCCATAACCAGAAGCCGTGCGTCAGGCGATTTGACAAATTCATGAAAGCCTGATATTACTTCTAATGCTCCTTTTATTGGTTGCATTCCTCCCATATACAGGTATACCTTTTTACCACTCATATCTTCGTTGAAGATACTTGATAGAGGGCTTTCTTCATAACGACAACTTAAATCAATCCAATCATATACAACCGTCTTGGGCTTATTTGAGAATGAAAGCATTGATGCACTATATTGGTTTATCGCAACAATGTGGTCAGCATATTGGTCTATATGGTTCAATGCTATTTTACGTTGGATATGATGCTCTCCTTTCGGCCAATGTTCCCGAATATGTATAATTGTTTTTATACCATGTTTCTTTGCATGGCGCAAATAAGGGTAAAGCATCATCGTATTTATGTATACGATGTCTGGCTTCAACTCTTCAAGCAGTTTTGTATAAGCTCTTAGACTACATATTATATTGAGTGCATTTCTTATTTTCTTTGGTGTAAACGTTGAACAATTATAGGGCACCGTTGACATTTTGTTTAGAAAATAAACAGGAATGTTAAGCTGCTTTATTTCATCTACTAACGGTCCATCCTCTTTCAGTAATACTATTGGCTTGAATAATGCCCTATCTACCGTTTTTAATATATTCAACAGACAATAGCTTCCCCCACCGACTGCTGATGTATGATATAGGTAAAGTATTGATTTCATCTATTTCCTATGTTTAATGATTTTCTATAATTCTGTGTATCAAGCATATAAATAGCACATGCGCCAGTAAACAATATACACATTGATTCAGGATATGAATTTTGGTATAATAGAAGCAAACATAGTATAATAAATCCTGTCAAATAATTAAACCCTATATTTTTAATATCAACCAATGAAATGTATGCCATTACAACTAATGCAACTCCTATAATTCCGTTTTGGACAGCAAATAATTTGTAGCCAGACACTCCTTTTTCAGAAAAAGAAACATCAAAATAAGTTCCAGTCCAGAGAGAACTTGTTTTCATCATGCTGTCATAAACACTATCCAAATATAAACTTGAGCGGTCATCGCCAGACAACGTTCCGTTTTCTATAATTAATCTGCTAAAAATTGTATTATAAAAGTATTCGTAGCCCAACAAATTATATAAAGCAACAAATCCTAATAATAATACTAATATTCCTCCCATTATCTTCTTCAACTTTCCTTTCTCTTTTCCACATAGAGTACAATAGAAAAAGCCAAAAAATAACAGTATCAATCCTGCTAAAGAAAAAGAAAGTAATTGTGATAGCAATAATAATAGTATGTATTTGTTTTTTACATCATATTTATATATAAACAGAAGAGGGGCTACGCCCAATGTCAGATAACCAGGCTCCAAAAATATTGAATAAAATCTTGTCATACCAAACATTTCGTATGCGAATACAAAGAAATAATAGTTTTCAAGGCCATCCTTTCTTGCATCTGTCTCTTATACACATCTCCGAGCCCACGAGACCGATC
>ENA-OZFU01000733-OZFU01000733.1-human-gut-metagenome-genome-assembly--contig:-NODE-733-length-10982-cov-4.625149_pt1 | contig 10982 bp, 5 predicted proteins | sample MGYA00244650_ERZ653646 | MGnify/ENA primary metagenome ERZ653646 (study PRJEB26926, sample SAMN06164982) | human gut metagenome | biome: ENVO:00009003; feature: ENVO:2100002; material: ENVO:00002003...
TCTAGCTTCGTCGGCAGCGTCAGATGTGTATAAGAGACAGGTTTGAGGAACAGGAAAAGCTCAAGCAGGAAAACCTCAAGAAGAAGCTCGACATCATAGAGAAAATCAAGAATATGGCAACCTCGCCGGAGGAAGCCAACAAGTCATACCAGGAATTCAAACAGCTCCAGCAGGAATGGAAGGAAATCAAGATGGTGCCTGCTGAAAACGCCAACGAGCTTTGGAGAAACTATCAGCTCTACGTGGAACAGTTCTACGACCTGCTGAAGCTCAACAGCGAAGCCCGCGAATATGACTTCAAGAAGAACCTGGAGATAAAGACAAAACTCTGTGAGGCTGCTGAAAAGCTTGCCGACGAAGACGACGTGATAAGCGCATTCCACCAGCTGCAGGAGCTGCACCAGGAATACCGCGAGAGCGGACCTGTGGCAAAGGAGCTGAGAGAGGGCATCTGGGCTCGCTTCAAGGCTGCATCTACAGTGATAAACAAGAAGCACCAGCAGCACTTTGAGGACATACGCGCCAAAGAGGAAGACAACCTCAACAAGAAGACTGAACTCTGCGAGAAGGTGGAGGCTATTGCCAAGGAGGAGAACAAGACTTCTGCCGACTGGGAGAACCACACCAAGCAGATTATCGAGATACAGACAGAATGGAAGACCATCGGATTTGCACCTCAGAAGATGAACGTGAAGATCTTTGAACGCTTCCGTGCTGCTTGCGATGATTTCTTCGGACGCAAGTCGGCTTACTTCACACAGATGAAGAAGGAATTCACCGAGAACGCCGAGAAGAAGAAGGCTCTCGTGGAGAAGGCACAGGCTCTGAAAGACAGCACTGAATGGAAGGCTACAAGCGACAAGCTCATCGCTCTGCAGAAGGAATGGAAAACTATCGGAATGGTACCGAAGAAATACGGCGACCAGCTATGGAATGACTTCCTCGCAGCATGCAACCACTTCTTTGAAGCACGCAACGCCGCCAATGCCGGAGCACGCAACGAGGAGCACGCAAACCTGGACAAGAAGAAAGCTGTGGTGGAGAAGCTGAAGGCTCTGCTCGAGAACCCTGTCGACGACACACAGGCTGAGGTTCGCAAACTGACTGAAGAGTATAACAGCATCGGTCACGTGCCATACAAGGAGAAGGACAAGATCTTCAACGAATACCACGAGGTGCTCGACAAGATTTTCAAGGAACTGAACATCTCTACAGCCCGTCGCCGCCTGAACAACTTCAAGATAAACCTGAAGAATGTGGCTAAGCGTGGCGAGGATGCTCTCGACAATGAGCGCACAAGACTGCAGCGCCGTGCCGAACAGATGAAGCAGGAGATACAGACCTATGAGAACAACCTCGGTTTCCTCAACGCTTCAAGCAAGAAGGGCAACAGCCTCATCGACGAGATGAACCGCAAGGTGCAGAAGCTGAAGGACGATCTGGAACTCATCAAGCAGAAGATCAAGGCCATCGACTCTGAAGAGAAATAAAAGAGAAGAATACAAGCTAAATAAAACATCCCAACCAAGCACAAACGACTTCGGCTGGGATTTTTTCATGAATTATCCATATTAACTAAATCAATACAACCATGAACAAACTTATTTTAGCGACTCTCCTTGGCGCCTACGGCCTTGCAGCACAGGCTCAGGACAACCCGCTATGGATGCGCCACCCGGCAATCTCGCCCAACGGCAAGACTATCGCCTTCTCATACCAAGGCGATATCTTCACCGTTCCGTCAAGCGGTGGCACGGCGAAACAGATTACCTCCAATGCGGCTTTCGACTCCTACCCAGTGTGGAGTCCCGACGGCAACCACATCGCCTTCGCCTCTAATCGAGAAGGAAGCATTGACGTGTGGGTAATGGATGCCAACGGCGGTATTCCCAAACGCGTCACGACCAACAGTGGCAGCGAATATCCTCTGAGATGGAAAGACAACTCTACCATCATGTTCAAGGCTTCTATCATGCCAACAGCCAAGTCTATCATCTTCGCAGGCTCCTACCCTCAGGTATACACTGTAGGAATGGATGGCGGACGTCCGAAACTGTTTTCCGACATCACCATGGATGCCCTCGACATCAACGCCTCCGGAGATGTGCTCTACATCGACCGCAAGGGCTATGAGGACGAATGGCGCAAGCACCACCGCTCGCCTATCACTCGCGACGTATGGCTCAAGAGCGGCGACTCGTTCAGGAAGCTGACTACATTCGACGGTGAGGACCGCGACCCTGTGTGGTCTGCCGACGGCAAGTCGTTCTACTATCTGAGCGAACAAAGCGGCACTCTGAACATATACCATCGCACTCTCGACGGCAAGGAGACACAGATAACCAATCATGAGAAGAATCCGGTGCGCTTCCTTTCGGCAGCCACCGACGGCACTTTGTGTTATGGCTACGACGGTGAGATCTATACCGTGCGCAAAGGCGGACAGCCACAAAAGACTGCCATCAGGATTGCCGCCGACACCGAGGGAAAGGAGCTTATACGCCAAATCAGAAACTCTGGAGCATACAACATCAAACTGTCGCCTAACGGAAAGGAAATCGGTTTCGTCATGCATGGCGATGTTTATGTAACATCCATAGAATACCGCACCACAAAGCAGATTACGAACACTCCTGAGCAGGAACGCTACATCGACTTCTCGCCAGACGGCCGCACTATAATCTATGATTCGGAGCGCAATGGTGTGTGGCAGATCTATGCCACTACAATGAAGAACAAGGATGAGAAGCAGTTCGCTTACGCTACTGAACTCGTGGAAGAACGTCTGACACAATCCGACCAGACTTCATTCCAACCTAAATTCAGTCCCGACGGCAAGCAGATTGCCTTCTGGGAAAACCGTGGAACCCTGCGCGTCATGGATGCCAAAGGCAAGAATGTGAAGACGGCGATGGACGGCAAGTTCGTTTATTCTTACAGCGACGGCGACATCGACTTCACATGGAGCCCCGACAGCAAATGGCTGCTCTCTTCATACATCGGTGTGGGCGGATGGAACAATTCAGACATCGCTTTGGTAAATGCTTCCGGCAACGGCGAAATTCACAACCTCACCGAGAGCGGATACAACGAAAGCAATGCCAAATGGGTGCTCGACGGAAAGGCGATGCTGTTCTGCAGCGACCGTGCCGGCTACCGCAGCCATGGCAGCTGGGGCGCTGAATACGATGCCTATCTCATGTTCTTCGACCTTGAAGCCTACGAACGCTACCGCATGAATAAGGAAGAGCGTGCGCTGGCAAAGGAAAACATGACCGAAAAGGAGAAGAAGAAAGAGGAGAAGAAAGAAGAAAAGGAAAAGAAGGAAATGGAGAAACCGGAGGCAAAGGAAATGGAGCCTCTGAAATTCGACCTCGAAAACTGTCGTGACCGCATCGTACGACTCACCGTCACTCCTTCGTTCCTCGGCGACATCCTGCTCGACAAGGATGGCGAGAACATCTACTACAATGTGGCGTTTGAGAAAGGCATGGACCTATGGCACCGCGACCTGATGACCGGAAACACGGAGCTGCTGATAAAGAACGTGGGCAATGGAGAAATGATGTTCGACAAGTCTTATAAGGAAATCTATCTCGCTGCCGACGGAGGCATCAAGAAGGTGACGCCACAGAGCAAAGCCGTGAAGAACATAGAGTTTGAGGCTCAGTTCAACTACCAGCCATACAAGGAGCGCGCATATATGTTCGACCACGTTTGGCGACAGGTGAAAGACAAGTTCTATGACAAGAACATTCATGGAGTTGACTGGGAGGGCTACCGCAAGACTTACGAACGCTTCCTGCCTTATATCAACAACAATCACGACTTCCAGGAGATGCTGAGCGAAATGCTCGGTGAGCTGAACGCCTCGCATACCGGTGCAAGATACTCCGGCTCATGGGCTTCATTGCAGACTGCAAGTCTCGGTCTCTTCTTCGACGAGGACTATACCGGCGACGGACTGAAGATTGCCGAAGTGATAAAGGGCAGCGAAATAGCCTGCAAGCAGACTGACGTGAAGTCCGGATGCATCATAGAGAAGATTGACGGCACGGAAATCAAGGCTGGCATGGACTACTTCCCGCTACTCGACGGCAAAATCGGCAAACCTGTACGCCTGACAATCCGCCCGAAGAGCGGACGCTCATTCGATGTAACGACAAAGGGAATGTCGATGAACGCCGTTGACGACCTGCTCTACAAGCGTTGGGTTGACCGCAACCGCCAGCTGGTAGACAGTCTGTCGGGTGGTCGCCTCGCCTACGTACACGTAAGAGCGATGAACAGCGAGAGCTTCCGCACCGTATACCGCGAGCTCCTGAGCGACAAGAACCGCAACCGTGAGGCTGTCATCGTTGACGACCGTCACAATGGTGGAGGATGGCTGCACGACGACCTGTGTACTCTGCTCAACGGCAAGGAATACCAGAATTTCATGCCACGAGGCAACTATATCGGCCGCGACCCGTTCAACAAGTGGACAAAACCTTCGTGTGTGCTCATCTGCGAAGACGACTACAGCAACGGCCACGGATTCCCTATGGTATACAAGACTCTCGGCATCGGCAAGCTCATCGGTACTCCAGTGGCAGGCACAATGACTGCCGTATGGTGGGAGACGATGATCGACAACACCATGGTATTCGGAATTCCGCAGGTGGGATGTATGACTCTCGACGGAAAATATGCAGAGAACACTCAGCTGAACCCTGACATCACCGTATATAACACACCGGAGGATTTCCTCAACGGCAATGACCGACAGCTGAAAGCAGCCATAGAGGAAATGATGAAGCAGATCGGCGAAAAGAAATAAGACTATATCCCCAACGGCAATCAGGCCGTGATAAAAATAGGGGTTAATCATTAGAATAGGAGGAAAAAAGAAATGGTTTTCCTCCTATTTCCTTTTGCCGCAAATCTGTCGACGGGTACTGCTCCAGAATTTCAACTCAAATCAGTCATCAGGGACTGCAAGCAGTTATAAAATACTACCATTGAACGGTCTAATGACCGTTTTGGGTTCAAGGAAACAGACATGACAAACTTAAATACACATACAACAATGACGAAACGCATTTGCGACTTCATCGCAAAGAATATGGGACTGATAGTACTCGCCATCGGAGTGCTCTCGGTTGTTTTCCCAACCCCGCTCGGCAGCATCGACACGATATGGATAAATCCGCTGTTGGGAGTGGTGATGTTCGGCATGGGACTGACGCTGAACCCTACCGACTTCAGGATTGTGTTCAGCCGACCTAAGGATGTCATCATCGGATGTCTGGCTCAGTTCACCATCATGCCGATAACGGCATGGCTCCTCACTCGTCTGTTCCAAATGCCTGAGGACTTGGCGCTGGGGGTGATCCTCGTCGGCTGCTGTCCCGGCGGCACGGCATCTAACGTGATAACATATCTGGCGAAAGGCGACCTCGCCCTGTCTGTAGGAATGACGGCGACGTCTACCCTACTCGCTCCTTTTCTCACTCCGATAATAACATGGCTTCTTGCCGGCACCTTCGTTCATGTGGATGCCGTGAGCATGTTTTTCTCCATTCTACAGGTTGTCATCCTGCCCATACTTGTGGGCTTCATGATACAACGGTATATGCCAGAGTTTACAAAGCGGGCGGTGGCTTACCTGCCGGCATTCTCGTCGTTGACAATAGTGTTGCTCGTTGGTATCATCGTTGCACACAACGCCGGGAAACTGCTCACCTGCGGACTTCTCGTGATGCTCGTAGTGATGCTCCACAACATCTGCGGACTGACCTTGGGCTACGGCATCGGCAGACTGCTCCGACTGGAGCACAAGAAGTGTGTAGCCATCTCCATAGAGGTGGGTATGCAGAACTCCGGTCTCGCCAGTTCGCTCGCCACCCTTCATTTCGCCGCCTACCCCCTCGCCACTATCCCTGGCGCCGTATTCAGCGTATGGCACAATATCAGCGGAGCGATAATGGCACGGGTATATGGCAGAAACGAGAGATAAGAAACCAAAAGACCGCAAGCTGTTGTAAAGCTATACATTACAAAAGCCTATGTCACTCGTCCTCATTATATAACTAAAACGAGGAAACTACTCTAATGATGATCATCATATCGAAAAAGAGATTGGCAGCGGCGATTGCGATGCTTTGTGCTCTGATTTCCACCGCACAGGGCAATGCTGCAAACAGGACAAAGACAGACTACAAGCCCCAGGACTATGTGTGGACCTCACAGAGCGAGAACTCCGCAGGGTCGATGCCTTGCGGCGGACACGATGTGGGGATGAACGTGTGGGTGGAGAACGGCGATGTGTTGTTCTATCTATCGAAGAGCGGGATGCTCGACGAGAACAATACCCTGCTCAAAGCAGGTCGCTTCCGCTTGAAAATCGACGGACAGCCGTTCAGCGGCAACAGTTTCGAACAAAGGCTATCACTCGACGACGGCGCCATATATATCAAAGGCGACGGGACAAAGATAAGAATCTGGGCGGATGTGTATCAGCCGAAAGTGTTCGTGGAAATCATTTCCGCACAAAAGCGAAACGCCACACTTAGCTATGAGTCGTGGAGATACAAAGACAGACTGGTCACCAAGGCGGAATGCCAGCAGGGATCATACAAATGGAACATACCGAAAGACTGCACCACCTTTGCCGACTCCATCAAAGCCGGCTATAATACTCTGGACTTCTGGCACACAAACCGCAACAACACCGTATTCGACTATACCGTGGAGAGGGAAGGACTGTCGGAAATAAAGGATGAACTATATAATCCTATCGGCGGACTGAAATTCGGCGGAAACATCACGATGCCCGGCTTCAAGTTCACCGGCACGTCTACCGGCACCTATGCCTCCACAGATTTCAAGGCATGGAACTATACTGCCACAGATATCAGACAAGCCACCGTTAGCATCAACCTTTATACCGGAGATACGACAGTCAAGCCTCTGTCGGCAACGAAATCAAAGACACAGAGCGCAAAGTGGTGGCACCAGTTCTGGCAGCGCAGCCATATCATTGCCGAAGGCGAAGCTGCACGCATGGCTCGCAACTACGAACTCTTCCGCTACATGCTGGGCTGCAATGCCTACAGCGAATATCCCACGAAATTCAACGGTTCGCTATTCACCTTCGACCCCGTCTTCGCCGATCCGAAATGCCCCTTCACTCCCGACTTCCGCAAATGGGGCGGAGGCACCATGACGGCACAGAACCAGCGCCTCGTATACTGGCCCATGCTCAAGAGCGGCGACACGGATATGATGGCGGCACAGTTTGACACATATCTGCGGATGCTGCCAAACGCCACACGACGCACCCGTTTCTATTGGGGACACGACGGAGCATCGTTCGCAGAGCAGATAGAGAACTGCGGACTGCCCAACCCCACAGAATACGGCAAGCACAAACCCGGCGACGACCCGGGAATGGAACGCAACGCATGGCTGGAATACCAATGGGACACAGCATTGGAGTTCTGCTCGATGATGATGCTGGCGCATGAATACAGCGGCATGGACATCACGAAATATGAACCAATAATACGACAGACACTCACTTTCTTCGACGAGCACTACCAGTATATAGCCCGTAAGCTCGGGGTGAAACCTCTCACTGGCGACGGCAAACTGATGTTATACCCATCTTCGGGCTGCGAGACCTACAAGATGGCATACAACCCGTCGAGCGTCGTGGCCGCCCTGCAGACAGTCGCCCGACAATGGACTGAATACAAGGGCGACAGCCTCAACGGCATAATGAAACGCATTCCCGAAATACCGCTACGCACCATCAGCGGCGACACCTGCATCGCCCCGGCTATAGTATGGGCAAGGATACAGAACATTGAGACACCTCAGCTATATCCCGTATTTCCATGGAGGATATACTGCATGGGCAGAGACAATCTGAATATCGGCCGCAACACATATCTGAAAGATCCTCACGCTGTGGAAATGAGAGCCACCAAGGGATGGAAACAGGACAATATCTGGGCTGCCTGTCTGGGACTGACTGACGAGGCATTACGCCTGAACAGCGAGAAGCTCACCGACGGACCTTACCGCTTTCCTGCCTTCTGGGATCCCGGCTACGACTGGGCTCCCGACTGCAACAAGGGCGGAGCGTCGATGATTGGTCTGCAGGAAATGCTGCTACAGGAGAAGCCGGACGGCGAACTGCTGTTCTTCCCGGCATGGCCACGAGACATAAACGCCAGATTCAGACTGAAAGCCACTGGTGGGCGCACCGTAGAGGCTGAAATCAGAAACGGGAAGATTGAGAACAAAAAAGTATGGAAAGATTGAATAATCCAAGGTAAATGAGAAAGACCACTATAGCAACACTTCTGGCATTGGCAGCCCTTTCGGCAGAAGCCAAGATAACGATAACCGGAACATCATGCAACTATCAGAGGGAACTGGCAGTCAGCCAGGGCGATGTAAGATTCAGTTGGAAGATGACGTCAGATGCCGTCAACGACCGTCAGAAAGCCTATCAGATAATCATCACCGAGAGCGTTACGGGCAAGACCGTATATGACTCCGGCAAAAGGAAATCTGCCGAAAGCCAGAACATCACCACACCTGATTTGCCGGCAAACAGACACGGATACGAATGGCAGGTGAGGGTATGGGACAAAGACGGGAAGCCTTCGGAATGGAGCGCAAGACAGAAGATACGCATCGTACCAGCTTCTGCCGACCTGTCTGCCGGCGGCATCACTCCAAGATGGATTGGCGCCATAACCAAAGCCGACGCCCGTCTGCCGGAGGGCAGATTCTCTAACGCGGAATTCAAGAAAGACTATTTCAAGGAGAAATGGAACGCCGTAGACTCTCTTTCGGCAAGGAGCATAATCATGAGGAAGGGATTCTCCAACGACGGCAGGACGGTGACAGATGCCGTGGCATACGTCAGCGGCATGGGCCACTACGAGATGCGCATCAACGGCAAGAAGGTGGGCGACAGCGAATTTGCACCGCTATGGAGCGAATACTCCAAGACCGTATACTACAATACCTACGACGTGACTTCTCTGCTCACCGGAGGTCACAATGCCATAAGCCTTCTGCTCGGCAACGGATTCTTCAACGTGCAGCGTGGCAACAGATACAGCAAGCTGATGACCAGCTTCGGTGCACCGCAGATGATACTGCGACTGGAGATAAACTACAGCGACGGCACAAGTCAGACGATTGTCAGCGACGGATCGTGGAAATATGCCCTCAGCCCCATTACCTTCAACAGTATCTACGGCGGAGAATCGTTCGACGCCAGACTGACACAGAGTGGGTTCGACCTCGCCCACTTCGACGACACGGAATGGAAAGACGCCGTGCTGACGGAGGGAACGGACGGGAAACTCATTCCCCAGACGGCACCGCCTGTGAAGATTATGGAGCGCTTCGCCATCAAGGAGTGGCATTATCTGCCTGCCGACTCCGTAGCACCGGCATCGGCAAAGACCAAGCGCAGCGTCTCTCCTCACACCTTCATTGCTGACATGGGACAGAACCTTGCGGGATTTCCTGAAATCAGAGTGAAGGGAAGACCTGGACAGAAAGTGACGATGCTCGTGTCGGAGAATCTGAACAGGCAGGGTGTATGCGACCAGCGACAGACGGGCCGCCAGCATTACTACGAATACACCATCGGCAGCGACACCACAGAGACATGGCATCCGCACTTCTCTTATTATGGTTTCAGATACATACAGGTGGAGGATGCCGTGCTCGAGGGCGAACCTAATCCTGACAACCTGCCGGTGATTGCCGACCTCAAGAGCTGCTTCATATACAACTCTGCCGAAGAGGGTTCAGATTTCGAATGTTCCAACCCGCTGTTCACACAGACCCACCGTCTGATAGAGCGTGCCGAAAGGAGCAATATGCAGGGTGTGCTGACGGACTGTCCGCACCGCGAAAAACTGGGATGGCTGGAGCAGGACCACCTCGTGGGACCGAGTCTCTTCTACAACTACGACATGACGACGCTGACCCCGAAGATAATACGCGACATCACGGATACGCAGAAGACTGACGGAATGGTGCCTACCACGGCTCCGCAATATGTGTCGTTCGGAAACCTCTTCGACGACTCACCTGAATGGGGAAGCACTCTGCTGATAATGCCGTTCATGTATTATGAGCAGTATGGCGACAACTCCATCATCACCCGCAACTACGAGGCCATGCGCCGCTATGTGGACTATCTCACGGGGCGCGCAAAAGACGGTATCGTGAGCCACGGACTGGGCGACTGGTACGACGTGGTGGAGGGCAAAGCCGGATTCTGCCATAACACACCGATACCACTCGTTGCCTCGGCTCACTATATCCTCGACCTGCAGCTGCTGACAAAGGCTGCCGGGATGACCGGAAACAAGGCTGACGTGGAGAAATACTCCAAGATACGCGACTATGCCGTGGAAGCATTCAACCGGGAATTCTATAAGGCTGACTCCTGCTATTATGGTTCCGGCAGCCAGACATCAAACGCCCTGCCGCTCTTCCTCGGCATAACGGGAAAGAACAAGGCGGTGCTGCAGTCGCTGATTTCTGACATAGAGAAGCACGGCAACAGATTGACGACCGGCGACGTGGGCAACAGATACCTGTTTATGACACTGGCTGCCAACGGCAAGGACGAACTGCTATACAAGATGCTCAACCACTACGACACTCCGGGCTATGGTTTCCAGATAAAACAGGGAGCCACGACGCTCACAGAACAATGGGACCCTCGCCAGGGATCATCGTGGAACCACTTCATGATGGGGCAGATTGACGAATGGCTGTTCAAGGAGATTGCCGGCATACGCAACATGCCTGGCACCAATGGCATGCGCCACCTTCTCATCTCCCCCACCCTGCCCGGCGACCTGACATACGTGAAGGCTCACACCACGACGCTCTACGGCAAGGTTTCCGTATACCTGTCTCTTATACACATCTGACGCTGCCGACGAAGCTAGAAG